>MTLD01004271.1_pt1 | contig 13570 bp, 9 predicted proteins | sample 1982471 | NCBI WGS metagenome assembly MTLD01 (sample SAMN05712604, study PRJNA340218) | biofilm metagenome | isolation source: sample SPM anode biofilm adapted to -50 mV | place: USA | collected 2012-02-03
CAGCTTCAACGTGAAGGGCGGCCGCTGCGAGAACTGCTCGGGGGACGGCACCATCAAGATCGAGATGAACTTCCTGCCCGACGTCTATATCACCTGCGACGTCTGCCACGGCAAGCGCTTCAACGCCGACACCCTCGACATACGCTACAAGGGCAAGAACATCGCCGACGTCCTGGAAATGACGATCGAGGAGGCCGCCGAGTATTTCGCCCATATTCCGCCCATAGCCCACAAGTTCCAAACCCTCCTTTCGGTGGGGCTGGGCTACGTCAAGGTCGGGCAGTCGGCCCTCACGCTCTCGGGCGGCGAGGCGCAGCGCGTCAAGCTCGCCTTCGAGCTGGCCAAGCGCCCAACGGGCAAAACCTTGTATTTCATGGACGAGCCGACGACCGGCCTCCACTTCGCCGACGTCAAGCAGCTCATGGAAGTGATCCAGCGCCTGGTGGACGCGGGCAACAGCGTCGTGATGATCGAGCACAACCTCGATGTCATCAAGCAGGCGGACTGGGTGATCGACCTCGGCCCCGAGGGCGGGACGAGGGGAGGGCAGCTGGTCGCCGTCGGAACGCCGGAGGATATCGTCAAATGCAAGGCCTCCTATACGGGGAAATACCTCAAGGAAAGCCTCTCGCCCAAGCGCGGCTAAGGTTGCGCCTCTCCCCGGGGCCGGTGTAGTATCGCAGCGATGTCCCGCAGAATCGCTGCGCTGTGCTGCTTCTTCCTCATCGCCGCATCAGCCTTCGCGCAAACGGCCGAGAGCGCGCTTTCATCAATGTCCGACCTCGAAAGGCGGACGCTCGCCCTCGATATCGCCGTCAGCACCTACTACGAGCTGCGCGATCGCGCCGCCGCGTACGGCCTCTCGGCGGAGGGGAGCAGCGACGAGCTTCGCGCCCGGATCTACACATTCCTCGGCATCGCGCCGCCCGCCGCGCCCGCTCCGGCTTCGAGCATCACCATCGAGAGCGCTTCGAGCCTCGAATACTTCACCCTGGACGGATCTTCCGAAAAAGTCATACGGCTCACCGGTCCCATCACGATGAGCGTCCGGACGGAAGACGGCTTCGTCCATAAAGTGAGCGCCGACAAAATCGACTTCAACCGCGATCGGAACATCGTCGAGGCGGCGGGCAGCGTCACCTATATCCGCGAGGGGGCGGGGCGGAGCGATGAGTTCACCGGATCGACGATCCTCGTCGATCTGAACTCTTACGCTGGGATCTTTCTCGACGGCGCTTACAACCTTGAGCCTACGGCGGCTCTCCAGCGTAGCCTCTCCTTCAAGTTCGAAAAGCTCACGCGCAGGGGGCCGGAACTCTCCATCCTCGAGCGGGCGAGGGTGACCGCCTGCGACGATCCCCAGCCGCACTACCACATCCGCGCCAAGAAAGTATGGCTTTTCGAGAACGGCGACTGGGCGCTCTCCGGGGCGACGCTCTACATCGGCATCGTGCCGGTGCTTTGGTTTCCTTTCTTCTACTATCCCAGCGACGAGGTGCTGTTCCATCCGGTCATAGGGTACCGTTCCCGCGAAGGCGCCTTCGTGCAGACGACGACCTATCTGCTCGGCGAGCGCCCAAAAGACGCGAAAACCTCGAGCAGTCTTTCGCTCTTCAGCCAGCAGGCCTCCGGCGGAACGACGGAACGGTCCGGCATCTTCATCCGCCATATCCAAAAGCAGAGCGTTGAAGGCCAGGCCGACCTCTCCGCCCCGCCAGGCGCGACCGCTCAGGCCGGCGCATCGCCCCTTCCCGCGGGTACTTCGCTCAAGCTGCTGGCGGATATCTACTCGGCTCTCGGCGTCTACCTCGCCCTTCAAGGTAGCTACCCGGCCACCAAGGCCAGCTCGCTGTCATTCAGCCTGGGAGTCGGCCTGAGCCGCTCGCTTTTCCTTGAATCCACCGGCTATTATTCCCCCTTCGACTATGCCAACGACTACGCCTCGGTGTGGAATTCCTCGAATTTTCTTGGCGTGGAGCTGCCCGCCCGCTTTGGCCTAGCGCTGGCCTACTCATACAAGAAAACAACTCCGCCCCTGCGCTACGGGATCACCATCGACCTTCCGCTCTACTCGGATCCGTATTTTGAACAGGATTTCCACCAGCGGGCCGAGTCCGCCTCGATCCTATCGGCCTTCGACGGCAATACCACGACAGTCTCCAAACGCACCGCGATGACGCAGAGCATGCTGGCCACGGCGAGCTGGGCGGCGCAGGGAACCCAGCGAAACCCGCTCCTCGCGAGCGCCTCGATATCGAAGCTGGCGGCGCAGATGTCGTGGAAGACCAAGTCCCAGCCGACCACGGGCCTGACGACCGCTCAGAAGCGATTGCTCGCGGTCGATCCCCAGCGCGATTTCTTTTATCCCGACACCCTCAAGCCGCTGGACACCGCGGTCGCGCTCTCCGGCACCCTCGTATCGTACGACTCGAGGGTTAAAAAGAGCGTCGAGTCCAATCCTGCATCCGAAGCCGCCACGCCCGCTCCCGAGGAGGCGGCCGCGGCCCCCGCGGCCAAGGCGGACGCGGCTGGCTCGAGAGATTACCGCCAATGGTCGGCGAACCTTGGATGGTCGGCTTCCGGTTCCGCGACCGTTGAAGAAAAGTTCTACCCTTCCGCCTGGACTTATCCCGAAGACATCGACGGCGAGCTTTCCTACATGCTGCTCGGAGGCAAGGGAACGGCAAAGCTGTCGTCCAGCCTCGACTGGGCGCAGCGTCTCGTGTCGATGCAGGCGGGGCTCGGTTTCAGCGCGCAGAATCAGTGGAGACCCTACCTCTACGACGACAGGACGACCAAGACGACCGTCCATCCCTATAGGCTCGCGGACTACGCCTACAAAACGGCCAGCCTAACCGCGAACGCCGATCTTGTGGTGGCCCCCTTCGCCGCCGCGTCGCTCCTGGCGGCTTCGAACCTGAAATACTCGATCGCCGGGACCATCTACGGCTACGCCTATTCCGGACTCTCGGGAACCGGCTCCGACGCCGCGCCGCTCTACGACTCGACGTGGATCGGCTGGAACAGCGATACCATAACGACGCATTCGCTCGCCGCGACGTTATCCCTGGCTCCGCGGGGCAAGGCGAGCCAGAGTATCGCCTTCTCGGCGTCGTTGCCGCCCCTGCTCGATATTTACTCCGCCAACTATTCGTACAGCCAGAAGTACCTCAAGGCGAATCTGGCCGGCGCCATCTCAAGGGCTTCAACAGGTGCCGAACTCCTGCCATCCACGTTGACGGCCAGCCTCACGCTGGGAGCGGCGCCGTACCCCATCGCCCGGTCGTCCTTTTCCTGGGATTTTGACAGTTCGGCGCCGCTGTCGAGCGTTTCCTCCCTCGAATACGGCTGGGCCAAGGCCGCTTTCACCGCGAAGAAATCGAAAGGCTACACCTTCTCCTCCGGGCTCTGGAGCACCGACGGAACAGAATACTTCCGGCCTTATGAAGCATCCTTCTCTTTCGCGCCGGTCATCGGCAATGCCGCGGCGGCACAGTCCACATCGACTCCCGCCCAGACAACGAGTTCAACGACGACAGTCTCCGAGGGCTCCGGCACGGAAGCTCTGGATGGGCAGACTGAGCCTCCGGCCGGTCAAGCCGGCGCGACGGGGACTAAAGGCGATTCCGGCCTGAGGCTTAGCCTCAAGCCGACGGTCTCCTACACGCAGAATCTCGTGCGCTTCACGGAATCCACCCTCGGAGCGGCGGTAATCCTCTCATTGACGAGCGCGCAGGGCACGAGCCTGAGTTTTTCAAGCGTATCGGCCAACAAATCGGCATGGCGCTACTGGACCTCGCTCTTCCCCTCGTCGGCGAGTTTCGACCCCGCCGATTATTCGCGCGACTTCCTCACCGACCTGGCCGATTCGCTCTCGATCTGGGACACATCAAAGCTGAAAAGCTCGCTTTTCAAGCTGCAGAGCCTAAGCCTGAAGCTTTCCCAGGATCTCCATGACTGGAATCTTGAGGCAGCCCTCGGAATGAGCCCCGTGCTCGTAACGCCCGATAGCGGAAGACCTTATTACCAGCTGGACTTCTCCTTCAGCATAGGCGTCACGTGGAAGGATATACCCGAGATCAAAACATCCCTCGCCTACGAGGAAGGCAGCTTCAGCCAGTAAGGGCGGCGGAGAATATACAAAGCCCGCCGGCCTCGGTATACTTACTTAATATGGTGCATTAAACGGCATAAGGAGAGGTATTGAATTCGGATAGCATAGTCCTGGACAAAACGGAATTGCTCGCTGAACTCTGCGGCCCGAACGACTACAACCTGTCGATACTCGGCGACCTGCTTGGGACCAGGGTACTTTCCCGCGGGAACGAACTCTCCATAGAGAGCGACGATGACGAGACGAGGCGGCTCTTCGCCTCGCTGATCGACGCTCTTGTCACCTCCATAGAGGGGGGCCTTCCGGCTACCCCCGACCTCATCATAGCCCTCCACGCCGAGCTGACTCCGCTGGGCGAGCGCCGCGAAAGGATAGGGGGTGCGCCGGGCACAGCCGGGGGAGAGGACGCGGCTTCCGCTTGCGACGACTTTCTCGAAACCTGCATCCAAATTCCCGGCAGCCGCGTCAGGGTCTACCCCCGCTCGCGAGGGCAGGGGCTGTATCTCAAGGGATTGGCGACGCACGATCTCACCTTCGCGGTGGGACCTGCGGGCACGGGCAAGACTTATCTAGCCATGGCCTGGGCGCTCCGCGAACTCCTCGTCAAGGCCAAGCGGAAACTCATCCTGACGCGTCCCATCGTCGAGGCGGGCGAAAGCCTCGGCTTCCTTCCTGGCGACCTCGTGCAGAAGATCAACCCCTACCTGCGCCCGCTCTACGACGCCATGGAGACCCTGCTTCCGAATGAAGTCGTGCGGCGGCTCGAAGAGTCCCGCTCCATCGAAGTGGCGCCGCTCGCGTATATGCGCGGCAGGAGCCTCAGCAACTGCGTGATCATCCTCGACGAGGCGCAGAACACCACGAAGGAGCAAATGAAGATGTTCCTGACCAGGCTCGGCGAGAATTCCACCGCGATCGTGACGGGGGACATCACCCAGATCGACCTGCCTAAAAGAATCGAATCCGGTCTTGTGCATGCGCTCGATATTCTCGAATCGATCGACGATATTTTCGTAAGCAGGCTGGACGCGCGCGACGTGGTCCGCAGCAGGCTCGTCCGCAAAATCATCGAGGCGTACGAAAATGAATGAGCGCCGCCTTTCAGGCAGGGCGGGGATGCTCTCGCCCGACCCGGCCAGGAATAAGTTCTATCTCCTGCACGCGCTGCTGAGCGTCGGCATCGCGGCCCTCCTCCTCTTCCTCATCGGCCCCGGTTCCGTCGCCGTAAAGCGTAACTTTGAAGGCATCGTCCCCGGCTCCATCGCCGATCGCGACGTTACCGCGGGCAAGGACGTCGTCTATCTCGACGACGAGGCGACCCGCCTGCGGATCGAAGCCGAGGAGCGTCTCGTTCTCCCCGTTTTCCAGTTTGACTCGGGCATCACCGAACGCATGCTCGATCAGTATACCGAGTTCCAAGCGAGCTTCCGGGAGCTGATTGGCCAGGATATCGCCCTCGAGACAAGCATACTCATGCTGCAAAGCAAATTCCCGGGTGCCGTCTCCCGCGAAACGTTGTCCCTGCTGGCCAAATCTCCGCTCAAGGGCCAAGCCCTCGTCTACGCTGGGGATATACTGAGCGCCGTGCTCCAGAATGGCGTTTTTTCCCTGCCCACGGAGGGGCTCGCCAGCTTCAACCAGGACTATTTTTCGCTGCGCCGCGTGGTCAACGATAAGAGCGACCTCGAACAGCGGCCGCGGGCGAACATCGTCACCAAGAACGATCTCGGCGCTGTCGTCCTGGCCGAGATCGGCAAAAAGCACTTGGCCTATCCCCTCTCGACGATAGTCGACGGCCTCGTGCTCGGTTTCGTGGGCGAGAACGTCTTCTTTGATGAGACGACGTCCCTGTCCCGGCTCCATAAGGTGAGTGCCCGAATCGAGCCGGTTACGCGGGCCGTGGGGCGGAATGAACTCCTGATCAGGAAAGGCCAGATGGTGAGCGAAGAGGACTACGCCCGCCTCCAGGCTATCAAGAGCGCCGTTTCGCGCGCCGATATAGGCCTTTCGCTGCGGGGGCTCGGCATACTCATCGCGGCGGCGGGATTCGGCTTTTTCATGCTGAGCCGGCTCGACAAGACGAGCGGTCCCGGTGGATCCAGCGGGATCCTCCTCTGCGTCTATGGCGCCCTAGCGTTCTATTTCCTCGTCCTGCTCGCCGGCAGGGCCAACCAGGGGCATTTGCAGGCCGAAGGGATCTATCTCATTCCCGTCGCGCTTTTCGCGGGCATTGGAGCGACGCTCGCCGGGCAGCGCTTCGCTTTCTCGTATTCCGCGATCCTCGGCATGCTCGCCGCGTCAGCCTCGAACCTCAACCCTTACTTCATCGTCTTTATCATCCTCGCGGGCATCTTCGCCACCTTCGTGAGCGGCACGGCGGGTACGAGGATCGAACTCGTCCGCGCCGGCGTCTATCAGGCGGGCTTCCAATTCATCGTCGGCGTCATCCTCCTCATTCAGCAGGATCTGCGGTTCGGCGAGCTCATGGCTTTTTCCGGCTACCTCGCGCTGAGCGGATTCGTCAGCTGCGCGCTCATGCTCGCCGTCCTGCCCGTCCTCGAGCAGTCGATGAACCTGCCGACGCGATTCCGCCTCCTCGAACTGTCGGATGTCAACGCGGCGGCGCTCAAGGAATTGCTGACGCAAGCGCCCGGCACCTACGCCCACTCCATGAACGTCGCCCACCTGGCCGAAGCCGCCGCCGAGGATATCGGCGCCAACCCGCTTCTGGCGCGCGTCGGAGCCTACTACCACGACATAGGCAAGACCGAGCAGCCCGAATACTTCGTCGAAAACCAGCGCGGCACGAATAAGCACGACGATATCAACCCGCGCCTCTCCGCCACGGTGATCCGGAGCCATGTGAAGATCGGCATCGAAAAAGCCAAGGAACTGAAGCTCCCCAAGGCAGTCGTGGATATCATCGCGCAACATCACGGGAATTCAGTTATAGCCTGGTTCTACGACAAGGCGAAAAAGGCGGACGAGTCGATCCGGAAAGAAGATTTTTCCTACCCGGGCTTGCCTCCCACGAACAAGGAGTCCGGCATCGTGATGCTCGCCGACGCCGTGGAGGCTTCATCGCGGACTCTGAAAAAGCCGTCGGTGCCCCGACTCGACGCCCATGTCCGCCAACTTATCCTGGACAAGGTTTTGGAAGGCCAGCTTGACGACTGCGCCCTCACCCTCAGGGACCTGGAGGTGATCAGGCACTCCTTCGTCCGCATCATGGCCGGGCAGTTCCACACCCGGATCGAGTACCCCAAGCAGCGGGAGCAATCAACATGAACACCGTGTCGATCGACTGGCGCGACATAGAGGAACCCGCATGGCTCGGCCGCGCGGAATCCTTCGCCTGCGGCGCCCTGGCGGAACTCGGCAAGGACAACTGGGTCCTCTCCCTGCTTTTCTGCGGCGACGACTTCATCCGAATCCTCAACCGCGATTACCGAGGCAAGGACGAAGCGACGGACGTGCTTTCCTTCTGCATGGGCGATACCGTGGAGGAGGAGGGCAGGACGCTCTTCCTGGCGGGCGACATAGTGATCAGCCTGCCGGCCATGGCTCGCAACGCCGCCGAGTTTTCAGTGCCGGAGGACGAGGAGCTGCGCAGGCTCATCGTGCATGGGATCCTCCATCTATCGGGGCTCGACCACAGCGACAACGATCCGACGCAGCCCATGCTTCTGGAGCAGGAGCGCCTTCTCGCGTCGATCAAGGGAGCGACCATACTGTGAGCCCGCTATTTGGAATGTTCAGCAGAAAAAGCCGGAACAGCAAGGAAAGCGAGGGACCGGAAGCCCTGGAGCAGCAGGAGATGATCGAGGGCGTCGAGCATCTCTCCGATACGATCGTGAAGGAAGTGATGGTGCCCCGCACCGACACCGTGTTCCTCTCGATTGAGGAGACCGAGGAAGAGGTATTCCGCGCCCTCATCGAATCGGGCCATTCGCGCATCCCTGTCTACCGGGAATCCATCGACAACGTGGTCGGGGTCCTCTACGCCAAGGACGTGCTCGCCTCGCTGATCGCGAAGAAAGAATTCGAAATTGCGGGAATCATGCGCAAGCCCTTCTTCGTTCCGGAGACGAAGAAGATCGACAGCTTGTTGAGGGAATTCAAGCGCAGGAAAGTCCACCTCGCCGTCGTGCTCGACGAATATGGCGGGACTTCGGGCATCGTCTGCATGGAAGACATCATCGAGGAAATCGTCGGCGAGATCCAGGATGAATATGACAACGAGGCGGAGAGCTGCGTCCAGCTCGGCCCCGAGTCCTGGCTCTGCGACGCAAAGACGAGGCTGGACGAGTTGAGCGACAGGCTCGGCCTCGCCCTTCCTGAAGAATCCTTCGACAGCCTCGCCGGGTATGTCTTTGACCTCTTCGGGCGGATTCCTGCCGAGAAGGAGAGCATTGAAACGGAGACCGCGCGTTTCACCGTCCAGGCGATGGAGGCGCATCGCATTCTCAGCGTCAAGATCGACAAGCTGGCGCCAGCCGCGGGCGAAGGCGAAGATACAGGAAACGTGTCTTCCCCAAATGAATAAATTTTTACATATTTAATGGCACTATTGCATAAATATTTCATATTATAAAACACCGTTTCAACATGCAATCTGTTTCGTTCCAATTCGCCTTGCCGGATTCGTAAACCCGTTATAGAATGAGCCTGCTGACATAAGACCAGCGAACATTTTCCTTTTTCTCCTGATACCCACAAGGAGGGTCGAATGAATTCCTACATTAAGCAAGTGCTCGATGATTTGCGCGCTCGGAATCCTTGGGAGAGCGAATTCCTCCAGGCTGCCGAAGAAGTGCTCGAGTCGATTTCCCCTATCATCGAAGCAGAACCTAAATACAAGGACCAGAAGATTCTTGAGCGCCTGGTCGATCCAGAACGCGTGATTATGTTCCGCGTGCCCTGGGTTGACGACAAGGGCGAGTATCATATCAATCGCGGCTATCGCGTCCAGTTCAACTCCGCCATCGGCCCCTACAAGGGCGGCTTGCGTTTCCATCCGAAAGTCACGCTCTCCACCCTCAAGTTCCTCGCTTTCGAGCAGACCTTCAAGAACAGCCTCACCAGCCTTCCCATGGGCGGCGGCAAGGGCGGCTCCGACTTCGACCCGAACGGCAAGAGCGACAACGAGATCATGCGCTTCTGCCAGAGCTTCATGAGCGAGCTCTTCCGCCATATCGGCGCGGACACGGACGTTCCCGCGGGCGACATCGGCGTCGGCGGCAGGGAAGTCGGCTACCTCTTCGGCCAGTACAAGCGCCTCGCCAACCAGTTCACGGCGGGCGTCATCACCGGCAAGGGCCTCTCCTTCGGCGGCTCCCTCGTACGGCCCGAGGCCACGGGATTTGGCGCCACCTATTTCGCCAATGAAATGCTCAAGACTAAGAACGACTCCCTCGCCGGAAAGACGGTCTCCGTCTCCGGTTTCGGCAACGTGGCCTGGGGCGTCTGCATCAAGGCCAGCCAGCTGGGCGCCAAGGTTCTCACAATTTCCGGACCCGACGGCTACATTGTCGATCCGGACGGCGTCGGCACCAGGGAAAAGTGGGATTACCTCAACGAGATGCTTATCATCGATAGGAACAAGGTCGAGACCTACGCCAAGAAATTCCCGAAGGCAAAGTTCGTCGCCGGAAAGAAACCCTGGCAGGAAAAAGTCGACATCGCCATGCCCTGCGCCATCCAGAACGAGCTCAACGGGGACGATGCGAAGACCCTCCTGGCCAACGGCGTCAAGATGGTCGTCGAAGTCAGCAACATGGGCTGCACTCCCGAAGCCTGGAAGCTCTTTATCGAGAAGAAGATCCCCTTCGCCCCGGGCAAGGCGGCGAACGCCGGCGGCGTCGCGACCAGCGGCATCGAAATGAGCCAGAACTCCATGCGCCTCGCGTGGACCGCCGAGGAAGTCGACCAGCGCCTGCACCAGATAATGATCAATATCCACAAGGCCTGCGTGGAGACCGCGGCGCAGTACGGCTTCGAAGGCAACTATGTCGTCGGCGCCAACATCGCCGGATTCAAGAAGGTCGCCGACGCGATGATCGCGCAGGGACTCGTGTAATAAACAAACCGTCGCGTTTCGCCCGGCGCGGTACGCGAAGGTCCCTTGAAAAGGGAGGCGCTCCTTGGAGCGCCTCCCTTTTTTTATGGCGTCGCCTGAGCGCGGCATGGTATAAAGAACGAGCGAGAAGGCGAGGGGGGATGGCGGCGATGATGAGGCACTGCGAGGCGCATAAGGTTGGCGGGAGCGTAAAGGCTCCGGCGTCGAAAAGTTCGATGCAGAGGGCTGTGGCTTGCGCCGCGCTCGCCGTGGGAACGAGCGCGTTGAGGAGCGGCGAACTCTGCGCCGATTCGCGGTCGGCGCTGCGCCTGGCGGAGGCGCTCGGCGCCAAGGTCGAACTTCACGAGGATTCTATCGAAATCAGAGGGATCGGGAACGCGGCGCAGGGAGCGGGTTCAAGCGATCCGCTCGACCTCGACTGCGGAGAGTCGGGACTGTGCATGCGCATGTTCTCGCCCATCGCCGCGCTTTCGGGGCGGGAGGCGAGGCTCATCGGGAGCGGCTCCCTGGCGAGGCGGCCGATGGGCATGGTCGAGAGCCCGCTGACATCGCTCGGAGCTTATTGCCGCACGACCGACGGCCACCAGCCGATAACAGTGCGCGGTCCCCTTATCGGAGGCGCGGCTGAGATTGACGCAAGCGAGAGTTCCCAGCTCCTGACGGGACTCCTGATCGCCCTGCCGCTTTCGGAACGGTCTTCGACGCTTCGTGTCGCCCACGCGGTAAGCAGGGGGTACCTGGATCTCACCATAGACACCTGCGCCGCGTTCGGCGTAGGAATCGCTCGAAACGGCGACTATTCCCGCTTCGACATAGAGGGCGGGCAGCGATACCGCGCCACGGATTTCGAGGTCGAGGGGGATTGGAGCGGGGCGGCGTTCCTGGTGGCCGCCGCCGCCGTTGCCGCGGATGGGGAGCTTGAAATTCGAGGGCTCGGCGCGGGCTCAAGCCAGCCCGATCGCGCGATGCTCGCGGCGGCGGAAGCCGCGGGCGCCACTCCCCGCTGGGAAGGCTCCCGGCTCCTCGTCGGGCGCGCCCGCGGCCAAGCCTTCGCTTTCGACGCCACCGATTGCCCCGATCTATTCCCGCCGCTCGCCGCGCTCGCGGCGCATTGCGCGGGAACCTCGTCGATTCGTGGCGTGCATCGCCTCAGGGGGAAGGAGAGCGACCGCGCCGCCAGCCTGAAGGCCGCCTTTGAAGCCCTCGGCTGTCCGGTGAGTTTTGACGGGGATGCGATGCTGATCAGGGGCGGAACCGTAAAAGGCGGCAAAGTGGACGCGGCCGGCGATCATCGCATCGCGATGGCCGCGGCCGTCGCCGCCCTGGGGGCCTCGGGGGAAGTGGAGATAGCCGGCAGCGAGTGCGTGGCCAAGTCCTGGCCGGCATTCTTCGAGGATCTGAACTCTCTTTTCGTCGGCTAGTCGGCGATGTTCGCCCGCAGCGATTCCAGGAATTTCGTCATTTCCTCATAGTCTCGCTGCCTGATGATGTGGGTCAGGTAGGCCAGCTTGGAGTTGATCAGCTCGAGCTGGCGGATCGTCGGCTCATTGAACATGACTTCCGACAGCAGGCGATCGTCCTCGGCAAGCAGGCCCTTTGCGATGACCATGTGGCGCTTGAAATTCGTTCCCGGCGCGTCCTGCTTCTTCATGCAGGCAGCGAAAACCATCGTCGAGGCGAAGGGCGTCGCCAGCGAATAGGCGACGGTCCGGTCGTGCTCGACGAAGCTGTACTCGAAGAGACGGATTTTCAGTTTGCCGTAGAACTCGCGGAAAAAAGCCTTTCCTTCCTCGCAGGACTCGGCGATAATAATCGCGCTCTCCTCGTGGAGGTCGCGGAAGTTGGCTCCCGTGGGGCCGAACATCGGATGGCTCGAGACGAACCTGCGTCCGGCCCTGCGATAGTAATCCTCGAGGCCGTTCTTGACCGAGGCGATGTCGGCGATGACGCAGCGCTCGGGGAGGTGGGGCAGGACAGTCTCGAAAGCCTCCACCGTTGAGCCCAGGGCGACACAGTTGATGAAAAGGTCGGGCTTCACCGCGTCGAGCTCGTCCAGGCTCAAGAGTCGGTTCACCTTCATGAAATACTTCATCTTGAGAGGATCGGCGTCATGTACCCAGACCTCGTGGTCCCAGCAAAGCTCCTCGGTGAGCCACGCGCCCATCTTGCCCGTGCCGAGTATGAATATTTTCATCGTCAGAGCCTCGTTTCCTTGTAGCAGCCGAGGACCTTGAAGCCCTCCGCGAGCCCGGACACCTTGCGGATGGCCGCGGCCACATTCTCGTTCCTGCTCGATCCCTCGAAATCGATGAAGATCGCGTATTTGCCCGGCGTGTCGGGAACCGACTCGATGCGCGTGAGGTTGATGGATGCGTCGGCGAAGACGCTTAAGACGGCGAACAGCGAGCCGGCCTTGTCGCCAGCCGTGAAGACGGCCGAGCACTTGTCGCCGTCCTCGGCGTTCTCCTCCGTGGCGAGGACATAGAAGCGCGTCCTGTTATGGACGGAATCCTGGATGTCTTCCTTGATGATTTCCAGGCCGTAGAGGTCGGCGCAGAACTTGCTGGCGATGGCGGCCACGCCCTTGGGCCTAGACTCGGCGATGCTGCGCGCCGCGCCGGCGGTGTCGTAATACGCCACGGGCTCCAGGTGATTGCGCGCGATGAAGTTCTTGCACTGGGCGAGCGCCTGGGAGTGCGACCAGACATGGCGCAGCTCGCGGTGATCCTCGCCGGGGACGCAGAGGAGGCAGTGTTTCACGGGCATGTCGACCGCGGCGATGATCTTCAGGTCGGTATAGATCAGGGTCGAATTCACGGGGCCGACCAGGCCGCCCAACGTGTTCTCGACCGGCACGATGCCGCAGTCGAAGAGCCCCGAACCCACGGCGTCGAACACGTCCCCGAACTCGCGGCAGGGCATGGCTGCGGCCTGGGGGAAGAGCGCCCTGGCGGCGACCTCGCTGTAGGCGCCGTGCTCGCCCTGGAAGCCGATGGTCTTGAAGTTCATGGACTGCAGCCGCTTGCTCTCGGACATTATGAACGAGTAGATGTCCACCGAGAACTTGGGCTCCACCAGGCAATGGCTCGACCGCCTCACCTTGTCCAGGACGACTTGCTCGCGGGCGCCGTCCTCGATCGAAGTCTTGAATTTCTTCGTCAAGATCGCTTTTTCCATTCTCTCGTTCAGCAGAGCCAAGATGCGGGTATCTATCTTGTCGATGTCCAGGCGCAGGTCGTCGAGCATCATGTCGTCCTCCATTCCTTGATTCAAAGCGTACGCGGGGCGGTTGCCGCCGCCGCGAGTGAGAGATCGGCGAGCGCGATGGCGATCGCCGCCTCGATGACTACCGCGCTCCGGAGCGCGATGCAAGCGTC
>MTLD01004362.1_pt1 | contig 13561 bp, 8 predicted proteins | sample 1982471 | NCBI WGS metagenome assembly MTLD01 (sample SAMN05712604, study PRJNA340218) | biofilm metagenome | isolation source: sample SPM anode biofilm adapted to -50 mV | place: USA | collected 2012-02-03
TCCCGCCGGCTCCGCCTCCGCCCCCGCGCGCGATTCAGTAACTTTCTATATTGAATGTTCGTTCATTTATTGTATACTTCTCTTGTCGAGCGCTGGAGGCCGAGCATGAAGATTCTGGTAACGGGCGGTTTTGGAAACGTTGGCAGGAGCGCCGTCAACGCCTGCCTGGCGGCGGGACACGAGGTGACGATCTTCGAGAGCCCTTCCGCCCTGAAGCGCGCCCAGGCGAGCTTGCGGCGCCTCTTGAAAGGGCGGTGGAGCCAGTGCGCTTTCGTATTCGGCGACATCCGCTCTCCCGAGGACGTCGGACGGGCCTTTGAAGGCGCCCCCGACGCGGTGATCCATCTGGCGGCCCTGATTCCACCGGCCTCCGACAAGGATCTCGCCGTGACCGAGGCCATCAATGTCGGGGGCACGGCGGCGGTGATCGCCGCCGCGAAAGCCTGCGCCAAGCCTCCGCGCATCGTCTTCGCCTCCAGCATCGCGATCTACGGCGACAGGCTCGTCGATTTCTGGATCCGGGCCGCTGACGAGATCCGCGGCTCCGACATGTACAGCGCCACCAAAATAGCTTGCGAAGGCCTGCTCCGCGCCTCGGGGCTCGACTTCGCGATCCTTAGGCTCTCCTTCGTCGCCTGGGCGAAATGGCTGCCCCTCGACCCCCTCCTCTTCTCGGTTCCCCCCGAGACGCGGCTCGAGATTATCCATACCGAGGATGCCGGCCGCGCTTTCGCCGCCGCCGCGGCCCTGCCCGCCGCCTCCGGCAAAACCTTCGACATCGGCGGCGGCGCGCTCTGCCGCACCTCGTTCCGCGCCTATATCGACCGCATGTTCCGCTATTTCGGCCTGGGCGATTCCTCCTTCCTGCCGCAGAGCGCCTTCGCCCTCGGCGGCTTCCACTGCGGCTGGTATGAGGATTCCGACGAGGCGGAGCGCCTGCTCGGCTTCAGGAGGAAGACGCTGGAGGATTACTACGAGGAAGTTCGATGGGAAACGCGCTTCATCAGGCCTCTGGCCGCCCTCGCAAGCCCCGTTGTGCGGCGCTGGCTCCTCGGCATGAGCCCCTTCAGCCCCCGCTCGCCGCGCCGCGCGGGAGGGAACAGCCCACGGCGGCTTCGACCGTCGACGCAAGAAAAGCGCTGACGTCGCTCACCGCCAAACCGACGCCCGCCCGCCTGATGAGCCTGACCGTCTCGAGGCTGCCGAGGAGCATCACGGCGATTCCCGCCTTGAGCCCGGGAACGGCCGCTATCGATTCGCCGTCGCGCGCCCTCGATCCGTGATATTCGGCGATGATCGCGGCGATGATCGCGGCGAGCCGCTCGAGCTTTTCGGCGAGAAGCGAGCTGCGGTCGGCCTGGGCGAGAAGAATGGCGATGAGGTCGGCGTCGTTCAGGAGGGCCGGGAATGCGCGCAGGACGAGAAAGGACAGCTTTCCCAGCGCCGCGCCCGCGGGGTCGTTCGCGTCGCCGCTCGCGCCTGCGGCTGTCCCCGCCGCGGCGAGCCCCGTTTCCAGGGACGTGGCGAACTCGGCCCAGCCCTCCTCGACGATCGCCCCGAGCAGCGTTTCCTTGGAATCAAAATAGGTATAGAGGCTGCCGACGGGGATGCCCACGCGCTCGGCGACCGTCCCCATCGAGGTGCGTTCAAAGCCGTCCTCGGCGAACATCCGCTTCGCCTCGTCGAGGATGCGGCGGCGCTTTTCGGCATCCTTGCGCCTGGCCATCAGGCTTCCTCGATCTCCTCGAAAACGCCTATCGCCCTATTCTTGCGCACCTTCTCCCAGGAGAAAATCCTGCCGTTCATCGCGATGAAGACGCCTTGGGGAAGGAGCTGCGCCGCCGAGAAGGCCGCGCCGAAATTGAAGAGCGCGTCCGAATCCTGGACTTGGTAGGGAATCATGGCGCCCGTGAGCACGATGGTTTTGGGAAGATGCGCGCGTCCCAGGAGGGAGGCGGTCGTCGTCATCGTGTCGGTGCCATGGGTGATGACGATCAGGCTTTCCTCGGCGTTCCGGCAGGCGTTGAGCACGGAAAGCCTGTTCTCGTCCTGCATCTGGAGGCTGTCGATGAGCTGGTTGAGCTCGACGGTAACGGGCACCTTGACGCGGGCGCGCTTGAGTATCTCCGGCAAATGGCTCTCCCGGAAGGTAAGTTCACCCTTGATTTCGTCGTAATGCTTGTCGAAAGTTCCGCCGGTCACGATCACACGAATGGATGCGCTCTGCATGGCGATCAGTATGGGGGCAAACCGGGGTTTTGTTAAGTACGAAGCCGCTTGGAAAGCGTTAATGCCAAACCGGGCTAAACCGGGCGAAAGCTCGGCCAAAAGGTCCGGAAACGCGCTTAAAACGCCTCAAACAGGGGTCAAAAAAATCGCCATTGAAATTCGTTGATTTTTTATTTTTAAGTGATATAGTGATTTACGAGCTGTTTTACCGACCACTTGACCATCTCGGCTCAATCCTTACAATAGAAATGCAATGTTCTTGAAAGGTTCTTGTGCCTTTCCCCTGCAAGGAGCAGCTGTTGAGAATCCTTTTCCACAGTACCTTGCGGGCCAAGGGAGCGGTATTTTTAGCCATCGCGGCTATGGCGCTTTGCGTCGCCTGCACCCCCACCCCGCATGTCAATCTCGAGCTCGATAGTGAGGTTCTCTCGCTGGCGGCCAATACGAAAAAGTTGCCGATAGGCATCGAAGACCAGGCCAGCCAAGATTCGATCGCCGCATATTACAAGAATTCGGGAACAAAACAGAATGTCGTGGACTTCTTCGCCGCCCTTACGAACTCGACGGACGTGGCGGTCGCCATACTGGACAACGCGGTAAAGCACGAGGTGCCGGCGAGCCTGGCGTTCGCGATCGCCTACGAGGAAAGCCGCTTCGATCCCAAAGCCAAGAACAGAAACGCCACCACCACCGACGGCGGCCTCTTCCAGCTCAATTCATCGACCTTCCCGCACCTTACGGAAAAAGAGCTCTTCGATCCCGCTCGCAACGCCAAGGAAGGCTTAAACTATTTCAAGCATATCCTCGAGCTGTCGGGCAACGAAGTGTCGGCCTTGGCCATGTACAACGCGGGCCGCACCCGCGTATCGCAGAAAGGCGCGCCAGTGACGACCCTCGACTATATTTCCCGCATCCTCATGTATCAGAAGAACATCAACAGCCTTTTCACCGCCAAGGTGGTGGCGAAGATGTCCATGCTCAGCAAGATCAGGCTGGGCATGCTCGCCCAAGGCGCCGATCGCTGACGGCGCATCGTCCCGCCCGAATGCGGCGTTCTATTTTGGCGCGGCGCTCAAGCTTGCCGCGAGCAGGCGCAGCGATGGCGAAAGAGTCGACAGATCGCGCTTGCCTAGAACCGTCACCCTGAACACCGCCGCTTCGATGAGCGCGTAAAACAGCTCACTCGCCGCTTTTCCCGATACTTCCGCCGCGAACTCGCCAGTGTGTTTCCCTTCGATGATCAGAGCGGCGAGAATGTGCCTCATGCGCACCGTCCGCCTTCTCACCCGCTCGTCGGGGTCCCCGCCGGCCATCTTCAGGTTCAACAGGTAATCGAGCATGACCGAGAGCAGCTTGGACTCGACCACGCAGAGGTTCGCCACCATTTCGCCGATGGCGACGAGCTTTTCGGCATTGTTCCGCTCCTGGCCTTCCGCGATAATCTTGATCTCCCGCTCCAGCCGCTCCATAAAGCGCTTGATGCAGGAAGTGAAAATTTCCTTTTTATTGTTGAAATAGAGGTAAAGGATGGTCCTCGTTATGCCGCAGCGTTCGGCTATTTTCTGGAATGTCGTGTCCTTATAGCCTTCGACAGCGAAAACGTCGAGCGCCTTGTCGAGAATTTCTTCCTTGCGTTTCTCGTGTTCGACCGAAACCGACACTTTTACCTCCCGTGTAGCAATGTAATTATAGCAGGCTGAGACCGCTTTGTGTAGCGTTGATACAACTTGTACGAGCCGAATACCGGGGCTATAGTAAGATCATGAGCACCACTATCGATCGAGCGTTGCGCTGCAGATTCGCGGCGTTCGGGCAGCCTGCCGAAGACCTTCCGCGCATGGGCGACCGGGCTATGGAATTTCATGTCCGCACCTCATTGCGGGCGGCGGTCGGCGTGAGCTCGGCCTTTTTCAGGGCGACCGGCAACCTCATCATACCGGACTTCCGGGCTGCCAGGAATTTCGCGGCCAGGCTGAGAGAGCTCGAATCGATCGATGGCCAGGATACGACGAAACTCACCGCCGGCAAACTCAACGCGATGGGACTCATCGACGAGATACTCCACCTCGTGCTGGGCCTCTACCGCGAGAAGGTGATGCCCGACGTCCTCGCCAAGCTCGCGCGCGCCGTCGAGGGCGAACTGGGCGCGGCCGCCTACGGCGCCCTCCTGCGCGAGTTCAGCGCCCAGTTCGCCCCGAGCGATGTCTACCAGGGCACGGCGAGCGTCGAGGACTGGCTCGAAGGATCGTCCTCGATCAAGGCCGGCGGCCCGAAGATCCCGAACCGCGAGCTCGCCCTCGAGGAACTCATCCTTCTCAAGCTGGCCAACGAAAACCCGGCATTCGCCCCCTTCAGGTTCCTCTTCGACGACGGGCTGCGGGGCTCGAAGGCCATGCCGGGAAGCGTCGGCGGGGAGACGAAGTACCGCGAGGCTTTCGCCGCCCTGGACAGGGCGAGCGCCGCGCTGCCGCACTTCGGCCCGGCGGGAAGCCAGGCCGATCTTCTCGCGCTCCTGCGCAAGCCGGCTCTGGAAGCGCCTCGTTCGCTCGAAGCCCAGCTCGCCTGGATACGCGGCGCCTGGGGCGCCGAATTCGACGAAATCGGACTCAAGATACTCCAGAGCCTCGACCTGATCGCCGAGGAGGAAGCTCCGCGCTTCCCGCCGGGTCCAGGTCCCGTGCGGGCGTACCGCTACGCCGCGGTTCAAGGGCCCCAGGAATACGAAAAATTCACTCAGGACAAGGATTGGATGCCTTCGCTCATCCTCCTCGCCAAGAATGTCCTCGTCTGGCTGCACCAGCTTTCAGCCACCTACGGACAGCCCATTGCGCGCCTCGACCAGGTGCCCGACCAGGAGCTGGACACCATCGCCCGGCGGGGCATCAACGGCCTCTGGCTCATCGGCATCTGGCAGCGGAGCCCGGCGAGCGAGAAGATCAAGCGCCTCTGCGGAAATCCGGAGGCGGCGGCCTCGGCGTACGCCCTTTTCGATTACGAGATCGCCCCGGAACTTGGCGGCTGGGCGGCCCTGGACGGCTTGCGCGAACGCTGCCTCTGGCGGGGCATCCGCCTGGCCGCCGACATGGTGCCCAACCATACCGGCATTGACTCGGCATGGGTCAGGGAAAGACCCGACCTCTTCATCGGCATCGACCATTGCCCCTTCCCATCGTATACCTTCAACGGCCCCGACCTCTCGGAGGATCCCGGCGTGGGGATCTGGCTGGAAGACCACTACTATTCCCGCAGCGACGCCGCCGTGGTGTTCAAGCGCCAGGACCGGAGGACGGGCAAGGTCCGCTACATCTACCACGGCAACGACGGCACCGGCATGGCCTGGAACGACACGGCGCAGATAGACTTCCTCAATCCCGAGGCGAGGGAAGCGGTCAAGGAGCGCATCAGGCACGTGGCGGCCCACTTCAGCATCATCCGCTTCGACGCGGCCATGGTCCTGGCAAGGCAGCACATCAGGCGGCTCTGGTATCCGGCCCCCGGTTCGGGCGGCGCGATCCCCTCCAGGGCCGAGCATTCCATTCCCGAGGACATCTTCGCCGCGGCCATGCCGCACGAGTTCTGGCGGGAAGTGGTTGACGAAAGCGCGATCGCCTCGCCCGACACCCTCCTCCTCGCCGAGGCTTTCTGGATGATGGAAGGCTATTTCACGCGGACCCTGGGAATGCACCGCGTCTACAACTCGGCCTTCATGAACATGCTCAAGGACGAGAAGAACTCGCTCTATCGCCTGACCATCAAGAACACCCAAGAATTCGACAAGCAGATCCTCAAGCGCTTCGTCAATTTCATGAGCAACCCGGACGAGGAAACGGCGATCGCGCAGTTCGGCGACGGCGACAAGTATTTCGGCGTCTGCACCCTCCTCGCCACGATGCCCGGCACGCCGATGATCGGCCATGGCCAGATCGAGGGCTTCGTGGAGAAGTACGGCATGGAGTACCGCCGGTCCTATCGCGACGAGACTCCCAACCAAGCCTTGATCGAGCGCCACGAGCGGGAGATATTCCCCCTTCTGCGCATGCGCAAGCTCTTCGCCGAGGTGGATAATTTCCAGCTCTTCGATTTCGCCTCGAACGAGGGCCATGTCGACGAGAACGTGTTCGCGTACTCGAACGGCTCCGGCGAGCGCCGCGCCCTCGTCTTCTACAACAACTGCTGGAAGCGCACCTCGGGCAGGATCATCTCCAGCTGCGCCTTCGCCGAAAAAGATTCGGGCGGCCGGAAGCACATGAAAACCCTACCACTGCCCCAGGCCCTCGGCCTCGAGCAGGGGCCCGACAACTACCTCGCGGCGTACGAGCAGCGGTCGCGGCGCTGGTACGTCTACCGCTGCGCCGATCTCGCGGCGCAGGGCTGGCAAGCGAACCTGGAAGGCTACCAGACCCTCGTCTTTACCGATTTCACGCGCGTGCACGACTTGGACGGCAATTACGCGCGCCTCTGCGCGTCGCTCAAAGGGCAGGGTGTCGAAGACCTCGACGACGCGCTTGAAGTGGCCGCGCGCCCCGAACTGTACAACGCGCTTGAGAAGGCCATCGAGGCCATCCTCGACTGCGAGGGCGCGCTTCGTTCGGGCAAGCCCGCGGCGGAGCAGGCGGCGGCCGCGGCTCTGCGCGCCGAGCACTACTTCTCGCGCCTCGCGCAGGCGCTGATCGACGAAGGCGGTCCGGCTCCGGGCATCGCGGCGGTCTCCAAGGGCCGCGCGATCGTGGAGCGGGGCATTGCGGCGCTCGGCGCCTTGCTCAGCGAGGAGCCTACGGCGGATCTCGTTTCCGACCGCGCGGAAGCGCTTGGAAAATTCCGCGCCCTCCTCGGCAGCGGGCGGGGATTGCGCGCCTTCCTGTACTACGTCTTCATCGCCGGACTTTCGGGATTGGACGCCGGAGCGAACCAATCCGACGAGCTCAGGTATGTGCTCGAAAAATTCCTCGTGCGGAAGAAAATGCTCCAGGCGGCCGAACGCGCGCCGGCGGAACGCATCGCCGGCGCCCTCGGCGCCGTGGACGACGCCGCGGTCTGCGCCCTGGTGTTCGCCTTCGCCACGAGGCCGCAGGACAGGCTCGTTCCTCCCCTGGCGCCGCGGCAGACCACCCGCCAGCGGGCGGCAGAACTCATGCGCTGGGCGTTGAAAGACGGGGAAGCCAGGGCCGCGCTCGGCGTCAACGCTTGGGAAGGGATCGAATATTTCAACAAGGAGCGCTTCGAAGCCCTCATCGAGCTTTGGCCCTGCTTCTCGGTCATGGAACACCTGTTGTCCAAAGATAACAGCGCGCCGGGCGCCGCCATCGACCTCGCAAGCTCGGTCGATACGCGGTACTTCCAGGTGGCCGAGCTGCTGCGGCAGAACGAGAGCCTGAGCGCGTTCAAGTGCGATGCCCTGCTATCGACGCTCGAGCATGACTGAGCCGCGCCCCATACTCCGCGGCGACCCCCTTGGCTCGGCGGTCGCCGCGGCCATAGCGCGGCGGCTGGAAGACAGGGCCTGCGTTTTCGTCTTCCCCTCGCAAGTAGCCGCGGATTCCTGGGCTGAGACCTCGCTAAGGTTTCCCGGCGTCGTCGCCCTGGAAAAGGACAGGTTTCTCGGCTGGGACACGTTCCTCGAGCTGATAACGCTCGAAAACGCTCCGTCGGGGAAAAAGGCCGCGGGACCGGCCGACCGCCTCATATGGGCGCTCGCAACCCTCGCGGAGCAGGCGCGGCGGCCCTTTCTGCGCATCCTGGCCGCGCCTGGCCTCGAACCGCCCCTCTCCCTCGCGCCAAGCCTTGCTCGCCTCGCCCCCGCGCTGCGCGGCATAGCCCGCGATCTGGCGAGCGAACTCGCGGGCTATGCCGCGAACGGCCAGAGCGACGAGGTCGCCGACTACCGCGCGCTCGCTGCGGCCTACGACCGATTCCTCGAGGCGCGGGGATTGTACGAAATTTCGCATCTTGAGCCCGCCTTCGCGGGTTCGAAGATGCGCTGCGTCATCTTCGAACCCGCGCTGATGCCGGACTATCCGCGCCTCGAGGCGCGCATGTCCGCCGTTCCCGGGATAGAGCTGATCACGGCCATCGAACAGACCGGGCAGACGCCGACGCTCCGGAAATACGCCACCTTCCGCGAGGAAATCCAAGACGTGCTCGGCCAATGCGCCGCCCTCGTCGACGAAGGACTCGAGCCCTCGGACCTCGCCATCAGCGCGCCCAGCCTCACGCCGGACATCCAAGCCCACCTCGCGGCGATGGCGGAAAAATTCGGCCTTCCCCTCGCCTTCCACGCGGGCGAGCCCCTCTCGGCCTCGCCCTTCGGAAAGCTCCTGCGCTCGCTCTCCGGCGCCCAAGCCGAGGGCTTTTCGCTCAGGACCCTGCGCGCGCTTTTCGGCAAGGGAGCCCTCGCCTGGAAGGACCGGCAGGCGGCGGCCGCCCTGGTCCGCTATGCCGCGCGCTATTGCCTGCCGGAATTCTCCGCCGACCGACAGGCTATGGCGGCGCTCTGGAAAAAGACCTTCGCGTCCTGCCAGTCGCCGCTCGGCGTCGAGGCGCGGGCGTTTTACGATGCCCTGAACTCGGCGGCCGCCGCGATCTCCGGCGCCAGGAGTTTCGACGCGCTCAGAAGAGCGCTGCACGATTTCCTGGATGATTTCCTCGCGACGCCCGAGCGCGACACCCCCGCCTACCGCTCCATCGAAAACATCTTCAAGGGGCTGGACGCCCTCGACGCCGAGTACAGGTTCCTCGGCGCGCCCCCGATCGCGGCCGCGCCTTTCGAAGCCCTGCTCATCGCCCTCGACACGACACCCTACAGCCCGCCGCAATCGGCCAACGCCATAGCGGTCTACCCGTACCGCCTCGGCATGCTCCTGGCGAGTTCCGCGCATTTCGTGATTGAAGCTTCCCAGGATTCCCTGACGGCCGCACTGACGAGCTACGCTCCCGCCCCCCGGGAACTCCAGGCCTGCCTTCCGCCGGGGAAAGACCTCGGCGACGCGGCTTTCCGGGCCTTCGACGCCGTGCGCGCGGTGTATTGCCACGCGGAATCGAGCCTGTCGGGATTCACCGTGCCGCATCCATATTTTCTGCGCAGCGGCGTCGCGGTGGAGAAAATCGCCATGGGGACCTCGCCGGCCACCCTCGACGCGCGGGAGGCGATGGCGTGGAGGAACTCGGCGCCGGGAACCCTGCCCGAAACGCTTCCGCGCCCCTGCGCGGAAGCCGCGCTCGGCCTTATAGGCGGCGAGCCATGCGGCGGGCGCTTCCCGCCGCCGGCGCTCTCCGCGACGGCAAAAGCCGGCGGCCGAAAAGGCGACGGCCAAAGCCGGCTCGACCCCGGCCTCCTCCTCGCGCTTCGCGCCTGCGACGCCGCGCCCCTGGTCAAGCTCTCGCCCTCGCGGCTGAAAAGCCTTCAGGAATGCCCCTTCAAGTGGTTCGCCTCCTGCCTTCCCGACCTGGACTCCGGCGCGGGCACCGCGAACACCGCCGAGGGCAGCCTCTCGCACGCCCTCATCAGGATGCTGCTCCAGCGCGTTCAGGACACCGACGGGGGCTTCATCGCCGCGAACCTCGACGAATACCGGGGCTGGATCGACGAGACCTTCGACCGCGCGCTGGAGCAGACGCTGCGGCAGCAGGGCCCCGCGCTCGAGCCCAGCCTCTCGGCGGCCAGGCTTAAAATCCAGGACCGCATCGAACGCCTCCTGGCATTCGAAGAAGCCTTCGCCTCCGAAGGCTGGGGAATCGGCGCCTTCGAGGTCAACCTCGCTATGCCGCTCGAGGCGCTCGGCATCGCGTTCGAAGGCCGCGCCGACAGGATCGCTGTTGAATATTCGTCCGGCGAAGGCCCTCGCCGTCTTGCCATCATCGACTACAAAAAGGGCGCCACCCCAAAAAAGAGCGAGTTCCTGGTGAACGCCGAAGGCTTCCTTCGGGATTTCCAGCTCGCGGGCTACGCGGCCATGGCCGAGAGCGCGGGCGACCAGGTTGAGAAAGCCCTCTACTGGTCGATCGAGGACGGCAAGGCGGTCTTCGTCTTCGGCTCAGGCAAGCAGCGTCCGGACAGGAATTCTTTCGCAGAGGAGCGGCAAGCCCTCGGAAGGGCCCTCGACAACGCCGCGGCCATTATCAAGGCGGGGAATTTCCTCGACGCGACCCCCGGCAAGCTCGCCTGCCAGAACTGCGACGCCAAGGCGCTCTGCCGGGCGCTCTATTCTTCGGAGCGGCTATGAGCGACGCGCGAACCCCTGAGTATCTATCCCGTTTGGACGGGCCGCAGCGCGCCGCCTGCTCCGCCGAACGCAGCTGCGTCGTCACGGCGGGCGCGGGCGCGGGCAAGACCACCGTCCTCGCCTCGCGGTACCTCCATCTCGTCATGGGCAAGCGCGTCCCCGTCCGCTCGATCCTCGCCCTGACCTTTACGAAAAAAGCTTCGGCGGAGATGTACGAGCGCATCTACACGGCCCTCGCGGCCCAGAGCGGACCGACGGCATCCCCGCCGCGGGAGCCGACTTCCATGTCCGGGGATCAAGCCTGGGCGCGCAGTCAGCTGGACGATTTCCAGAACGCCCATATCACGACGCTCGATTCCTTCTGCGCCGAAATCGTCCGCCAGGCGGCCAGGGACTACGGCTACAGCCCCGAATTCACCATCGACGCCGACGCCTCGGACGACCTGGCCAAGAGCATCGCCTACCGCTACGCGCTCCGCAATCGCGACGCGGAAGGGCTGAACGCGCTGCTGCGATCCTTCGCCTTCGACGACGTCGCCGCCCGCCTCTTCGGCGATGTCGGCGCGCGCATCGTGACGCCCCGGGCCCTCGCGGAAAAAATCTTCTCGCCGATGAAGGCCTCGATGGCGGCGCTGGCGGAAAAGAAGGAGGGCGAGGCGCTGGACCGCCTCGCCGCCATGGCGAAGGAAATCCTTGACCTCGCCGCGGGCGCGTTCGCGCCGAAAGCCGACTGCGCCGCCGCGATCGAAGCCGCCGCCGCCTTCCTCGAAGCCCGCGATACGAGTTCCGACAGCCGCGCGGCGCTCCGGGCGTTCCAGGCACTCAAGCTGCGGGCCTATTCAAAGGGCGAAAGCGAGCAGGCGATCAAGGCGATCGTCCAAGGCTCCAAGGAAGCCGGAATCCAGGGAGCGCGCGACCTGGCCGGGGATCTCGAGGATTTCGCCGACTACCGCGCCGCGGAGGCTTCGCACCAAGCCCTCTACGACCGCCTGGACGAGTACGCGCGCGAGCTGGCCGAAGCCAAGCGCCGCGCCGACGTGATGGATTTCAAGGACCTCGGAGCCTGCGCCGTGCACGCGCTGAGGCGCCGGAAAGACATCAGGAGCCGCTGGAAGACGCAAATCCGCGCCATCATGATCGACGAGTTCCAGGACAACAACGAGCTCCAGAAGGACCTCCTCTACCTCCTCGCCGAGCGCGACGACGAGGCCGCTGATGGAATTCCACCGCCGGAATCGCTCGCCGAGGGCAAGCTCTTCTTCGTCGGCGACGAAAAACAGTCCATCTACCGCTTCCGGGGAGCCGACGTCTCCGTATTCAAGCGCCTCTCCGCCGAGCTTTCCGCCGCGAACGGCGCGGATTCGGATTCGCGGCCAAGCTCCGATGAAATCATCCTCTCCTCCAACTACCGGAGCGCCGCGCGGCTCATCGCCTTTTTCAACGATTTCTTCTCAGCCGTCATGCCCGACGGCGAGGTCGGCGCGCAGGATTTCTCCGCCCGCTACGCGGCGATGGTCCCGGGGCCGGCCGAGGCGCGGCGAACGGACCCGCCCTTCCCCTCCCGGATCGCGTATTACCTCGATGAAAGCTCGGGAGGCGCGGCGGACGACGAAGCAGTCGGCGAAAGCGAAGGCCCGGAATCCGGCGACGACGCAAGCGCCGCCTCGGACGATGCCGTCGAGGACCTCGCGGACGCCGACGCGCCGGGTTCGACGCCCCTCGACGCGGACGACAACATCGCCTTCGAAGTCGCCCGCCTCATCAGGCGCGAGAGCGGCTCCCTCGAGCTTCGCGCGGGCGAAACCGGCGGAACCCCGGCGACGAGGAAGGCCGGCTACGGCGATTTCGCCATCCTCCTCCGCACGACGACGCACCAGCATCGCCTTGAAAAATATTTCCGCCTCCTCGGCATCCCCTTCGAATCGGAGAGCCCGAGGAGCCTCTTCAGGGAATCGCCGGCGAACGACCTATACGCCATGCTTTCGTACGCCCAAGACCCCGGAGACAAGGCCGCCTACGCGGCCGTCCTGCGCGGTCCCCTCTGCAGAGTCTCGGAGGACGCTTTCCTGCGGCTCATGACCTCAGGCTCCGCCGCCTTCGAGCTTCCCGGCGCCTCGGCGGAGGACGCCGCCGCGCTCTCGCGGGCCGCGGCCTTCTTCGCCGCCTTCGACCGCGTGCTGGCGAACTCGTCCGTCGCCGCGGCCGTGGAATATGCCTGGCAGCAGGGCGGCCTGCGGCTCGGCCTGCTCTCGCGCCCCGAGGCCCACGCCTTCCTCGAGCACTTCGACTACCTCTTCCACCTCGCGGCCACGGTGGATCGCGAGCGGGGCGGCCTGGCCGCCTTCCTCGCCCGCCTCCGGCCCTTCATCCAGGGTGAAGAGGACAAGTTCGAGCTGGAGAATGTTCCCCGCGACAGCGTCCGCGGCGTCCGGATCATGACCATCCACAAGGCGAAAGGCCTCCAGTTTCCGGTCGTCATCATACCCTGGGTCGAGAACGCGGGGAGCGCGAAGCGCGGCCAGACGCTCTGGGAACGCTTTTCCGAGGGCTTGGCCATCGACGTCAAGCCATGGGACCGCCCCGGCGCCAAGGCCAGCAACATCCTCTACCGCCTCGCCAGGAACCTCGAGGAGGAGAAGGAGATCGCCGAGATCAAGCGCCTCCTCTATGTCGCCTGCACGCGCGCCGAGGATCATCTCATCTTCTTCGGAAGGAGCAGGAAAACGAACGACGCCAAGGGGCGATCGTTCCAGTATTATCTCGACGCCTGCGGCGAGACTTTGCTCGAGCGCGTCCCCCTGGAACGCGGCACGCTCGATGACGTTCGGGGCTGGTACCGCGCGCGGGAAAAGCCGCCCATCCGGGCTTTCGCGGCAGCCTACGCCGAGGCGGGGATCCTCGACAGAAGCGCGCCGCGCCGCCGGATCGCCGCCACGAAACTCGCCGCCGTCGACCAGGAAGCTTTTGGCGGCAGCCTGGAGTCCACGTCCGCCTCAGCAACCGCGCCCAAGGCGGCGGCCGAACGCGCCGAAACCGGGGAAATGCGGGCCATGGCCGCCGACAAGTTCGGCACCCTCTGCCACGATGCCGTGGAGCGCGCGATCGCGGCGGCA
>MTLD01003244.1_pt1 | contig 13560 bp, 14 predicted proteins | sample 1982471 | NCBI WGS metagenome assembly MTLD01 (sample SAMN05712604, study PRJNA340218) | biofilm metagenome | isolation source: sample SPM anode biofilm adapted to -50 mV | place: USA | collected 2012-02-03
GAGCACCAGATGCCCGACGGCGAGGCGAAGCGTGACGACGAGAACTACTGCTACGTTGGAGCCTGGGAGTTCAAAGGTGTCGACAAGGAGCCCGAACTGCACAAGGAGCCGTTGACGTTCGAGAACGTTCATCTGGCGGTAAGGAGTTATAAATAATGAACCTCACACTACACGTATGGCGCCAAAGTGGCCCCAATCAGCCGGGTAAGCTCGAGCAGTACGATGCCAAAAACGTAAGTCCGGATCAGTCCTTTCTCGAGATGCTCGACGAAGTGAACGAGCAGCTGATCAAGGAAGGGAAGGACCCGATCGTATTCGACCACGACTGCCGCGAAGGTATCTGCGGTATGTGCTCCCAGGTCATCAACGGCGTGCCGCACGGCGGCCAGGAGCGTACCACCGTCTGCCAGCTGCACATGAGGAACTTCAACGACGGCGACACCATCTACATCGAGCCGTGGCGCGCTCTTGCCTTCCCGATCATCAGGGACCTGATCGTCGACAGGAGCGGCCTCGAGAAGATCATGCAGGCCGGTGGCTACACCTCCTGCCATACCGGCGGTGTTGCCGACGGTAACGCCATCCTCGTTCCGAAAGTGGATGCCGACTACGCCATGGACGCCGCCGAGTGCATCGGCTGCGGCGCTTGCGTCGCCGCCTGCCCGAACGGTTCGGCGATGCTCTACACCTCCGCCAAGGTGGCGCAGCTTGCCGCCCTGCCGCAGGGCAAGGCTGAGGCTGCACAGCGCGTCTGTGCCATGACCGACGCGATGCAGGAAGCAGGCTTTGGCAACTGCTCGAACCACTACGAGTGCCAGGCCGCGTGCCCGAAAGGGATCAACGTCAAGTTCATCGCAAGGCTTAACCGCGAGTACCAGAAGGCGCTGTTCAAGTAACAAGCCGCATACGCAGCAAGCAAGGGGCGGAGGGGAAACCTTCCGCCCTTTTTTATGTGCGCAGTCACCGCCGGTTTTCGCCGGATACTTTGTCGCACGGTCCTCATTCGCCCATTGGACACCCTTGCAACCCAGACCATAACCTTATAACCGGCAACTCCTGTTTGCTGAAGGGAATAGCGGGCCGACACCAGTCTTATTATGCTTGATTCCCTGTCCGGTTTGTCTTAAGTATCCTCAGGTAAGCAAAGCCAGGGAGCCGTAATGGACCAACATCTGAACTACGTTTTCGCCGCCAACATCTTCCTCATCTTCATCGACGCCACGGTTGGCTACTATGCAGCGCCGGCGGTCGCCCTGCTTGTCGGGACCGACGAGGAGGACATCGGGCGCACCGTGCGCAGTGTCCGTCGACTGCTGAACTGGGTCGTCACCCTGTACATGTTTTTCAACTGCCTCGCCTATTTCGACAAGAAAGAATGGCTTCTGTACTTCACCACTGCGGTCCTTGCCGTTGATATCGCGGCTCAACTGCTACTCTTCCGTAAGGTGATCGGGCGCAGAGGACGCTGAACCTCGCGGAGACGCAAGAGGATGTGGCTCAGTTGCTGATCTTTACCTCGCGCGACTGGCACTGTGTAAATTAAGTCTTTATCAATTTGAGTTAATGTGTTAGCTTTACGGTTCGTTTGCAACATCCGCGGACGCACGAGGCAACGCATGAGCTGTAGAGCATCTTTCATCGCAAGATTGAAGACCTGCATATGGCGAGACGGGGAGGACAGCATGGAGCTGGTCCTCTTCGGCGTACTTTGCCTTATGGCGGCTGTCGTCTCCGTGTTTGTCATAATGCCCGCGAATTATCTGCAGGGCCTCCCTCCTCTCATCAACGTGCTGCTCTCCCTGTTCGCTGTTTTCGCGCTGGTCCTGTTCCGGGAATCCTGTTGCGGCAGGGCACATCCGAAGAAACTGTTTTTCCTGCTTCTGGCCCTGCTCGACCTGGTGTGGTTTCCAAATGGGGCATCTTTCGGGAGCATCCCCTTCTTTTTCGTCTGCATTTTCATGTACCTGCCGATCTATTTCCGTGGCAGGCAGCGCCAGGTACTAGTTGCCATCGCCGTGCTTGACGTCATTGCCCTGCTGGCACTGGAGCTGCGTTTCCCTGAGTGGGTGGTGCCTTTCCGCTCCCAGTACGACAGGATAGCCGACGAGGTCATAGGGTTTGTTGTGACGGCAGGTGCGTGCACCACCATGCTTTGGGCCCTGATCAAGAGGTACGACCACGAGCAGAAACGCCTGCAGTCTGTAAACGAAGAGCTGCAACAAATCATTGTGGAGCGGTCGCTGGTAGAGAGTGCATTGCAGCAAAACCGGGAGCTGCTGAATGCGATAGTCGAAGGGACCACGGACGCCGTTTTTGTGAAGGATGTCAACGGGCGATACCTTCTCCTCAATAACGCCTCCCTGCAGATGGCTGGAAAGGAATTGTCGGAGATCCTCGGTAGGGACGACATGGAGTTGTTCCCCCTGGAAGACGCACGGCGGTTCATGGAGGAGGACCAAAGGGTGCTCCGCGACAACGCCATTCGCGTCGTGGAGCACGAAATCAAGTCGTTGAAAGGCGAGCGCATCCTGATAGAGACCACGAAAGGGCCTCTGCACGACAAGGAAGGGAACGTTGTCGGGGTTTTCGGCATAAGCAGGGACATCACCCAGACCCGCAGGATGTCGGAGGAGTTGACGCTTTTGAACGAGGAGCTGGAGCGGCGCGTCGTGGAGCGCACCGCGAGGCTCGAGGCGGCGGTGAAGGAACAGGAAACTTTCAGTTACTCTGTGTCGCATGACCTGCGGGGGCCGCTGCGCCACATCAACAGCTACACCTCCATCGTGCTTGAGGAGTACGGCTCCCACCTCCCCGCCGAGGGGAAGCATTACCTGGAGCGGGTGTGCTCCTCGACGCGCAGGATGGGAACCCTGATCGACGACCTGCTGGAGCTCTCCCGCATCGGGCGCTCCGAACTAAACAAGGTGCCGGTCAACCTGAGCGAGGTGGCCCGCTCGATAGGGAGCAAGCTCCAGGATGCCGAGCCGCAGCGCCGGGTGGAGATCTTCATCGAGCCGGACCTGGAGGTGCACGGAGACCGGGGGCTTTTGGAGCAGATGCTGGAAAATCTCGTCGCCAATGCCTGGAAGTACTCGAGCGTGCGGGAACTGGCCCGGATCGAGGTGGGGCGCACCGGGGGGGCTTTGAAAGATACCTTCTTCGTGCGTGACAACGGTGTCGGGTTCGACATGGCCTACCAGAACAAGCTTTTCGGCGCCTTCCAGCGGCTGCATGGTTCAGAGTTCGAAGGGACGGGAATCGGGCTCGCCACCGTGAAGCGGATCGTCGAGCGGCACGGCGGCAGCGTGTGGGCCCACGGGGTGGTCGACGAGGGCGCAACCGTCTATTTCTGCCTCCCCTGATCATGCTGCGGGAGGTGGCATGCGCAGATTGCTCAAACTTCTTCTGGTCTGCCTGGCAGCCCTTGTGCTGAGCGCAATGGCCTGGCAGCGGCAGCTTCTCTACTTCCCTACCCATCACGACCGGGACAACGGTCTCATCCCGTGGCGCGACAAGGGAGAGCTCATAGGCTTTTCCCGCCCCGTCACGACCCCGGTGAACGTCTGGCTGATGACCCACGGCAACGGTGGCCAGGCAAGCGACCGGGCTTACGCAATCCCCTCCTTTTCCAGCACGGATGCGGTCTACATCCTGGAGTATCCTGGCTACGGCCGGCGCCAGGGTACTCCCTCAAAGTCGAGCATCAACGAAGCGGCAAAACGGGCCTACCTGCTTTTACGGCAGCAGTATCCCGATAGACCGGTCTGCGTGGTGGGAGAATCCCTCGGCAGCGGCCCCGCTTCCTTTCTCGCCACGGTGGCGCCGCCGCCCGACAAGATCGTCCTCATTGCCCCTTTTGACAAGCTGCACAGGGTCGGACAGTACCACTACCGGTTTCTACCGGTGCGCCTGCTTCTGGCGGACGACTGGGACAACGTTAAGTCGCTGGGGGGATACCAGGCAAAGGTGGAGATCTTCGGCGCGAAGGACGACGAGGTCATCCCGGCACGCTTCGCGAGGTCACTGGCGGAGAGCAGGGCTCAGACCGTATTTCACGAGATACCCGGGGGGCATAACGACTGGGCGACGCCTGGGCGGGTCAGCATCAGGAATCCCTGACGGGCAAGGCAAAGGGAGAGGGGCGTTTGCGGAAAGGAAAAGGGCGCAGCCGATGCCGGCCGCGCCCTCGTTGCGTCATGCGATCCTGGAGAACTTCTCCTTGGGCACCAGGCAGACGGCGCACTTGTCAGGCGCCTCGTCGTACACCGTGTTGCCGCAGACCTCGCAGACATAGATCGGGCGGTCGGCCAGATCGACGCCGTTTTGAACGGCGGCCAGCGCCTGCTGGTACAGGTCGTGGTGTATCTCCTCGACCGCGAGGGCGAACTTGAAGGAGTTCTCCGCCGCGCGATCCCCGTCATTTCTTGCCTGCTCCAGAAACGGCGGGTACATCTGCTGGAACTCGAACCCTTCCCCTTCGATCGCTTCCTTTAGGTTCTCCACCGTCCCCTTGATACCGCCCATCGCCCGCAGGTGCGCGTGGGCATGCACCGTCTCGGCATGTGCCGCGGCACGGAACAGTTTCGCTACCTGCGGCAGCCCCTCCGCCTCGGCTTTGGCAGCAAAGGCAAGGTATTTGCGGTTTGCCTGGCTCTCCCCGGCGAACGCTTCGGCAAGATTCTCCTTAGTCGACATCTCTTCCTCCCTGTTATGAAAATGTGCTGTTTGAATATAGACAGAGATCTTGCACAGTCAAGGACCGAAAACATTATATTTATCTGATATGTATACGGTTTTCCGTTGGGCTTGCTGGCTGTGGGCGGGCTTGACATTGGTCTCATCCAATGTAATCTGCGAAAGGCTGTACAGGGGGGCTGTGAAAGCGGGATGAGAGAGGCTCCGCATGGCGAGAGAGATCACCAACCTTCAGGAGATGCTGGACCGCATCAACCAGTCGGCCGACGACGAGGGGCGTGTTTCCTTGGGGCAGATAGTGGAATCGGTGGGAGATCGATCCTTCGGCCCTTTGCTGCTCATGGTGGGGGTGATCGCGGCCTCCCCGATCAGCGGCATGCCCGGCGTGCCTACCACGATGGGGATCTTCATCCTGCTGATCGCAGGGCAGCTCTTCTTTCGCAGGGAACATTTCTGGCTTCCGAAATGGGTCCTGCGCCGCTCGCTGGCCAAGGAGAAGGTGCACACGGCGGTGCGGTGGTTGAGCCCGTCAGCCCGCTTCATCGACCGCTGGCTGAGGCCGCGCATGTCCCCCCTGATCCAGGGGGGGAGCACCTATCTCATCTCGTTTGTCTGTGCAGCCATAGCCATCGTCATGCCGATGATGGAGCTGGTTCCTTTCTCCGCACATGGCGCCGGGGTCGCTCTTACCGCTTTCGGCCTGGCGCTCATCTCCCGCGATGGTCTTTTGGCCCTCATAGCCTTCGCCGTGACCGCAGTGAGTTTCGCCGTGGTTATCTACCAGTTCAGCTGACGCCGCCCGAAAGATATTCCTTGCGCACGGGTGAGAACACCTCAATCGCCACCGCGTCTTCGAGGATCTCGGCGCGATGCTCGGCCCCTCCGGCGATGCACCAGCTGTCCCCGGGCTGCACTTCATGCGGGACGCCGGCAATGGTTAGCCTGATCCGGCCGCTCACGAGGTAGCCCGTCTGCTCGTGCGGGTGGCTGTGCATCGGCAGCAGAGACCCCTTCGTGAGCAGGAACTCTACCATCAGCGTCTTTTCGCCGTGCACCAGCGTCTTCTGCATGATCCCCGGCAGGACTTCTCGATAACCTTCACCGCACTTCTTTTCGAACATCCCTCTCTCCTTTTTCTAGATGTGCACCTTCTCCGGGGTACCGGCAGCGCTGGCGGGGGAGGGGAGCTAGGCCCCTTGCAGCGCTCCGGTCTGTCGCAGTGCCTCGTAAAGCACGATCCCCGCCGAGGTGGAGAGGTTCAGGCTGCGCACCTTGCCTATGATCGGGATCCTGACCGCGCTATCCGGGTTGGCGGCGATGAGTTCTTCGGGAAGCCCCTTGGTCTCCTTGCCGAAGACGATGAAATCGCCCTGGAGGAAGGAGAATTCGACGTAGCTCTTGTCCGCTTTCTTGCTCGTATAGACGAAGCGTCCATCGGGGAAGGAGGCCATCAGCGCTTCCAGGCTGTCCCAGTAACGGATGTCGACCTCGCTCCAGTAGTCGAGCCCGGCCCTCTTCAGGTAACGGTCGTCGGTGGAGAAGCCGAGTTTACCCACAAGGTGCAGGACTGTTCCGGTCGCGCCGCAAAGCCGCGCTATGTTTCCCGTGTTGGGGGGTATCTCGGGTTCGACCAGCACTATGTGAAACGGTTTCTGCAACGCCATCGGTCACCTCTTCAGGGTTAATCAGCAGGGTGGAAAACAGGGCTCTGTCAGAGAGGAAAATCGGCCTCACAGGAGTCCTTTTTTACCCTCGAAAGTGAGCTCAAGAAACAGTGTTTATATGTAGCCCAAAGCAGAAAATAAGGCAAAGAGAAACGGCTAAAAGTGAGTAACGGCGGTAGGTTGCCTAGGGGTGGTGTTCTGTAAGCTTGCAATTTATCGACAGATAGTCTATTATGCCCCCCTCATACACCCACTGGAGGCAACTTTGGACACGCCTGACCACACTGGACACTTCGGCCGTTTCGGCGGCAGATACGTCTCCGAAACGCTCATGCCGGCCTTGCTCGAACTCGAGAAGGCGTACAACCATTTTCGCAATGAAAAGGGGTTTCAGGAGGAGTTCGCCTACTACATGCGTCAGTACGTCGGGCGCCCGAATCCGCTCTACCTGGCCGAGAAACTGACCGCGAAAATGGGCGGCGCGAAGATATATCTGAAGCGTGAAGACCTGAACCACACCGGCGCGCACAAGGTGAACAACACCATCGGGCAGGCCCTGCTTGCCAAGCGCATGGGCAAGAAAAAGGTGATCGCCGAGACCGGCGCCGGGCAGCACGGCGTGGCGACGGCGACCGTTGCGGCCCTCTTCGGCATGGAGTGCGAGGTCTTCATGGGTGAAGAGGACATCCGCCGCCAGTCGCTGAACGTGTTCCGCATGAAACTTCTGGGCGCGAAGGTTACCCCGGTAAGCTCCGGCACCGCAACGCTTAAGGACGCCATGAACGAGGCGATGCGCCAGTGGGTGACCTACGTGGAGGACACCTTCTACATCATCGGCACCGTCGCGGGGCCCCATCCCTATCCGGTCATGGTGCGCGACTTCCAGTCCATCATCGGCCGCGAGGCGCGCGAGCAGCACCTCGAAGCCGAGGGTCGGCTCCCCGATTACCTGGTCGCCGCCGTGGGCGGTGGGAGTAACGCCATCGGACTCTTCCACCCCTTCGTCAACGACGCAAACGTGAAGATGATCGGCGTAGAGGCCGCAGGGTACGGCATCGAAAGTGGCAAGCATGCCGCTCCGCTTTCCGCCGGCAGCGTCGGGGTGCTGCACGGCAACAAGACCTACCTTTTGCAGGACGAGTACGGGCAGATCGCCCACGCCCACTCCATTTCCGCAGGCCTCGACTACCCGGGGGTCGGACCCGAGCACTCCTATCTCAAGGAACTCGGCCGTGCAAGCTATGTCTCGGTTACCGATGATGAAGCCCTGGAGGCGTTCCAGGTATTAACACGCGAAGAGGGGATCATCCCCGCCCTGGAGTCTTCCCACGCCGTTGCTCACGCACTGCGTCTGGCTCCGACACTTTCTACCAACGAGAGCATCGTCGTCTGTCTGTCGGGCAGGGGCGATAAGGACATCCATACCGTGGCTGATGTTATGGGGGTGCAGCTTTAACATATGAAATTTTGAGGCTTTAGTGGGGGAGGGCCGCACTGGCGGGCCTCCCTTCTTATTTCCACGGATTGCAAAATATTAATGCGAAGCTTGCAATGTAGTCGGAATTGATTACACTAGAACACCTCTGGTTGGCGACGAGCCAATGCGATTCTAGAGAAAGGAGATGATTGGCGCGGGCTTCACTACCGACATTTAGTATCACTACCTAAAGCCGGCAAAAGCCATATCACAAAATCGATCATGAAAAGAAAAATTGTAGTGCTGGTCGCGTTGCTTCTGATGACGGCATCGTGCGATCAGTCCCACCTGCAGCAGGCGCAGGTACCGGTGACTCCGTCGGTGTCGGAGTCGGACCGGGCGCTGTTGACCTGGGCGGAAGGGAGCGAAAAGCAGGGGGACAAAACGGCCCCTGCAGCCCCGACCGTGCAGATGGACCTTCCTAAACAGACTGAACTCGACGGAAGGAAGAAGCTGGTTCCCGCAATCTACGCCACCTTTGCCCGCAGGACGACCCCTGCAAGGGCCAAGTGGCTAGCGGAGATCTGCTACGAGAAGACGGAGGGAACCATTTTCACGCCGCTGGATTTGGCCGAGATAGCTCTGGCGGAAACCGGCGGGCACAAGCTCTCATCGAGAGCGGTATCATCCAAGGGTGCCCTTGGGGTGTGGCAGCTGATGCCGGAACGGGCAGAGAGCCACGGCTTCACGCCAAAGGACATGTGGGACGACGAGAAGTGCGCTGAGGCGGCCGTGAAGGAGCTTTACGAGAAGCTCGACATGGCCGGCGGGAACAAGGCCCGTGCGAAAAGGCTCTACTGTGGAACGGGGCCGGCTGCCAGAGCCTATGACAAGATCCGCAAGCGCTTCCGCACTGAGATACTGCGGGAGATGCAAAGGGGCATGCTGATGCAGGTTGCCAGCAACCAATAGTCCTTTTGCTGTTTGAGCAGACGTTGTGCTATAGTGGGCGGGTTCCTTTCGGGGCCCGCCCGCTTTGCTTTTCACCAATCCCTTTCCCAGGAGTCCGTTTTGAGAAGACTTGCTTTGCTGTTGTTGCTGTTAGTCGTTCTTTCAGGGTGCAATACGCTGGTCAAGACGCCGGTAGTCGTTACGCATGACCTGAGCGTGGTTTCCGTAGATCCGGCAGGGGCCGGCATGGAAGTGTACATGAGGCTGAAAAACCCGAACAACTTCGACCTGAAGCTCTACGGGTACAGTTACGACCTGAAGGTGATGGCGCTGCCGCTCGTGAAGGGGGGCGCGCGCGAGGAGGTCAACTTCCCGGCCAACGAGGAGACCGATATCCGCATCCCGATCCGCGTCTCCTACGCAGACCTTCTGGAGATCCTGAAGCGCAAGCCAGATCCGGATAAAATCCCCTACCAACTGGCAGCCGGCCTCGATCTAGAGACCCCGCTCGGGCAGATGTCCGTCCCGGTGAAGCACACCGGCACCTACGCCATCCCGAAGCAGTACCGTCCGGCAGCCATCTTCGGCAAGATCGCCGACTTCTTAAAATTCTAGTACCTGATTAGCATCGCACGTGAAAGCCCGGAGGGGAGAGGTCGGGAGAGGGATGCCTGCGAGCCCCCTCCCTGTCCTCCCCTCCGGGCCTTTGCGCTTCGCGGGGCTTCTGCCCGTAGGCGGGGCGGACAACTTCGCGAGATTTTAGCTGTTAGACGGAGTTTTTATGAACGTTGTTGATATCACCGGGCTCTCCAAGAGCTTCGGTTCGCGGATCCTTCTGGACGACGTGACCTTCGCCATCGGAGAGGACGAACGGGTCGGGCTGATCGGCGCAAACGGCGCCGGCAAATCGACCCTCCTGACCATCCTCGCCGGGCTGGAGGACCGCGACGGCGGCTCCATCGCCATGAAACGCGGCGCTTCGGTGGGCTACCTGAGCCAGGAACCGGTCCTAGACGAAGAGGCGACCGTCGCCTCGGAGATAGAGAGCGGCCTCACCGCGATCCGTGCCGCCATGGCGAGCTTCAATGAGCTCTCCGAGAAGATGGCGGCGAACCCGCCCGACATGGATCGGCTTTTGGCGCGCCAGGGCGAGCTCTCGGTCTGGATCGAGCACCATGGCGGCTGGAACACCGACCACCGTGTCCTCGAGATGATGACCCATCTGCAGCTCCCCGACCCGCACCAGGTCATCGGCACCCTTTCCGGCGGCACCAAGCGCCGCGTCGCCCTGGCGAAGCTTTTGCTGCAGGCCCCGGAACTTTTGCTCCTCGACGAGCCGACCAACCACCTTGACGCCGACACGACCCAGTGGCTGCAGGATCACCTCAAGGCCTATCCCGGCGCCGTAATGCTTATCACCCACGACCGCTACTTCCTGGACGAGGTGGTGACGCGCATGCTCGAACTCGAGCGTGGCGGCATGATCTCCTATCCCGGCGGCTACTCGAACTACCTGATCCAGCGGGAAGAGCGGCTCATGAACGAGGCGACGCGCCGCTCGCGTCTTTTGAACCTTCTGCGCATAGAGACCGACTGGATCCGGCGCGGTCCCCCGGCGCGCTCCACGAAACAAAAGGCCCGCATCGACCGCTACCACGCCCTTGAGGATAGCCTCTCCGGACCGGCACGCCGCGATCTGAAGATCGGCTTCAACACCGAGGAGGGGCTCGGCGGGACCATCCTGGAAATGGACGCGGTGAACAAATCCTTCGGCGCGAGAACGCTCGTGAAGCGGCTCACCTTCGGCATGAAGCGTGGCGACCGCGTCGGGGTGATCGGTCCCAACGGTTGCGGCAAGACGACCCTGATCCGGATGATCATGGGTGAGGAGGAGCCTGACCAGGGGAAGGTCGTGGTCGGCAAGAAAACGCGGATCTCCTACTTCGATCAGTTGCGCGAGGTGCTGGACCCGAACCAGACCATCTACGACTTCTTCGGCGAGGGAGACTACGTCACCACGGCCAACGGCGAGAAGCGGCACAAGATCGGCTACCTAGAGGACTTCCTCTTCTCACCCGAGGACAGAAGGCGCCCGGTCGGCAGCCTCTCCGGCGGCGAAAAGAGCCGCCTCATCCTGGCGCGGCTCATGCTGCAGGACTCGAACCTCCTGGTGCTAGACGAGCCGACCAACGACCTGGACATCCCGACCCTGCAGCTGCTGGATGCTTCCATCTCGTCTTTTCCCGGCTGCGTGCTGATGGTGACGCACGACCGTTTCTTCCTGGACAAGGTGGCGACCGGGGTTCTGGCTTTCGAGGGGGAGGGGGAGGTGACCTTCTACGAGGGGAACTACTCGAACTACCGGGAGCGTCGGGAGGCGGCCCGCCAGGCGGCCTCGGCACAACGCGTCGAGAAGAAGGAAGCCCAGGCGGCTAGGGCGGAGAAGCCGAAGAAGGGGCTCACCTACGCGGAGCGGATCGAACTCGAGAAGCTGGAGGGGAGTATCGCCGCGCTGGAAAAGGAGTTCGCCGATGTGGAGGCCCTGCTGGGTGATCCTTCACGCTATGGCTCCGTTGAAGGCGGCATCGCCACCATCACCGCCGACTACGGCAGGCTCGAGGCGGAACTCGCCAAGGCTTTCGAGCGGTGGGAGGAGCTGGAAACGAAGAAAGGCAATTGACAATGCACAGCTGATACCTGCCCGGCCGATGACGTCGGGCTTGAAAATGACAAAGGCTTCTGGAGATGTGTTCTCTTCAGAAGCCTTTGTCATTGAAGCCGTGTCATCGGGGGGATGTGAGGTCAGCCGCTCTTGAAGATCTCCTTCGCGAGCCTCAGGCTCACCTTTCTCTTGGTGGCTATGGCGGTGCGGTTTATCGTTTCCAGCGCGTAGACCAGCGAGGGGATGTCGCGCCTCACCTTCAGGAGCATTTCGTCGATAACGTCGTCCGGCAGGGCCATCTGGCGGTCTTCGGCGAGCTTTTTAAGGATCATGCGTCTTGAGTCGTCGTCGGAGACGTCCATGCGGGCGACGAGCCCCCACAACAGGCGGCTGGTCAGGTGTCCGTCCAGGTTGGGGAGCTCCTTGGGCGGGGTGAGCCCCGAAATGACGATTTTTTTCCCGGCGCTGTAGAAGGCGTTGAAGAGTTCCCAAAGCTCGACGCGGACCTCCTGGTTGTCGGGCAAAAGGTTCAGGTCGTCCAGGATGAGCGCTTTGGCGCCGGTGAAGTGCTCGGCGAGCGGCGATGGGCCTTCGTTGCGGAAGTCGCCCCGGTAGAGGGAAGCCGCGTCGCGGAAGGAGAAGTATCTCCCGTCCAGGGCGACGGAAAGCGCGGTCAGAAGGTGGGTTTTCCCCGAACCCTCGGGGCCGTAGACGTAGAGGAGGTTTTCCGCGTCGCTGCCCGAGGCGAGCCTTTGGGCGAACTGGTAGGCGGTCCTGTTGCCGCTGCAGACGACGAAGTTTTCGAATCCGAAGCGCGGGACGACGGGGAAATCGAAGATAAGCTGCATAGAACTCAATTCCCTCTAAAACAACTTGCCCTGCGGCGGCTCAGGCGCCACCCTGCCGAAGTGGCTGTAGGCGGCGGCGGTCGCGACGCGCCCTCTCGGGGTGCGGTTCAGGAATCCGTTCTGGATGAGAAACGGCTCGTACACGTCCTCGATGGTGTCGCTCTCCTCGCTGATGGCGGCAGAGATGGTGTCGAGCCCCACCGGACCACCTCCGAACTTGTCGATGATGGTCAGAAGGATGGCGCGGTCCATGTAGTCGAACCCCATGTCGTCGATCTCGAGAAGGGCCAGTGCCTGGTCCGCGACCTCGCGCGTGATCACGCCGTCGGCGCGCACCTGGGCGAAGTCGCGCACGCGGCGCAGTAGGCGGTTTGCGATCCTCGGGGTGCCCCGGCTCCTGCGCGCGAGCTCCATGGCGCCGTCCGGCGCGATCTCCATGCCGAAGATGCGCGCGGAACGGGTGATGATGAAAGCGAGTTCCTCGTGGGTGTAGAACTCCAGGCGCGAGATGACGCCGAAGCGGTCCCTAAGCGGAGAGGAGAGGAGCCCGGCGCGGGTGGTGGCGCCTACCAGGGTGAACTTCGGGAGGTCGAGCTTGATGGTGCGGGCGCTCGGCCCCTGTCCGATGATGATGTCGAGCTGGAAGTCTTCCATCGCGGGGTAGAGGATCTCCTCCACCACATGGGATAGACGGTGAATCTCGTCGATGAAGAGGACGTCGTGCGGTTCCAGGTTGGTGAGGATGGCGGCGAGGTCGCCGGGGCGCTCGATCACCGGGCCCGAGGTGGACTTTATGTTAACCCCCATCTCGCAGGCGATGATGTTGGCGAGGGTGGTCTTGCCCAGTCCCGGCGGGCCGTAAAGAAGTACGTGGTCCAGCGCCTCGCCCCTGCCGCGCGCGGCGTCGATGAAGAGCCCGAGGTTTCCCTTCGCCTTTTCCTGCCCGACGTAGTCCGCCAGCGCACGGGGGCGCAGCGATGCCTCCAGGAGGTCTTCTTCGGTTCTCTCGGCGCTGATAAAGCGGGTGGTCATACCTCTCCTTCTTGCGGCTTTTACCGCCTCTTAGCAGGGTGCCAAAGTATAACAGTTGGCGATAAAGGTCAAGGGGGATGCCCGGTTACAAGAGGCCGGAGCTGCGTATAACGGCAGGTCCCGGGATGTGGTGTTCCGGGCGGACGTGGTGCAATTCCTGTCGGGATTGTGCCCCCTCAATTCCCGTTTCAGCTCCCGGAAATGGAATAGCCCAATTCTCTTTGGGATTTCACTATTCGAAACGAAATAGTGAAATTCGGGTTCGGTTTTTCACTATTCGGAATGAAATAA
>MTLD01003228.1_pt4 | contig 13551 bp, 15 predicted proteins | sample 1982471 | NCBI WGS metagenome assembly MTLD01 (sample SAMN05712604, study PRJNA340218) | biofilm metagenome | isolation source: sample SPM anode biofilm adapted to -50 mV | place: USA | collected 2012-02-03
AGACCGGCACCGGCAAGACGGCCGCCTTCGGCATCCCGATCATGGAGAAGCTCAACCCCGACAGCCGCCAGATCCAGGCCCTCGTCCTTACGCCGACCCGCGAGCTGGCCAATCAGGTCGCCGAGGAGCTGGCGAAGATCGGCAAGTTCCGGCGGATCAAAACGCTGCCGGTTTACGGCGGCCAGGCCATCGACCGCCAGATCAGGGCGCTGAAGTTCGGCGTCCAGGTGGTCATCGGCACCCCCGGCCGCCTGCTCGACCATATAAGCCGCGGCACGATCAAGCTCGGCCACGTGCAGACCCTCGTGCTGGACGAAGCCGACGAGATGCTCGACATGGGGTTCATCGACGATATCGAGGACATCCTCAAGAGCGTCCCGCCCGAGCGGCAGACGCTGCTGTTCTCGGCGACCATGCCCGGACCGATCAGGTCGCTCGCCAACCGCTACATGCGCGACCCGGTCGAGGTTTCCGTCAGCCGCGAGAACATCACCGTGCCGCTCATCGACCAGTTCTACTACGAGACGCGCGACAAGCTCGACGGCCTGTGCCGGGTGCTGGAGACCGAGACCAACGACCGGGTCATCATCTTCTGCCGGACGAAGAAAGGGGTCGACGAGCTGACGTCGTCGCTGCAGGCCAGGGGCTTCATGGCCGACGGCCTCCACGGCGACCTCACCCAAGCCCAGCGCGACCGGGTGATGAAGAAGTTCCGCGATAACCAGTTGGAGATTCTCGTGGCTACCGACGTGGCGGCCCGCGGCCTCGATATCGAGCATGTCACCCACGTCATCAACTACGACATCCCCCAGGACCCCGATTCCTACGTCCACCGCATCGGCCGCACCGGGCGGGCGGGGCGCAAGGGGATCGCGATAACTTTCATCGAACCGCGCGAATTCCGCCAGCTCAAGCTGATCGAGAAGCTTACCAAGACGCGCATCGTCCGCAATCAGTTGCCCTCGTCGGCCGATATCCTGGAACGGCAGCGCGAGGCGCTCAAGGGCCGCCTGGTGACCGTGATGGAGCAGGGCGATTACACCGCCTACCACGATGTGGTCAACGACCTGACGCCCGACTACGACAGCCTCGACATCGCCGCCGCCGCCCTCAAGCTTCTCCTGGAAGGCTTCCGGGAGAAGACGGACGACAAGACGGCCTTCGCCGAGACGGGGGCGAAGAAGAGCGGCATGGTCCGCCTGTTCGTTAACATCGGTCGCGCCCAGAAGATCCGCCCCGAGGACATCGTCCGCACGTTCGCCGAGGAGGCCGACCTCACCGGCAACCTCATCGGCGCCATCGACATCTACGACAAGTTCACGTTCGTGGAGGTGCCGGCCGACGTGGCCGAACGCGTCGTGGCCGCCATGCACAAGAATACGATCAAGGGATACAAGATCAACGTCGAGCCCGCCAGGGCGCGATAAAAAAACGGAGGGCAAATTGCCCTCCGTTTTTTTAGTTGCTGTCCTTAGAGTTCTTTTTTGTCCAGGCCGAATTTTTTCGTGAACCGTTCCAGGCGGCCGGTCGTATCCACTATCTTTTGCACCCCGGTGAAGAAGGGGTGGCATTTCGAGCAGACGTCAACCTTGAGAATCTTCTTCGTCGAGCCGGTCACGAAGGTGTTGCCGCAGGCACAGGTGACGGTTGCCTGGTGGAATTGCGGGTGAATCTTGTCTTTCAACGCCGGGTCCTCCTTAAAAAAAAATTCATAAGCACAAATATTCGCCCAATTCGAAATAGTTCCTGCCTGGCATTAGCTCTTTTTTCCAGCTATTGCGACCTCACGGCGACAAATATATTTCTTTGTTGACATACCGAACAAGCGTTTGGTAAAATAAATCTAGAAACTATGGGGGAGGACAACCATGGATAAAGAGAAAGCGCTTGAACATACCCTACGCCAGATCGAGAAGGATTTCGGCAAAGGCTCGATCATGAGGATGGGCGAGGTCGCCGCCAAGATGAATATCGACGTCATCCCCAGCGGCGCGCTGTCGCTGGACGTCGCTCTCGGCGTGGGCGGCATCCCCCGCGGACGGGTGGTGGAGATCTATGGCCCCGAGTCGTCCGGCAAGACGACGGTAGCCCTCCATATCATCGCCGAAGCCCAGAAGGCCGGCGGCATCGCCGCCTTCATCGACGCCGAGCACGCGCTCGACTCGGGCTATGCCAAAAAGTTGGGCGTGGACATCGACAATCTTCTCATCTCCCAGCCCGACTACGGCGAACAGGCCCTGGAAATAGCCGACGCGCTGGTGCGGAGCGGGGCGATCGACGTGATCGTCATCGACTCGGTCGCCGCTCTCGTGCCGAAAGCCGAGATAGAAGGGGAGATGGGCGACTCGCACGTCGGCCTCCAGGCCCGCCTAATGTCCCAGGCGCTGCGCAAGCTGACCGGCATCATCTCCAAGTCCAATACTTCGGCTATCTTCATCAACCAGATCCGCGAGAAGGTCGGTATAATGTTCGGCAACCCCGAGACGACCACCGGCGGCCGGGCGCTGAAGTTTTACGCCACCATCCGCCTCGAGGTCCGCAAAGCCGAGACCATCAAGCAGGGCAACGACGTGGTCGGCACCCGCACGCGCGTCAAGGTGGTCAAGAACAAGGTCGCTCCGCCCTTCAAGCAGGCCGATTTCGACATCATGTACGGCGAAGGCATCTCCCGCGCCGGCTGCATCGTCGATATGGGCACCGATCTGGATATAATCACGAAAAGCGGTGCGTGGTACTCCTATGGCGAACATCGCCTCGGCCAAGGCCGGGAGAACGTCAAGGATTTCTTCAAGGACAACCCGACCGTGGCCGGCGAGATCGAGCAGAAGATCCGCGAGCTGCTGCTCACAGGCGCGGCCAAGGCCAAAGTCGCCAGCGCCGACGATGCGTCCGCCGATGGCGGCGAATAATAAAGCCTGCCTGCCGGCAGCGGTCAAACTGCTCGCCGCCCGCGACCACAGCGAGCAGGAGCTGCGGCGGAAGCTGCTCCGGCGTTACGACGCCGCGGAGATCGACGCTGCGGTGGCCGTTCTCAAGACCCGCCACTATTTGGACGACACGGCCCTGACCGGACGCCTGGCCGCCCGCTATGCGGCGGGCGGCCAGCATGGCCTCTACGGCATCAAGGCAAAATTGCGGGAGCACGGCCTGCCGGCGGCGGCGATCGACGCCGCCCTGGCCGGCTATGATGCGGCGCGTGAGTACGAATGGGCCGCCGCGCTCTGCCGCAAGCGGTTCACGGACGCCGCGGCGGGCGATATTCCGAAGGCGGGACGCTTCCTGGCTGCCCGCGGCTTCGCCGCTGAGACGATAACGAGGGTATTACGTAACATGTATGATTACGATGAATGATGCGGCTGTGCCACGCGGGCGGACGGAAAGTTTCTCGCCCCGTGGCATTTTGTCAACTTGACACTTGTTTGAAAAACATTTACAATTAGATTTGCCAATCGTGTGCCGTCATAGTAGAATTACAGGGGATTGTAAATCGGTGGACAACGTTTCAAAGCCGAGTTAATACTCGGCTTTACCCGTATTCAAGCAGAAAAGGAGGTGGAACCAATCACTTTTGAGCTGATCATAGCTGCGGTCCTTGCCGGGCTGCTTGGCACCGGCATCGGTTACTACATCAGGCGAAATATCGCCGAGTCCAAGGTAGCCTTGGCCGAAGACGCCGCTAAACGAATCTTGGAGGACGCGCAGAAAAGCAGCGAGGCCAAGAAGAAAGAGGCGCTGGTCGAAGCCAAGGAAGAGATCCATCGGCTGAGAACCGAAGCTGACCGCGAGATCAAGGAACGCCGCAATGAACTGCAGAGGCTGGAACGCCGGCTGATGCAAAAGGAAGAGAACTTAGACCGCAAGATCGATTCGCTGGAGAAAAAGGAAGAGGCTTTGAGCCGCAAAGAGGCCGATCTTGAGAAGAGCCAGGAGAAAATCCACGAGCTCTACGCTAAGCAGTTGGCCGAGCTCGAACGCCTGTCCGGACTGACTTCGGAAGAGGCCCGCAACCTTCTGCTGGCCAGCGTCCAGGAGGAAATCAAGCACGAGACGGCGATGCTCATCAAGGAACTGGAGCAGCAGGCCAAGGACGAAGCCGATAAGAAGGCCCGCGAGATCATATCGCTCGCCATCCAGCGCTGCGCCGCCGACCATGTCGCCGAGACGACGGTTTCGGTGGTCGCCCTGCCCAACGACGAAATGAAGGGCCGCATCATCGGCCGCGAGGGCCGCAACATCCGCACCCTGGAAACGCTCACCGGCATCGACCTGATCATCGACGACACGCCGGAAGCGGTCATCTTGTCCGGATTCGATCCCGTCCGCCGCGAGGTGGCCAGGATCGCTCTGGAGAAGCTGATCGTCGACGGCCGCATCCACCCGGCCCGTATCGAGGAGATGGTGGACAAGGCCCAGAAGGAAGTCGAGCAGAAGATCAAGGAAGCCGGCGAACAGGCCACTTTCGAAACCGGCGTTCACGGACTGCATCCCGAGACCATCAGGCTGCTGGGGCGCCTCAAGTACCGCACCAGCTATGGGCAGAATGTCCTGAAGCATTCGATCGAGGTCGCTCATCTGGCCGGCGTCATGGCCGCCGAACTGGGCGTGGACGTGATGCTGGCGAAACGCGCCGGGCTGCTGCACGACATCGGCAAGGCCGTTGACCATGAGGTGGAAGGACCTCATGTCACCATCGGCGCCGACCTCGCCAAGAAGTACCGCGAATCCCCTGAGGTTATCAATGCCATCGCCGCTCACCACGGCGACGAGGAACCGAAGACCATCCAGGCGGTGCTGGTTGCCGCCGCCGACGCGGTGTCCGCCGCGCGGCCGGGAGCTCGCCGCGAAACTCTGGAAAGCTACCTGAAGCGTCTTACACGATTGGAAGAAATCGCCGACTCTTTCGAAGGGGTCGACAAATCCTTCGCCATCCAGGCCGGCCGCGAGGTCCGCATCATCGTCAAACCCGAGAAGATCGACGATCTCACGGCGATCCGCCTGGTTCGCGACATCGTTAAGAAGATCGAGAGCGAGCTCGAATATCCGGGACAGATCAAGGTCACCGTTATCAGGGAAACGCGCGCTGTCGATTACGCAAAATAGTCCCTTCCCCACACCGGGAAAAACGGCCTGCGACCCAGGCCGTTTTTAATTTCTGCCAGGACGCCGCCGGCAGGAATTCGCCGCGGACAGCGAGAATGCTTTTATAGTTTCAATACTGCATTTGTACTATTTTTGTCATACGGATGGTGAAAAAAGTTGCCGAAGCTTAAACAGGACGCCGACAGCATCTCCCATGAAGCTAATCTGCTTATTTCCATCCTGGTCCGTTATCCTGAGATCGGCACGATTAAATACGACGCCGACAGCGGGGCCATCGAGCTGACCTTTATGCTCTCGGGCATCCCGACCGCGGCCGAGCTTAACCATATCAAGGCGAAACTGCTGGCCAGCATCGACGCCTACCACGCCCTGGAGGGCATCGCTAAGGGGCAGGTTGCCGTGCGCCTTAGCTCGTGCGACCAGGTGGCCATGCTGACCATCCACCGCGACGTAGCAACCCTGTCCCGCGGCGAGATGACGCTGGTGATCTCCCTGATCCGCGAGAGCCTGCCGGATCGACTGGTGGTCGACGAGAATGACGCCGTGCTGGAAGAAGATCTCCTCATCCAGGAGGAGGTCATCGGCGATATGCTGGAGAGTATGAAGAAAGAGCGGAGCGGCAGCGGCCTGATCGGTTTCCGCGAGGACGGCCGCGTGCTTGTTTTCAACAAATAATGCCATATCTCGACATGTTTTTACTAAGTTTTGCAAATATTTGAATTTTGCCCTCCAAAAAAAAGGGATTTCTTTTCCAATACCGAATATCAACAACCACAAGGACTTGTTGCGTCTACGTTGTTAATGAAGGAGGGTACTTACAAGGATGGAAGTTCTGAAGGTATCAGCAAAGTCCAACCCCAACTCGGTGGCGGGCGCACTGGCAGGAGTGCTCAGGGAGCGCGGCGGAGCTGAGATGCAAGCCATCGGTGCCGGGGCTCTCAACCAGGCGGTCAAGGCAGTGGCCATCGCCAGAGGCTTTGTTGCTCCTCACGGCGTAGACCTTATATGTATCCCGGCGTTCACCGACATCATGATCGACGGTGAAGAACGGACGGCTATCAAACTCATCGTCGAGCCCCGCTAACCAACGAAGCCTGTTCCTGCGGGAACAGGTTTTTTGTTTCCGGCCGGCAATCATTGGCATACTATAATGTATATCGAGACAAGGAGTGAGACAATGCAGGTCGAAATCGTCACCGGGTCGATCACGGAGGTTATCTGTGATGCCCTGATCGTCAATCTGTTCGAGGGTGTGAGTATGCCGACAGGCGCCACCGGAGCAGTGGACGCCGCCCTCGACGGCCAGATCGCCGCTCTCATCCGCGGCAAACAGGGAGCAGGCAAGTACGGCGCGACGTCGGTGCTGCACATTTGCAACGGCCTCGGCACCAGGCAGGTCATCCTGCTCGGTCTGGGCAAGAGGGAGGAGTTTACGCTCGACCGGCTGCGCGGCGTGGCCGGGACGGCGATCAGAGCCGCTCAGAAGCTCGATGCCCGCTCGGTTGCCACGGTGGTCCATGGCGCCGGCCAGGCCGGTTTCGACCCGCAGGCGGCCGCTCAGGCGCTCGTAGAGGGCACGTTGCTCGGCAATTACCGGTTCTGCTGTTATAAAACCGAACCGGACGATGTGGTCATCCCTGAGAAATTATTTGTCATAGAAAACGATGCCCAAAAGGTGCCGCAGTTGACCGCCGGCAGCGAGCGCGGCCAGGCGATCGCCGCGGCGGTGAATATTACCCGCAATCTCGTCAACCATCCTGCCAATTATATGACGCCGGCGAAGATGGCGGCGCAAGCGGCGGAGATAGCCGGCCGCCACGGTCTCGAGCTGCAGGTGATGGACAGGGAGGAGATTGCCGCCCTGGGGATGAGCGCCTTCCTGGCTGTCGCCCAAGGAAGCCACGAGCCGCCGCGGCTGATCGTGCTTAAATACAACGGCAATCCTGGCAGCCAAAATCTCCTCGCTCTTGTCGGCAAGGGGATAACGTTCGACAGCGGCGGCATCTCGCTCAAGCCGGGCGAGGGCATGCACGAGATGAAGGACGATATGGCCGGCGGCGCGGCCGTCCTCGGGGCGATGCAGGCCATCGCCAGCCTCAAGCCGCCGGTCAATGTGGTGGCCGTCGTCCCCTGCACCGAGAATCTGCCGTCCGGCTATGCGTTCCGCCCGGGCGACGTCATCAATTCCCTCGGCGGCAAAACGATCGAGATCATCAGCACCGACGCGGAGGGCCGCCTTATCCTGGCAGATGCGATCGCCTACGCCCACCGGCTGGGCGCCAGCCACATCGTCGACCTCGCTACCTTGACCGGCGCTTGCGTCGTGGCCCTCGGCGCCGTAACGTCGGGCGTGATGACCAACGACCGCGATCTGTGCGGCCGCGTGCTGGCCGCCGCCGAAGCGGCGGGGGAGAGGATGTGGGAGCTGCCGCTGTTCGAGGAATATAAGGAACAGATCAAGAGCGACATCGCCGACCTGAAGAATTCGGGCGGCCGGCCGGCGGGCGCCATCACGGCCGGGCTGTTCCTCGCCGCCTTCGCCGGTGCAAAGCCGTGGGTGCATGTCGATATCGCCGGCACGGTCAGCAGCGATAAGGATAAAGGCTATAACGTCAAAGGTGCGACCGGGACTGGGGTGCGGACGCTGGTCCGCCTGGCGGAAGACCTGGGAAAATGGTAGCCGATCTGCATGTCCACACGACTGCCTCGGACGGGCGGTATACGCCGGAGGAGGTTTGGGCCATGGCCGGCCGCGCCGGCATCAGCCACCTGGCCGTGACCGATCACGACACGCTCGACGGCCTGCTGGCGCTGGCCGGCAAAACCGGCGACGGACCGGCGCTTATTCCAGGCATCGAATTTTCCACCGATCTGCCGGACTGCGAGGTGCATATCCTCGGCTACTACTTCGACCCGACCGACCGCGAGCTCATCCGCCAGATCGGCGTCATCGCCCGCGACCGCCTCGACCGGGCCGAGCGCATGGTCGCCAGACTGGCCAAGCTCGGCTACCCGGTCAGCTATGAGCGCGTGCTCGCCCATGCCGGCGAGGCGGCGGCCGTCGGCCGGCCCCATGTGGCGGCCGCCCTCGTGGAACAGGGCCATTTCCCCGATGTCGCCACGGCGTTCGCCGTCGTGCTCGAACACGGCAAACCCGGCTATGTGCCCCACTTCAAGCTCAAGCCGCACGATGTCGTCGCCCTGATCAAGAGCGCCGGCGGCCTGGCCGTCCTGGCCCACCCCGGTCTGGTGGACGACGACGCCGTCGTCCGCGCGATGATCGGCCTCGGCATGGACGGCATGGAGGCTTACCACCCAGGTCACGACCGGGCGGCGACCGACAAGTACCTGGCGATGGCCGCGGAGTACGGTCTGGCCGTGACCGGCGGCTCCGACTTCCATGGCATCTCCGGCCGCTTTCCGGAGAAGCTCGGTGAGTTCACCGTCCCGGCCGACCTGGCCGTACGGCTCGCCAGGCTCGTCCAAGCATGATACAGGCCGTGAGCGCATATAATTCTGTGTATAGCAACCATCGCAGGGGGAGACCGCATGAGCGAGGAAAACTGCGTCACAGAAGAACTGAGGGCCCGTGTCCGGGAGCTTGAGGAGAAGGTCGAGGCGCTCCGCATCAGCCGCCGGGTGCTGATGAACCTCATCGATTCGCTGGAGAACGAGAAGCGCGAGCAACTCTCCAAGCTCAACACCCAGGTCGAAAAGCTGCAGCAGAACAATTGCCGCTATGCCAAGGCCATCATGCGCCGCAACATCCGCATCACCGAGCTGGAGGAACAGCTCCGCCTCGTAGCGTCCGCCGCCAAGAACCGGACAGGAAATACTTTTACTTGACAACACCTGCAAAGGTGTTTATTTTTATTTATGAGCAGGCAAATTAAGGGTACCAGCCCAGTAAGGAGGCCGTTCGATGGAGGTCATCGCGTTAGTTGGTCCTAGCGGGACCGGAAAAAGCCACCGCGCGCTGATTGTCGCCCACGATAACAACGTCGACGGTATAATCGACGACGGTCTGCTCATCAAGGACAGCAAAATCATCGCCGGCCGCTCGGCGAAAAAGGAACCAAGCAAGATCCGCGCCGTCAAGCGGGCGATCTTCATGGAACCCGACCATGCGGCCGACGTCCGTCAGGGCATCGAGGCCATTAAGCCCGAACGGCTACTCATCCTCGGCACCTCGCGCAACATGGTCAACAAGATCGTCGATACCCTCAACCTACCCCCGGTCAGCAAGGTAATCCATATCGAGGAGATCGCCAGCAAGCAGGAGATCGCCCGGGCGCGCGAGAGCAGGGCAAAGGAAGGCCGTCACATCATCCCCGTGCCGACCATCGAACTGAAGCCTTATTTTTCCGGCTATCTCATCGACCCCTTGGAGATTTTCTTCAAAAAACCGCAATCCGCCAAACGCCGCAAACTCGGCGAAAAGTCGATCGTCCGGCCGACGTTCAGCTACTACGGCAAACTGTTCATCGCCGACGCCGCCATCGCCGCCATCGTCGACAGTGTGGCGACAAGCGACCATGCCATCACCCGCACCGGTCAGGTCAATATTAAAAATTCTCAGGACCGGGAAAAAGGGATTTCCATTTCTTTGGACGTAACTATAATGTACGGACAACCATTGCGCGAAATCCTCGTCAACGCCCAGCAACGCATCAAGAACATGGTAGAGTATATGACCGGCATGATGGTCCGGGACGTAAACATCGAGGTCCGGCGCTTGAGTATCGATTAAGGAGGAGGGGTTTCCTTGCCGAAACCGACGGAGCGACGGGTATTATTCTCGGGCTACGCCAAATTGCCCACCGGCATTACCGCTACGGAACTATACCGGGTGATCGGCCTAGTCATCCTTGTGGACATTGTAGCCGAGGAGATAATCGAAGCCGATTGCACGCTGGCCACACAAGTCGCCCGCAAGCATGTTTCCAATACGCTTGCCGGCCAATCGCTGAAGAACGGACCGGAACCGCTGGTCCGGCTCATCGATCACGTTTACCAGGGCAGCGCCAAGAAGGCGATCATCACGGCGCTGCGTATCGCTTGCGATAAGTACCGGAGCTTTAAGGAGGGGGCATTGCCCGCTATGCTCGATTAGAACTTTGTTTCTCATTCCATTTATAAGGGAGCTTATTTTATGAATCCTTCGGTAAAACTTGTCGGCGTCGGGCTGAGCATCGGTGTCCTCAGCGGCCTGCTCGGCATCGGCGGCGGCGTGTTCATGGTGCCGATCATGGTCACTTATTTCGCCGTCGCCCAGCACGCCGCCCAGGCGACCTCACTGGCGGTCGTCATCCCCACGGGCATGGTCGGCGCCGTCGTCTACGGCCTCCACGGCAACGTGGACCTGGGCGTCACACTAAATATCGTCGTCGGCAGCATGATCGGCGCCGCCTTCGGCGCCCGCCTGGCCAAGAAACTGCCCGCCGCCCAGCTGAAAAGGATGTTCGGCGTGATGCTCATCCTGGTCGGCGTAAGGATGGTGATCGGATGACAGCGATAATCGCAACCTTCGTCGTCGGTCTGGTGGGCGGCGTCCTCAGCGGCCTGCTCGGCATCGGCGGGGGAGTGGTGATGGTGCCGCTGATGGTCTTCGTCCTCGGCATCGCCCAGCATATGGCCCAGGGCATCTCGATGCTGGTCATCATCCCCACCGCCATGGTTGCCCTGTGGCACTTCCACAAGGACAAGTTAGTGGACTACCGCATGGCCGGCTTGCTGGCCTCGGGCGCGATATGCGGCGCCCTCGTCAGCGCCAACTTTGTCCAGTACATCCCGGGAAGCGACCTGAAGAAACTGTTCGGCGTCTTTATAATCTACACCGGTATCCGCATGGTGACCGCCAAGTCGAAAAAATGACAAAATCCACCCGTTTAGGGTGGATTTTCTGTTGCCAGAAGCAGGAAAAATGTGTTACCATAGTTATATTCATTTAGAATATTATAACTATCGACGGCAAGAGGTGAGCGCGACTATGTATATCACATGGCGGAAACTGAGCAACCGGTACTACGCCTACCTAGTGGCCTCCTACTGGGATAAGGAGAAGAAGGCGCCGCGCACGACGGCCGTTTACCTCGGCTGCAGCCTGCCCACCGCCCAGAAGAACCTCGAGAAGCACCTGTATAATCTGCCGGCCAACCAGCTTTCCAGCCGGGCAAAGATCGACCTGCTGGCCAAGCTGGGGGAAAAGGCCCCCGACGAGGTCGTCAACATGCCGACCCGCGACCGGGCCAAGGAATCGGTCGTCCGCCATCTGACCAAGCTGCGGGCCAGGCACGCCGGCCGCACCGATATAGCCCTCGTGCTCGACCGGGCCATCGACCGCCTGTCGTTATATTAGGATAAAGCAAATCTGCGAAATAGCCCGTACTGCGGGCTATTTTTTGTTGTATTTCGATTGATAATATTCCTCTAACTTTTGGTAGGTGAAATGCTTTCTTAATATGTGATAGAATGTCAACAATTGCTATTATTGTTGGCAAGTTATGATGTTTTCGCCGTTACGGGAGGGAATACGCGAAGTGGGAAGAGTGCTCCGCGCACTTGCCGGTTATACACCGTCGCTGCGCACCACACACTGGCTGATCATCATCTTCGGCCTATTCCTCACTGTCGTCCTCTGGATGGACCTTTACCTAAAGGTCGACAGCGAACGGCAACTGGCGATCGACGGCGCGATCAAAGAGACGGCGAATTTTGCCCGCGCCTTTGAGGAGCACAGTGCGCGGACGATTAAAAGCGCCGACGAGATCGCCCTTGTTTTGAAGCACAGATATGAGCTTGAGGGCAAGAAACTCAACATACCGGCGCTGATGCACGAGTTGCGGTTCGCGGAAAAAGTGTTCGTGCGGCTGAGTGTTATCGACGAGAACGGCTACTTCGTCCTCAGCGGCAAGGTGCCGTTCGTATCCGCCAACATTAGTGACCGCGAGCATTTCCTCGTCCACAAAAACGCCGACACCGGCCAGCTTTTCATCAGCCAGCCGACTTTGGGCCGGTCGTCCGGCAAATGGTCGATACAGCTGACCCGCCGCGTGAATAAGTCGGACAGGACGTTCGGCGGCGTGGTCGTCGTATCCTTGGACCCTTTCTATTTCTCGGGGTTTTATAAACAGGTAGATTTGGGGGCGGATTCGGTTGTTGCCCTCGTCGGGCGCGATGGGGTGATAAGGGCCAGGTATAACGCGCGCGGCGATAGTATGCTCGGATTGAACGTCCTCGGCGCGCCATTCGTAGTCGGCCAAAGCGGACACGATATCATCGTAAGCCCCGTCGACGGAATAAAGAGAATATACTCCTATAGGGCATTGGACGATTATCCGTTGGTCATGGTCGTGGGCGTGGCCGAACACGAGATCATGAAAAGCGTCGACGAGCAGATTTCCGGCTACGTACTCATGACGGCGTCGGTCACCGGCGTGATCTTCGTATTTATCGCCATGCTGCTGACGGCCGTCACGCGGCGGGATCGCGCCGAAAAAGCGCTTATCGAGTCGCATGGCGAGCTCGAGATCAAGGTGGCGCAGCGAACCGAGGACCTGTCGGCGGCGAATTGTCACCTGCAAAAAATTAACGCCGACCTGGCGAACGAGGTAGCCGACCGCCAGCAGGCCGAGAAAGAGCTGTACCAGAAGGCACGGGAAATCCAGCGGCTGGCGTTTACCGATGCGCTGACCGGCTTGCCGAACAGGGCAAGCCTTAACGAACGACTCGGCCGGGAAATGACCCTGGCCCGCCGCGGCCGGGCGGCCGGTGCTGTTGTCTTCATTGACCTGGATGATCTGAAGACGGTTAATGATTCGTTCGGCCATACATACGGCGACGCCCTGATAACGTCGGCCGGCGAACGCATCCGCCGCGCGGCCGGCGACGACGCCTTCGTGGTCCGCGTCGGTGGCGACGAATTTGTCATCATCTTATCGGGCACGCGCGACCGGGAGGTCACCGGCCGCAAGGTCGAGGCTATCATCGCCGCGCTCGCCGACGATATCGAGGTGCTGGGGGTGCATTTCCGTACAACGGCCAGTGCGGGAATAGCCTTGTATCCCTCCGACGGACGAACGGCCGAAGACATTTTAAAAAACGCCGACAACGCGATGTATGCGGCTAAACGGGCCGGGAAAAACTGCTGGCGGTTTTTCGAGCCGGCCATGCATTCGGAAGCTTACGACCGGGTCGTGCTGCTCAACAGCCTGCGCGGCGCTGTGAAACGCGGCGAATTCCTGCTGCATTATCAGCCGCAGACCGACATGCGCACAGGGGCGGTTGTCGGCTATGAAGCGCTGCTGCGCTGGAGCAGCCGCGAATTCGGCGGATTTGTGCCGTCGGCGCGCTTTATTCCGCTTGCCGAGCAGAATGGGCTCATCCAGGAAATCGGCGAATGGGTGCTCCGCGAAGCCTGCCTTTTCGCCCGCCGCCTGACGGCGGCAGGGT
>MTLD01000328.1_pt1 | contig 13543 bp, 10 predicted proteins | sample 1982471 | NCBI WGS metagenome assembly MTLD01 (sample SAMN05712604, study PRJNA340218) | biofilm metagenome | isolation source: sample SPM anode biofilm adapted to -50 mV | place: USA | collected 2012-02-03
TATTCCAAAAACGGCGGGGTCGGCTACAATGCCTACACCAGCAGGGACGGAACCACCTATATGATCAACCTGCCCGCCAACAAGCTGGAACTGTGGGCCGCCATCGAATCGGACCGGATGCAGAACGCGGTATTGCGGGAATTTTATTCCGAGCGTTCGGTGGTTATGGAGGAGCGTCGGCGTTCCACCGACGCAGAACCGGAAGGCAAGTTGTGGGAAACCTTCCTGGCCGCCAGTTTCCTGGCCCACCCCTATGGCCAGCCCACCATCGGCTGGATGTCGAATATCGAGAATCTGACCCGCACCAAGGCCGAGAAGTTCTTTCACACCTACTATGGCCCCCAGAGTGCCATTGTGGCGATTGTGGGCGACATAGACCCCAAGGCCACCATTGCCCTGGTGGAGCGCTCTTTTGGGCCGATACCGCCCGGCAAGACGCCACCCCCGGTTACAATCGTGGAGCCGAAGCAGGAGGGGGAACGGCAGATCGAGCAGTTGGCCGAGGCCGAGCCGACCCTGTTGCTGGGCTTCCACAAGCCGGCGATCAGCTCGCCCGATGACTATGTCTTTGATGTGATCAACATGATCCTGGGCAATGGCCGTACGTCCCGTTTCTACAAAAAACTGGTTGTTCAGCAGCAGATCGCCACTGATGTCGGGGTGTTCGATGCTCCCGGCAGCCGCTACCCCGGCTTGTTTGTAATAAATGCCAATCCGCGGGCGCCCCATACGGTCAAGGAGGTGGAGGATTCCCTCTTGGGCGAATTGGAGCGGTTGAAGACAGAACCGGTCCCGGAGCGCGATCTGCAGCGGATTCTCAATAAAATCGAGTACGAGGAGGCCCGTCGCATGGGTACCAACGGCGGCTTGGCCCGCAACCTGACCGAGTACGAGGCCGTCACCGGCAGTTGGCGCTACATGATCGAATATCGCCGCAAGGTGGCCGCGGTCACCCCGGCCGATATCCAGCGAGTGGCCCGCACATATTTCACCAGGGAAAACCGTATGGTGGGTTTCATCACCAAGAAGGGGGGTGAAGTCAAATGAAACGCTTGATCTTCTCTCTCCTGGCAATTTTATGCACTGTTACGGCGGTCTTTGCCGCTGACGGAGCCAAGGCTAATCCGCGCACCATGACCTTTCCGGAGTTGCATTTTGACATCCCCAAGGCCGAACGGGTGGTACTGGAATGCGGAATGCCGGTGTACCTGCTCCACGACCCGGAACTGCCGATCATCAATGTCACGGCCCTGGTTCATACCGGCTCGGTCTATGACCCGGCTGGCAAGTCGGGACTGGCATCCCTGACTGGAGCCGTAATGCGCAGCGGCGGTGCCGGCGGCGTGCCCCCTGAAAAGATAGACGACGAACTGGAGTTCATGGCGTCGGCGGTAGAAAGCGGTATCGGCAGCGATATGGGTACGGTTTCCCTGACCTCGCTGACGAAAAATTTCGACCGCACCTTGCAGATTTTCAACGACGTGCTTTTGCGTCCCGATTTCAGTGAAAACCGGGTCGATCTCAGTCGCAAGCAGCTCATCGAGGGGTTGCGCCGTGAAAACGACGATCCCAAGGCAATCGCCGATCGGGAGATCGCAAAGGCCATTTACGCCGGGCATCCGCTGGGGATCGTGCCGACATTCGCATCGGCAAAGTCCATCACGCGCCAGGATATGGTCGATTTCCACCGCAGGTTCTTCAGGGTGGACAATATGATCCTGGCGGTGTCGGGCGACTTTGACCGGGCCGCCCTGCTGAAGAGGCTGAACGCCATGTTCGTCAAGCCGGCCAAACTTCCGCCGCTGGCGCTGCCGGTGATCCCCCAGCCTTCCCAGGTGTTTGCGCCGGAGGTGCTTTACGGCAATAAAGAGGTCAACCAGAGTGTCATCCGCATGGGCCACCTGGGCATTACCAAGGACGATCCCGATATTTACGCCTTGCGGGTCCTGGATTACATCCTGGGCGGCAGCTTCAGCTCGCGCCTTACCCTGGAGATCCGCACCAATCAGGGTCTGGCCTACAACGTGAGCAGCCGTTTCGATATCGGACGGCGCTTCACCGGCACGTTCCTGGCGGAGACCGAGACCAAGGCGGAATCCACTGGAAAAACCATCGGACTGATGAAGGACATCATAGCCGGCATGACCAGGGAGCCTGTTACGGACCAGGAACTGAAGGCGGCCAAGGATTACATTATCAACTCGTTTATCTTCGGCTTCACCAGCCCCGCCTCCATAGTGACGCAACGTGCCAGGCTGGAATACTATGGCTACCCTGCGGATTTTCTGGAAAAATACCGGGCTAATGTCGCCAGGATAACAAAAGAGGATGTACTGGGCGCTGCACGAAGGCATTTGAAGCCGGAAGCATTCAAGTTGGTGGTGGTTGGTGATGGAGCCAAATTCGACAAGCCGCTTGCGACCTTTGGCAAAGTGGTGGAACTGAACCTGAAACAGGTCACGGAATGAAAGCGGGGTAAGAGCCAATGTCACGTTTCGCATGGGATGACAGCATATCTTTGAACATTGCCGCCATTGATGATCAGCACAAGGCCTTGATCAGCTGGATCGACGCACTCTACGAATCGGTGCAAAAATGCGAGGGGGAGCAGGTGATCGGCGATGTGCTGCAAAAGTTGATAAGCTATGTCGTCATGCATTTCAACGAAGAGGAACGCCTGATGCTGTCCTTCAGTTATCCGGTCTTCACCAGCCATCGTCAGGAGCATGACTACTATGTGACAAAGCTGAAAGATTTGCAGGAGCGTTTCCGGAAGGGTGAGGAGATCAGCGGTGATACGTTGGATTTCATGGCTGACTGGATCGTCTGTCACATAAAGGGAACCGACCAGAACTTCGGCCGTTTTTTGCGGGAGATACCGAAAAAGTGAATATTTGTTAAAGATTTGCTGCTGTTCGGCCGATAAAATAAGCAGGCGGAAAAGCAAGGTTGTAAAGGAGCAAGCCATGAAAATAACGACTGATATCCCAAAATATATTACGCCAACGGACAACTTGAAAAAACCGGCGGTGCGTAAGTCCGAAGAGAGCAGTCAGTCTGCCAAGCAACAGAGCGATGCCTTTGCCGTCCAGCTCTCGTCCACTGTGGAACAAATGAAGACGCCCCCTGCCGAGAGTGATGATATCCGGCAGGCCAAGGTTGATGCCATCAGGCAGCAGTTGGCCACCGGCACCTACAACATCAGCGGCAAGGATGTGGCCAACAAGATAATAGGAGTTTTGAAGGGCTGAATATAAGGCCCCGCAGGTAACGGCGGGGCCCTTCCGATTTGTTGTTGAAAATTGAAATACAAAAGGTCTTCTGGCGTTGGCTAGAAGACCTTTTTTTCTGACTACGATATTAGTGCTTAGAAAACATACCAAAATGGTTATTTACAACAAATTAGTCAAATACCAGCCCCGTGCCTCCCCTTCAATTAAATCAAATGTTTCAACTAGGCATCAAAAAAGTCCATCCGTCTCCGTTTTATTTCCAGTCCTGAACGCTCCCTCCCGGCATGGCCGCTATCACACTCGATATTAATGTCATTAGAAGAAAGTTTTTGTAAATATTTTATTGCTTCCATTTTGAAAATATTGTAGGTTGAAATTAAATGAAGGGAGGCGTTATGGCCGACGAAAAACTGATGAGACTGGCAATGGAATTAACGACGAAGATGAGACAGGTGATTGATGCCTCAATCGCTCCAGGAAAGGGCCACCCTTTTCCGGATCTGGCGCTTACCCCACGAGAGGTCAATATCCTGATCCTCTTGGGCGAGCGGGAAGAACTCATCATGACTGAGTTGGCTGCCATGACCGATTCCCCCCTGAGTACCGCGACACGCATCGTGGATCGGCTGGTGAAAAAGAATCTGGTCCAAAGAGAGCGCTCGGAACGGGACCGCCGGATTGTGGTCATTCGTGCCAGCGAACAGGGGAAGTTGCTTCATCAAAACATGCAAGAACAGCATTTGGCCGCCAGCTACAAGATGCTCCAGGCCCTCACCGAGGAAGAGAGGGAGGTTTATGTCGGATTGGTGGCAAAACTTGCTGCGGGATTGGGACGATAATGGCCCATTTTTTTTGCATAATATTTCCAAAAATCAATTATTGATAAACGGTGATTTAGGCATGGAAAAACATCTCAAATTATTAGGGCCTGCACTAGCAGTGCTTGCCCTGACCGGTTGCGTCACGGTCGGTACCGACTATCGCAAGCCGGACCTCAAGATGGCGGAGACATGGTCTGTTCCTGCACAAAAAGAGAAGCAGACCGATCTTGCAAAGTGGTGGTCCACCTTCAAGGACCCGGTCCTTGAAAAGCTGATTGAAGCTGCTCAAAAGGACAACCCGACACTCTCCAAGGCTGCGGCGGCCATCCAAAAAGCCCGCGCAAACCGCTCTTCCGTCGATTCGGGCTTTTTGCCGGAGATTAGTGCCACAGCCAGCGGAAGCGGGGCCGGCTACCTGGATAGTGCTGCCGACACCTCTTCCGGCGTAAGCACAGGCCAGGCGAATGCCGGAACGACATACAGCGGCAGTGCCGGTTTGGATGCTTCGTGGGAGCTCGACATCGTCGGAAAGAACCGTCGCTCGTCTGAATCGGCAAACGACCTTGTTCAGGCACGAGTCGCGGACTGGCATGACGCCAGGGTCTCGCTGGCAGCCGAGGTGGCGACCACGTACATCGATTATCGGGGATGCCGGCTCAAGCAAATGTATTACGAGGAGCAGGCCGACTCCCAGGAAAAGACCGGCAAGCTTACCAATCTTTCCGCCAATGCCGGCTTTACGGCTCCCGCGGACGCGAGGCTGGCCGAGGCATCGGCCGCTTCAACCCGGTCAACGGCTCTGGCACAAAAAACGGAATGCGAGGTGCTGGTAACGTCCCTGGTTGCCCTTACCGGAATGACAAGTGCTTCGATACGCCAGGACCTTGGGGGAGGTGCCGCGAGCTTGCCCAAGTCTGAAGAACTCACAGTGACATCGGTTCCTGCGGACCTTTTGCGCCAGCGGCCGGATATCGTTTCAGCGGAACGGACCCTCGCCTCCACCAACGCCCTGATCGGGGTAGCCGAGGCTGGCCGCTACCCAAGCTTGACCCTTTCCGGTTCCGTCAGCCTCTCGGCGGCGAGCGGCATGGCGACAACCGCACCCTGGTCGTTCGGGCCAACATTGAACCTCCCTCTCTTCAACGGCGGCAAGACGGAGGCCAACATCAAGAGCGCCACGTCGGACTATAAATCGGCTTTGGCGGATTACCAACAGGCTGTCCGTACTGCGGTAAAGGAGGTCGAGCAGGCTCTGACGCGTCTGGACAGTATGGCCAAAAGAGAGGACCAGGCCCGCGTCAGTGCCGAGGGGTATCGCGCCTATTTATCGGCAACCGAACAGAATTGGCGCGTCGGGCGCAGCAGCCTCCTGGACCTGGAAACGGCGCGCCGCTCAAGCATCAGTGCGGATATCACCTTGATCGAACTGCAGCAAAGCCGACTTGATTACTGGGTCGCGCTTTATAAGGCGGTTGGCGGAGGCTGGAAAGAAAACGATGGAGGAGCCCAGTGAAAATGAACGTGAAGAAGGTGGCCGTATTGATTATAGCGATCCTTGCAGCCGGCGGCATCGCATTGGGCTTGAAGAACCCCTCGCCCTCGGCAAAGGCGCAGCCCAAGGCCGCTCAATCGGTCCTGAGCGTGGCCTCCACCCGGCCGGTACACAAACAGTGGCCGGTAGAACTCTCCGCCAGCGGCAGTATCGTGGCATGGCAGGAAGCGGTGATCAGCGCCGAGACCGGTGGGCTGCGCATTACCGCGCTGCGCGTGGATGTGGGCGACCATATCAGGCGAGGCCAAATACTGGCCGAGTTGTCCCAGGCCTCTGTTCAGGCGGATGTGCGACGCTACGAAGCGGCGCTGTCTTCGGCGCGGGCGAGTCTGGCGCAGGCAAAAGCCAACGCGGACCGGGCGCGTCTTGTGAAGGGGAGTGGTGCCATCTCCGAGCAGCAGGTCAATGAGTATCTGGCCACGGAGAAGACCGCCAAGGCAAGCGTCGAGGTGGCCGAGGCGCAGCTCGCCTCACAGAAGGTCACCCTATCCCAGACCCATATCATTGCGGTAGACGACGGCACCATCATCTCACGAAGCGCGGCGCTCGGACAGGTGGTCAGCGTTGGCACCGAACTGTTTCGGCTGCATCGCCAGGACCGCTTGGAATGGCAGGCCGAGGTCGATGCAAAACAACTAGTGCTCGTCAAAAGTGGCGCCAAAACCGAGATAACCCTTCCCTCGGGCCAAAATCTCCGGGGAACGGTCCGGGTAGCCTCTCCGACCCTGTCCACCAGCACCAGCCGAGCTAATGTCTTTGTCAGCCTGCCGGCCCAAAGCGGCGCCAAGGCCGGCATGTTCGCCAGCGGCCGCATCATGGCAGGCGATAAGGAAATCCTGGCCGTACCGGAATCTACTCTGGTGCAGCGAGACGGACGGAACTATCTCTTCGAAATAGGCCCCGGAAACAAGGTGATTCAGCGAATGGTGGTAACTGGGGCACATCGCGAAGGTCTGGTTGAGGTCGCAAGCGGTGTTGCCGCTACGGCCACCCTTGTGGCCTCGGGAGGAGTTTTTCTGTCAGACGGCGATCTCGTCACGGTAACAAAGGAGTAACAACATGAACTTTTCAGCCTGGGCCATTCGCAACCCTGTCCCGTCGCTGCTTCTTTTCGCGCTGCTGACCATATCCGGAATCTACGGGCTGAACACGCTGGGCATCCAGAACTACCCCGACATGGACCTCCCTACCATCAAGATCACCGCAACATTGGAGGGGGCTGCGCCGGCCCAGCTTGAAACAGAAGTCGCAAGAAAAATTGAGGACAAGCTTGCCTCACTGACAAAGCTCGATCACATCACCACCACGATCACCGACGGTTTGGTTTCGATCTCTGTCTCGTTTGAGATTGACAAGAACACCGAAGAGGCCCTGAATGAGGTCCGAAATGCCGTTGATTCGGCCAAAGCCGACCTGCCCGCAAGCATGAACAGCCCGACCGTGGCCAAGGTGACCAACGCAGGCAGCGCCATTCTCACGTACGCCGTCGAGTCGGGCAATATGAGCGAAGAGGAACTGTCGTGGTTTGTCGACAACGATGTTGCCAAGACGCTGATGTCGGCGAAGGGAGTTAATACGGTATCACGGTTGGGCGGCGTAAGCCGTGAGGTGCATGTTGACCTTGATCCGGCCGTGATGGGGGGGATGGGGGTAACCCTTTCCGATATCTCGTCACAACTCAATGCCGTCCAGAAGGATGCTTCGGGGGGGCGGGGCGAGGTCGGAAAATCGATCCAATCGCTTCGGACCTTTGGGGCCGTGCATTCGGCCGATGAGGTCGCCGCGCTGACGATCCCCTTGGGCGATGGTCGACGCATCAGGCTCGATCAGGTCGCCAAGGTAACCGACACCTATGCGGAGCGGAGCACGCTCGCCTATGTGGACGGTAAACAGGTAATCGGGTTCCAAGTCACCCGCTCAAAGGGATTTTCGGATGTTGGCGTTGCAGATGGAGTACGCGAGGCAGTGGCCAAATTCTCCGCCGCCCACCCCCAGGTGAAGATCCGCGAGGTCAGCAACACCGTGGCGCCGATAAAGGAAAACTATCACGGTTCGATGGACCTCCTTCTGGAAGGGGCTCTCCTCGCCGTTGTCGTGGTGTGGCTCTTCCTGCGCGACTGGAGGGCAACCGTTATCTCGGCCACGGCGCTCCCTCTTTCGATCATCCCGACCTTCATGGTAATGAAGCTTTTCGGTTTCAGCCTTAATACCATAACACTTTTGGCGCTTTCCCTGGTGATCGGAATCCTGGTTGATGACGCCATAGTGGAGGTGGAGAACATTGCACGACACCTGCGCATGGGCAAAAGCCCCTACCAGGCTGCGATGGAGGCCGCCGATGAGATTGGCCTGGCTGTGATCTCCACGACACTCGCGCTGGTGGCAGTATTTCTGCCGACCGCCTTCATGGGGGGAATCCCTGGCAAGATCTTCAGACAGTTCGGCATTACGGCAGCAACGGCGGTGCTCGCCTCACTGCTGGTGGCAAGGCTCCTGACCCCCATGATGGCAGCTTACTTTATGAGGGAAACAGGGCACGCCGAGTCGGATTCCGCGCTTATGAAACGGTACCTCGGGTGGTTGCGCGCCTGTCTTGCCAACCGCGGCCGAACGGCTATGGTTGCGATTTTGTTCCTGGTGGGTTCGCTGGCGCTGGTTCCGTTCATTTCCACCGGTTTCATGCCGGCGCAGGACGATGGCCAAACCCAGGTCACCATCACCCTGGCCCCGGGGAGTTCGCTTGACGACACCGCCCAGCTCGCCCTGCGGGCAAGTAATCTGATCAAGCAGATACCGGATGTCATCCAGGTTTTCGCTTCAGTCGGCACCGCAAGTTCGGGTGGCGGCATGGAAGCTTCCACGAATACTGAGGTCAATTCGGCAACGCTCACCGTTGATATGAAGCCGCGCAAGGAAAGGCACAAGCAGGTCATGGTGGAAGAGCAGATTCGCGACACCCTGCGCGTACTCCCGGGCGCGCGGATCGCCACAGGCCGCGGAAACAGCGGTGAAAAACTTGATGTGACCCTCGCCAGTGATGACTCGCAGGCGCTGGAGAGCGCGGCGGCCTCCCTGGAACGCGACATGCGTACCCTGAAAGGAGTGGGAAGCGTTACCTCCGGTCAGGCCCTGCAGCGCCCCGAGATTCAAATTCGACCCGATTATGCCAGGGCCTCCCAGTTGGGGGTCACTGTCGAAGCATTAAGCGATGCAGCCCGGCTCGGCACCTACGGCGATTACTCCTCAAAGCTCAACAAGCTGAACCTGCCGCAACGCCAGATAGCTGTCCGGGTGCGCCTTGATCCGGAAGTCCGCAACGACCTCACACGTATCGGTATGATACGGGTGGCGGGCAGCAAGGGGCAGACTACGCTAGCCTCGCTTGCTGATATCCGTATGGGGAGCGGTGCCTCCCAGATCGACCGTTTGGACCGCTACCGGAACATTACCACCTCCGTCGAACTGAATGGTCGTTCCCTGGGAGATGTCATGAACGAGGTGCGGCAGCTTCCGGCAATGAAGAACCTTCCCAAAGGGGTATTCACCGTCCAGCAGGGCGAGCTGCAGCGCATGAGCGAGCTATTTGGGAGCTTCGGCATCGCCATGGTTGTCGGCATCCTCTGCATATATGTGGTGCTGGTGTTGCTGTTCCACGACTTTCTCCAACCCGTGACCATCCTGGCCGCGTTGCCGCTGTCCTTGGGCGGGGCACTGCTGGCGATCCTGGCAACCCACAACAACTTCTCGATGCCTGCAGTCATCGGTCTTTTGATGCTTATGGGAATCGTTACCAAAAACTCCATACTGTTAGTGGAATATGCAATTGTTGCGAGGCGGCAGAAGGGGATGCCCCGGTTTGAAGCGCTGATGGACGCCTGTCACAAACGTTCGCGCCCGATCCTGATGACCACCATCGCCATGGGCGCCGGCATGCTTCCTATAGCTCTTGGCCAAGGCGCCGATCCGAGCTTCCGCCAGCCGATGGCCATCCTCGTTATCGGCGGCCTGCTCACCTCGACTTTGCTGAGCCTGTTGGTTATCCCCGTTGTCTTCACCTACATAGACGACCTTCTCCAGATGTTCCGCCACCGTTTGCTCTCCTCGCATCAGAAAGGCACCGATTCGTGCGTCGAGGCAAAGAGGGAAGCAGTACAGGGGGGAACCAATTGAAATTATGGAAAATGCGCACGAAGGAACCGGCATGGCAGAACATATTCTGATTGTGGAAGATGAACTGAAGCTGGTTGATATTTTGCGGGGCCATCTCCACATGGCCGGATTTAAAACCTCCAGTTTATGCGATGGCATTGAGGTTGTTCCCTGGGTAAAGAATAACGAACCGGACCTTGTCCTTCTCGATTTGGTGCTCCCGGGGCGTGACGGTATGGATATTTGCAGGGGAATCAGGGCATTTTCCCAGGTGCCGATCATCATAATGTCTGCCCGCATCGATGAAATTGATCGATTGCTCGGGCTTGAGCTTGGCGCCGACGACTACATATGCAAGTCGTTCAGCCCTCGGGAGGTCGTTGCCAGGGTCAAGGCGATCCTGCGCCGTATGAGTGACGAACAGGCTACAAGTGTTGCCGGGTTGACCTTTGATGAATCGCGCTATCGGGCTACAATCGGCAAGCATGTGCTTGATCTTACCGTGGTTGAATTCAAGCTGTTGCAGTTCATGGCGGCAAGACCTGGGCGCATTTACAGTCGGCAACAGCTCATGGGGAAAATCTATCCCGACAATCGAGTAGTCAGTAATCGCACCATAGACAGTCACATTAAAAACCTGCGGAAGAAGATTGCGGATGTAAACCCCGAATTGGAGTTCATTCATTCCGTGTACGGTTTCGGCTACAAGTTCGAGGCCACCTGATGTTGCAGCTTCCCGGCGTACGTCGGAGAAAGACGGAATATTTTCAACAACAAATGGGAAGGGCTTGCGGCAACGGCGGGGTTTTTTTGTTAGTGGCAGAGATGTCGATGTTCCAGGCCTGCGGCAAGCAGGCCTCTTTCATATTAAAAGCGACTGCTGGCTCACGCGGAGCCGCGAAGATCGGGGGGAAATCAAATAGGTTAAACAATAGTGTCTCACCAGTCAGGTGGCTGCTATTTTTCCGTGATTGACTTACTCCCCGTTCTCCGTTCCTTCACGTGCCAAATGCATTTCTTAGTGTTATCGGTTCCGCGTCATGCCCACGGCCATCCTGATGGCCGCCAGCAGGCTTGTCTCGGATGCCTTGCCGGTTCCGGCCAGGTCATAGGCCGTGCCGTGATCCACCGAGGTGCGTATGATGGGCAGCCCCAGTGTGACGTTGACGCCGTCGTCGAAGTGCAGCATCTTCAGCGGGATCAACCCCTGGTCGTGATACATGGCCACCACGCCGTCGTATTCCCCCTTTTGGGCGAAATGGAAGAGGGTATCGGCCGAGAGCGGCCCCACGGCGTCGATCCCCTCGGCCTGGGCCGCAAGGATGGCCGGGGCGATGACCTCCCGCTCCTCGCTGCCGAACCGCCCCCCCTCGCCGCAGTGGGGGTTGAGGGCCAGCACCGCCAAGCGGGGGCGGCCGATGCCGGTCAGCCGCCGCACGCCGGCTGCGGTGACCCGGATGGTCTGCAATACCCGGTCGAAGGTGATGAGGCCCGGCACATCTTTCAAGGCTTCATGGATGGTCACCAGCGCCACCCGCAATATATCTCCTGCCAGCATCATCACGTATTCGTCCGTACCGCACATTTCGGCCAAAAGCTCGGTATGCCCCGGGTAGTCGTGTCCGGCCCGATGCATTGCCTCCTTGCTGATGGGCGCCGTGGCCATGGCTGCCACCCGGCCATCCAGGCAGAGGCGCGCGGCAGTGCAGATATAGCGGTACACGGCCTCACCAGCCGCTGCTGTCGGTTTGCCGTAGTGCAGATCCGCCCCGGTCAGGCTGGAGAGCGGAAATAACGGGATGCTGTTGCCGGTTGCCCGCAAAGCATCCTCGGGTTTCTTGATCTCCAGCAGTGCAAAGTTGGCGCCGCAGACACGCATAGCCCGCTCCAGCGCGGCCCTGTCGCCGAGCACCAGGGGCACGCAGGTCTCCTGCACAATCGAATGCGCCAGGGCCTTGATGATGATCTCGGGGCCGATGCCGCAGGGGTCGCCCATGGTGATGGCAATGATCGGTTTATTGGCTTCGTTTGATTCAGTCATGCTCGCGTACCTCTGCCAGTGCCATGGTGACATTGTCGGATTTGATCTTTTTCAGCAGCAGCCTGCCGCCTCCCGAGGCCAGAATCGCGGCCGGTTCGGCAACACCGGTGGCGCCGATTGCCGCCAGGGCATGTCGGGACGGCGGAGAGGGGACAGTCACGCCGTTCAATTCGGCGCTTTCGAAGAAGGCCAGTGGGATGTCGTGTTTCGCTGCATAGGCTATCAAGCCCTGTTCGTCGCTTTTGGCGCTGGCTGTGGCAATGCAGGCTACGCTCTTAAGGGAGAGAAAAATTCTCTTCAGTTGGGAAGAGACCAGTGATTCGATCTCCTCTGCCGGTGTGCCCCGATTGCAACCGATACCGAGCACCAGGTTGCGGGGACGCAGGATCAGGAGGTTGGCCGGCTGGGTTTGGGGAGGAAGCTGGCGATTGGTGACGAACAGAAAGCCCCGGGCCCTGCTTTCCAGGGCCTCGGCAAAGGTGTCGTAAAAGCAGAGCTTGCCCCGGCCGTGAAACCAGCAGCGGGTCTGGCCGCTGGGATCGACCACGGCGATCTCCTCATTATCCAGCAACAGCATGTTGAGCAGTTTGACCCGGTCGATGTCGTCGATGCCCCACCCCGATTCCTTTGCCAACATGTCAAAGGAAGGGAGGCAGTTGGCATCGGTGGCAGTGGTAATGACTGCCCTGGCCCCGGTGATGAAGGCACAGCGCTCGGCAAGTTCATTGGCCCCCCCCAGGTGGCCGCAGAGCAGGGAAATGGCGAATCTGGCAGCATCGTCCATGACCACCACGGCCGGGTCCTTTTCCTTTGATTCCAGAAGCGGGGCAACCATGCGCACTACGATGCCGGTAGCCATGATGAAAATAAGGCCGTCACACTCCTGCCAGAGTGAGGCGGCCAGTTGTTTAAGTTCCGCGGGATCGAACGCACTGCTGCCGCTGCCGGCCTGGCCGGCATACCGGCCGGATACGTACAGCGTCCCACCGGCCAGCCCTTCGGTCAGTTTTTGCCCGAGCAGGGCTCCGTTGCGGGTTATGGCGATGACGGCGACGCTCATCTCAGGCCTGCCCTTTGTCGCGGAAGCCGTGGCTGAACCCGCCGTCGTAGAGGAGCGACTTTGCTTTAAGTCCCTGACTCCGTACAGCCAGCACGTCTCCCACGATGATCAGGGCCTGGCGGTCGATGCCGGACTCGCGCACCTTGGCTCCGATGTCGGCCAGGGTTCCGCGGATGATCTGTTCGTTGTCCCATGTGGCACGGCAGACTACGGCCACCGCAGTCTCTGAAGAGTAGCTCCCGCTCAAGAGCTGTTCAACCACTTCCTCGATCATGCCGATGGAGAGGTAGATCACCATGGTTGCGCCGATGCGGGCGATCTCGGCGAGCCGCTCCCGTTCCGGTACCGGGGTGCGTCCTTCCATTCTTGTGAAGATGACGGTCTGGGAAACCTCCGGCAGGGTCAGCTCCTGTTTCAGGGCGGCAGCGGCGGCAAAGGCACTGGTAACGCCTGGCACCACCTGGTACTCGATCTCCAGCCGGTCCAGGGCCTCCATCTGCTCCTGGATGGCGCCGTAGATGCAGGGATCGCCGGTGTGCAGCCTGACGACATCCTTGCCGGCGGCAATGGCGTCCATGATGACGGTGATTACCTCGGTCAGGGTCATGCCGGCCGAGTCATGGACCTCTGCCCGGGTGGCGTAACAGTTGACCAGTTCCCGGTCAACCAGGCTGCCGGCGTAAACGA
>MTLD01005978.1_pt1 | contig 13523 bp, 11 predicted proteins | sample 1982471 | NCBI WGS metagenome assembly MTLD01 (sample SAMN05712604, study PRJNA340218) | biofilm metagenome | isolation source: sample SPM anode biofilm adapted to -50 mV | place: USA | collected 2012-02-03
GAAGACCCCATTGAGTATACCCTCGATGGGGTGAACCAGGTGCAGCTGAAGGAGAGCATTGGGCTTACCTTTGGTAGTGCGCTTCGCACCTTTCTGCGTCAGGACCCAGATATCATAATGTTAGGCGAAATTAGAGATTCCGATACTGCTCAAATGGCGGTTCGTAGCGCATTGACAGGTCACTTAATCTTTTCGACTTTGCACACCAATTCAGCATGGGGTATTGTGGCTCGATTGCTCGATATGGGAATTCCTCCGTATCTGCTTTCGGGTACCGTAAACCTTACCATGGCGCAGCGGTTGGTGCGCTTACTTTGCCCTGAGTGCAAGAAAAGGGAAGTTTGGAGCAATGCTCTTTACCCTCGCAGCTACAAACCAGTGAGAACGCTACACTATCATTACACAGCTGTGGGTTGCGCCCATTGCTACTATACTGGCTATTCCAAGCGGAGGGCCATTTATGAGGTAATACCTATAGATAATGAACTATCTGGATTTATCCGAAACGCTAATATGGATGTTACCGGTTACATTAAAGAAAAAGGATACCTAACCTTGTCGGATTCGGCATTTGAAATGCTAGAAAATGGAGAAACATCAATTGAAGAAGTTTACCCGATTTTTCTCGGGCTTTAAAATAGTATACCTTGTCATCGTTTGGGCCATGCTACCAACTGACGGTTGGTCGCAAGGCAGCGATGACCTACTGCAGGCCAAGTTGAATACGCTTGCAACCCGCGATACTGCTTATCTATCTAAAGTGAATCTCTCCATGAGCAATGTCTCCATATCAGAGGTGCTGCGTGGAATTGCCCGTTCCAACAAGGTGAATATTGCCCTTTCGGCAGAGGTGAATTTCCCAGTGGTATGTAACTTCACTGGGGTAAGCGTGGTTGATGTGCTGAACTACTTTTGCACAGAGTATAACCTCGATCTTGAACTTTTTGGGAATATTGTTTCCATCTTTCCCAAGCCAAAGCCTACCACTATTAAGGAACCTCCACGCATAACCGTTGATTCATTGGGTTTGGTATCGTTTGACCTGCGAGCCGATTCGCTTGCAACAGTGGGGCGAATGCTAACTCTTCTTTCAGGTAAAAACGTGGTAGTGCCGCTCAATCTTGCCGGAAAGCTGGTTGGTGGATTTGGCGTTAACATGCCGTTCGAAAACGCGCTAAGGACCATTGCAAATCTCAATCAGCTCGATCTGCTCCCTTCATCAGAGGGCATTTATACCTTTCAGGAACTACCGCAGGCACAAGTAAATGGTGCACCACGAAAAAGTAATCTGAACTTGAGTTGGGACAAAGGCTACAAGCTGGACATCACTCCCGATGGGCACATCACTGGAAATGTAGATCAGGCCAGCCTCCCAGATTTGGTGAAGTTCCTCTGCTCCAAACTTAGCTTAAACTTCTACTTTTCTAATCCTCTCGACGGGAGTACAAGCTTCTACGTTAAAGATGTTCGGTTTGAAGAGCTGTTGAATGTTATCTTTAGCGGTACTCGTTTTACGTACCGCATAGAAAATGGGGTTTACATTTTTGGAGAACGCACTAACCTGGAGATATCTACCTCCAAAACCATTCAGCTGAAGTACCGTACTGTGGATAAACTCGACGACTTGATACCGACCAACCTAAAGACAGGTGTGCAGCTGCAGATATTTAAGGAGTTGAACAGCATCGTAGTTACCGGTTCACCAGCAGCCATTGATCGTATTGAGAGCTTTATAACCCAAATCGACAAGGTTGTACCTTTGATTTACATTGAGGTGATGATAGTTGACGTTTCCAAAACCAATGCCCTCTCAACGGGTATTACGGCAGGACTTGGAGACGCACCTGCCAAAACATCAGGAACCATCTCTCCAGGAGTAAATATGACCCTTAGCTCCAAATCGATAAACAACCTCATTGATGGATTCAACGGTTTTGGATGGATTAACCTCGGTAAGGTCACCCCACAGTTCTACATGTCAATTAATGCACTGGAGCAACGTGGTAACATCAAAGTTCGCTCTACACCAAAGCTTTCCACCCTGAATGGACACGAAGCGCAAATCACCAGTGGTCAGACAAAATACTACAAGGAGATAAATACCAACTATTACGGTACTCAAACGCCACTTTCCTCCAACTCATATACATGGAAGTCAGTGGACGCTGATCTTAAAATCACTATCACACCAGTTGTTTCAGGTGATGAGCAGATCACCATGGATATTGAGGTAAGTCAGTCGGAGTTTACGCCTAGAGAATATACCGATGCACCTCCAGGAAAGAACAGCCGCACCTTTAAGTCGCTGATTCGGGTGAAAAACGAGGAGATGGTTCTTTTGGGAGGTCTTGATCGCAACTCTACCTCCGTATCTACTTCTGGATTACCACTGATTTCACGTATTCCAATACTGAAGTGGATATTTAGCAGCCATACGAACTCAACGGAAGATACAAAGCTAAGTGTGTTTATCAAACCAACGGTAATCTACAATTAACATGCTTTCCGAAAGCCTAGGAAATCTACAAAGACCCAAAAAGGTTGCGGTAATCCAAGTTCAGCTGATGGGCGATGAGGATTACCGCTACTCAGTAGCAATTTTTTCCAACAGTGGAGGGAAGTTTACTGCAGAGTTTGTAGCAACTCCTTCAACAGACCTTACTTTAGGAAGGGAGTTTACACCCGGAATGCCATACTTGCTCCACCTATTTGGGAAGGGTGTGGTAGAAAAGGTTGGAGGAATGGATTTGTTGGAACAGGTCATTTCTGGATCGGACGATGGTGATGTCGGCCTTGTTTATCAGCACGTTGAGTCCGAAGGACAAGTCTACACCTCCTTTGCCAGAAAGGAATCCTTTGAGGAGGTATTAGTTACACTACGCCGTCATAGTGTCTTTCCGGTTGAGCTCATTCTTGGTTCTGGATTCCAGCAGCTATATATTGAACTATCGGGCGTTTCTAACGCTGAAAAGTTGGAACTTGGTTACGGCTACAGCTTGATTTTTGGAGAGGGGCGATGGGTGCTTACCAGAACAAAAGAGGAGACGGAGGATAGCCGAACTCACTTTTTAGGTGAGGATATTGCTGCCTCCAGCTTTCGTCTTTATCTTATTGCATTGCTCTTTTTTGTGAGAGGTGAAGTTGTTCAGACTGAATTTCAGCCAGCAGAGATACTGTCGAACAAGGCAAAGTTCAATCAGCAGCAAAAGTTTAAAATTGCGTCGGTTGGAGTACTGCTTTTAACCTTTGTTGCATTGCTCATCAACTCCTTTCTCTTTTCAAGAGTTTCGGAGGAGAATGGTAGGTTATCTGCTGAGCTACAACAAAACAGGCATAAGCTATCAGTTCTTGATAGTTTAGAGCGTAGCATCACACAGCTAGAGCAAAATATTCCGGGGATACGGGGAGATGCCAAGTTCCCTAGCTCCTATATTTTCGATCGACTTGGAGCCACATTACCAGCGTCAATAGCACTGCAAAGTGCTGAGCTAAATCCCGTCAATGGAAAAATTCGCGATGGTGAGGAGATCAAGGTGAAAAGTGGTATACTACTTGTGTCTGGGATAACCGGTAAGTTTAGCGACCTATCACTATGGATTGATATGCTCAAGAAGGAGACTTGGGTTACTGAAGTAGAGCTGGTAAATCTTCAGGATGTGGAAAGGCAAAAGGCATTTATAATTCGCATCCAAATTAACTAAGGTATGGGGGGATTTTATCAACAGAACCGAAGTCTTTTACTGCTAATACTGGCGCTTCTTTTGCTTGTTGTTGCCTATTTTGCGGGGATAAGGAAGACAGTTACGGAGTATGGCGAGGTTTCTACTCTCCGCAAGCAGCTTCAGGTGCTTGAAAGTTTGGATGCTCGAATTGGAGCAGCCAGAAGTAGGTTAAGCAATGTGACTGTAAAAGGATTTACCTCTGAGGCTGAAAAAAACAGCTACCTCATCGACAGCTTACTGGTATTTGAAAGATTGGACGGCGTCTCGCTGGTAGAAATTGCTCCTGGTTCATTTAGCAAAAAGAATACACCTCCCATTGAGTTTCTCACAGTAACGCTCAAGGGTCGATACACAGGTATTCTTAAGGCAGTTATGTTCTTTGAACGAAGCAAGGGGTTAGGTGTGGTCTCCTCCATTTCATTTTATACAAAGGTTGAGCAAAGAACAAAGCGATTAGACCTTTTTTGCAGGGTATTGCTTCAAAATGTAAAGAAGTAGAATTATGAAAAAAATATTTGGGTATGTAATAGCCGCAATAGCGGTGTTGTCGATGGTCAGCTGCCAAGATTTTTTTGAAAAAAACATTGAAGATAAAACGGTAACGATAATATCTCCACTTGATGGGACGGTTAGCCCATACTATGCTGTTATTTTTAGGTGGAACGATGTTAGTGGAGCTACCGAGTATCAAATTCAGGCGGTTTCTCCCTCTTTTGAGAACCCATTATTGTTTCTGTACGACACACTTATTAGTGGAACCTCTATAACTCTTAGTTTCAATCCTGGTTCGTTTCAGTGGCGTATAAGGGCAGTCAATTCTGCTTATATGTCCAATTTTCAGACATACTACTTTTCCATTGAGCCCTCTACTGATTTGGGAAAACAGCAAGTATTGCTGAAAACGCCTAGCGAAAATGCATATACCAATGCATCTACCATTACGTTTGCGTGGGATTCAGTATTTAGTGCTACCGCCTATAATTTTGAAATACGAACTTCAGCTGGGGTTTCCATATTTAATTCAACTAACTCTTCTAAAAAGGCTTATACCTTTCCTGATGCGGTCAACAGCATACCCGCTTTGGACGATGGAGACTATATCTGGAGTGTGAATGCCAGCAACTGGTACTCTTCCACTCCGTTTGCACATAGAAACTTGGTTGTAGACAAGGTTGCTCCTGCAGCTCCTCTACTAAAAGTTCCAGCAAACAGCGATACCCTTTCGGCGGGCGGTATCAACTTCAGCTGGAGTCGACCTGACAAGACAGGTTCACCAATATACGACAGCCTGTTTGTTTCCTCGTTAGAGGATATGTCTACAATCTTGTATAAACAGAGAGTAACTGATACAGCTGCCAGCGTTTCTTTAACAGCAGGTAATTACTGGTGGAGAGTTCGTTCATTCGACCTTGCAGGAAACCGTGGAAACTACTCCACTACAAACAAGATATTGGTGAAGTAATGTTTAAAACTAAAAATAAAAAAGGAGCTATTCTTCTTCTTGCTCTCGTGGTTATTATTTGGGGAACCATTGCTTTTAAAATTATTAAGCATCTTTACTTTCCCGACAGTATTCCTTTTGCAGGTAACGGGACAATAATGTCGGAGACCAAAGAGCACAAGGACACTTTACGCTACTTGTTTTCCTATACCGACCCTTTTCTTAAAGGCAGAGGCATTGCCTACCAGTCGAATGTGCTTCAAAATGAAGTTTCTGCTTCGTTTACAATAAAGGAACCTGTGGTTCAAAAAGAAAAACCTAAAGTGGAGGCTCCCGTTAGTCTACACTTCAAGGGTTGGGTATCTAACAACCATACAGGGAGTAAGGAGGCGTTAGTGGTGTGTGATGGACGTGTCCATATAGTAGAAGTTGGAGAGGTCATTAACGAGTATGTTTTAATGGGGGTTTTTGCCGATTCTATTGTTGTAAGCCGCGAAGAACATCAATTTTGTCTCAAGCGCGAGTAGAGTGTCGACAACAAATGAGGATATTTTATTTATGTTGTAAATTGCAAATAAACCTAGGCTGTGGTGAACAGAAAATTAGCTATTCTTTTAGTTGCCCTGTACTCTGGACTTGGAGCATGGGGACAGGAGTTTAACCCTTCGACAAATAAGTCGTTTACCTTGGGTGATACTACCTTTATATTTGAAGTTAAGCCTTTACCCGAAAATTTTAGGGCAAGCATTGATAGGGAGTATTACTGGTATCTAAATCAACAAATTCATAAAAATGTTGGTGGGGCGTACGGTTCGTTACTACATGGGAAGTATCGGGCTTTGGCCAATGGAAATCAGCTTGTAGAGGAGGGTGCATTCAGCAATGGATTACGAGATGGTGTTTGGCATTGGTGGGATGGCAATGGAGCGTTGAAAGAAGTTGTAAAGTATAGTAAAGGGAGGGTTGTAAAACGCATTTATCCACTCGTAGAAATACAGAAGAATAAATCCAAATCAATACTGCAATTTTTTAATAAGCATAAGGTTGATACCCCTGATACGACAAAAGGTTCACCGGTTTCTGAACAGAAATAGAGTAAAAGGAAGCTCTCTTTTCTTTGCCATGGTGTTTTCCATTGTGGTGCTTTCGCTTGCTTTTTTGCTGCAGCTTTCCCAAAATGGATTTTTTTACGTCTATTCCGATTATGCCCAGCAACGTTCACTGATGCTGCTGGTTAAATCTGCTGGAGTTGTTGACAGAACTGACACGCTACCCGTTCAAAAGTGCCTCTATCACAAGCTCAACGTTTTTAGCGATAATGATGATTTTCCCGTAAATATTACCCGGCAGCGCTGGGGAGCGTTTGAGGTGCAAAAGTTGTACGGTCAAACTCGACGTTACCACCGTAAGGAGGCCTACTTGTTGGGACAGGACTTTTTTTCACAGGCAGAGGGGAAAGCGCTTTACCTTGCCGATATGGATAAGCCATTGATTTTGGCTGGGGAAACAATGGTAGATGGAGATGTAGTGGCACCTAACGATGGAATTTTCCCAGGAAATGTTGATGGGCAATACTATAAGTTCAAGAAGTTATTTGATGGTAGTGTTTCCGCTAGTTCACCGGGACTTCCACCTATTGATGCTGGTCTTCGCTCATTCTGGCAAGGCTGCTTCAATGGTTCAATAAAAAGCCAGGATAGCCTGCTGGTTTTGGATGTTAGTCTATTGCTCAGGGGCTCTGCTCCTTTTTCCTTTTTTAGCCCCACTGCGTTTTTCTATTTTCAGGGATCGGCTGCACTTAACAACGTAAGCATTGCTGGCAATGCCATAGTAGGTGCATCGGACCAAATAGTAATACCCAGCAGCTGCAAGCTCGAGAATGTGATTGTTTTTGCCCGAAAAATTACCGTGGAGAGCGGGTTTAAGGGACGTGCTCAGCTATTTGCCAGCGACACCATTTCCATTGCTGGTGGAGCAACGCTCGACTATCCTAGCATTGCCATGGTTATGATTGATAGCAAAGCAAATCATAAGGGAACCATTTTACTGGATAAGGGAGCCATGCTCAGCGGTGCTTTGGTGTTTAGCGATGAGCGGAAGGTGGATATTTTTAGCTTATCAGGTGTAGAGTTAAGCGATGGTGCAACGGTAAACGGCATAGTTTACTGCAACGGGATGCTCAGCCTGGCTGGGGAGGTAAACGGATCGGTTTACACAAAGTATTTTTATGTGAAGAGGTATTCCGGCTTTTACGTCAACTATATACTCGATGGGAAAATTTCGTTCTCTAAGCTGTCCCTCCATTATAATGCCCCCTTTGTGCTGGGTAAGAAATACAAAAAAGCCGTAATGGAGGAGCTATGGTAACCAAGCGCATAGGTGGGTCGACCCTGATTGAGGCGATTGTGGCTTCGGTTATTACCGTATTGGTAATAGTGATGGGAGCCACCATGCTTGCGCTGCCCGGAAGGGCCAACCGAGAGGTGGTGGTTGTCGCTGAATTTACCATGGATAGCCTTTGGAGTTTACCCTTGAACGTTAACGAACCGGAACAGGAGCACCTTTTCCCTTGGGGACGATGCTTGATTTCAGTGGAGCCATATGCCGGTAGTATGCGGCTGTATATCAAGGAAGGCATTATTCAGAGTAACTCCGGGGTTGTGTTGAGCAGACGAAAGGAGGTTATTAATGTTGAAGCTCATGATTAAGGGATTTACGCTGGCCGAAACGATTGTTGCAATGGTGATATCGCTGCTGCTCGTTTTTGTGATTTTTGAGTCAATCTACTTTTTCAGCACCCGTACTGCCATGCAGGTTAAGGGGAACGCAGCCACGCAGGACCTTTTCCTGTTTAAGGCGGATATGGAGAGGCTGTTCAACGACTCTCCGGTAATTATCCAGCACGATAGCACGCTGCTTTTTTACAGCCACGACACAGTAAGGGCCATTTACACCTTTATTAAAGGTGAGAATGTTATCCGACGAGCAGGTTTCTTCACCGACACTTTGAATATTGAGGTTGAGGGCAAAACAGTATACTCCTATTTATTGCACGATAAGATTATGGTGGATTCCCTTGCATTGCAGCTAAAAGTTAACAAAAGTAGTGAGGTGCTAAGAGTACACCGCAATATTTACAGTTCATCGTTGTTCAACAGGGATCTTCAAACACGCAAGTAATGGCTATCGATCTTTCCAACTTTAATAAAAATACCAAGCAGCGAAAATCCAACAATTCAGCTGCTACCCCAAAGTTATTTTCGTGGAGTAGCTTCAATGTAGATTTTACAAGGAGTTCCGCAAAAAAACTGGGAGATAAATGGAAGGAGTGGTTCTTTTCGGAGCTGAATACCCTTAGTCAAGCAGGGGTGGATATTCGGTATGCCCTTGAAATAATTAAAACCGAATGCAAAAAGAGGGTGGAGGTTCAAGCGCTCTCGGTTATTCATAAACGGCTGGTGAATGGCGATGCCATTTCGCACGCTCTAAAACAAACACAGGCTTTTAGCGAACTCGACTTTGGGGTTATTCGCGTTGGAGAGGAGACAGGCAAGCTGGAAGAGGCGCTGCAGTTTCTTGCCGGCTACTACGCCAACAAGATAAAGCAGCGGAGAATGCTGGTGAGTTCCCTATCATACCCAGTGCTGGTGTTTATTACCGCCCTGATGGCCGTCACCTTCATGCTCAAGGTGATTGTGCCTATGTTTGAGGACTTTTTTGCCCGACTTCACGGCGAGCTACCAGCCTTAACCCAGCTGGTGATAAGGATATCCAACAACTTCAGCACCATTTTTGGAAGTTTACTTGTTGCTTTTGTAACCCTGTTCCTTTTTTACAGGCAATTTAGGAATAGGCTATGGTTCCGGAAGAGGAGCTCTGCTCTGCTGCTTAAGTTGCCCTTTGTTGGAAGCATCGTGCAGAAGACCTACCTAGTACGGTTCAGCCAGCTGATGCACCTCACGCTCGGCGCCAAGGTACCGGTGATGGAGGCCATTGATCTCATAAAGGGGGTTGTTCCGTTTTACCCCTTCGAGGTGGCCATGGAGGGAATCCAGAAGGGCATTATGGCCGGCAAGCCGCTGTGGAGGTGCCTGAGCGCTTCCCCCATTTTTGGTGATAGGCTGGTGGCGCTCGTGCGCGTTGGGGAGGAGGTTAACCAGGTAGACACCATGTTTGGCAAGGTGGCTGAGCAGCTGAGCGACGAGCTGGAGCTGCGGCTGAAACTCTTTGGCGGTGTGCTGGAGCCGCTTCTCATTGTGCTGGTTGGGGGCCTGGTGGCCGTAATCCTCATAGCCATGTACCTGCCCATGTTCAAGCTGGGGAGCTGGGTGGGGTAGCCAGTATTGCCATAAAAAAATTTTCCAATGTTTTCGGGCACTTAGCTTAATTTATGTTTTTTAACATATTTTAACTTTGGCGTTGCTATGGATATATTTGATAAATTCGTTATAGCGTTTGATGAATGATGCGGCATATACGATTGTGCTGTATATCGTCTATTTTATCAAACACATTCTTAATCGAAAAAACTGAAGGTGACAATACATATCTTAAAGTGGTTATTATGAATGATTTTTTTCGAATACAAAATTACTCATTGCGTTTTAGGTGATCAGGGCTCTTTGATGAATAATCTGAGATCAACTGAATGGATTTTTTTTGCGTAATTAATATTAGACCTCTAAATAAATTGACATGAGATACTTTGCAATACTTTTTTCGATAGGCTTTCTTGGATCATTTACCTGCCTAAGAGCTCAGAATATGGATTTACCCACTAATATTCAAAGCCCCAATGCTGCAAGTTTAGGGAAATATGGGGATGTGCCAGTATCATATTTTACGGGTACACCACAGGTTAGCATACCGCTGCACACAATTAGCGAGCGAGGAATAAATATTCCAATAACCTTGAGTTACGATGCTTCGGGAATTAGGTTGAATAGCCATCCCGGATGGGTTGGGCAAAATTGGTCACTGTCAGCAGGTGGTGTAATTACTCGAACAGTAAGAGGCCTTCCTGATGAATACAATACAATTGGTACGCATTATGCAAGTACATTTGAAGATAGTTTAGGCTTTATGTATAGAGGTGGTCTGTTGACCGAAAGTTCCGTTGGCAATATATCGAATTTAATGGAATTTGCGATAGATGCGGATAATAAAGGTTATGACTTGGAGCCAGATATATTTACTTTTAATTTTCTTGGGAAAACAGGAAAGTTCTTTATGGGCAACGATGGACAGTGGAAAGTTTTAAGTGATGATAATCTTAAAATTATTTTCGACAAAACCCAATTAATTTACCCTGGATATCAAACATTGCCTGGGGATATAAACCATTGCTACCCTAAAGTGATCGGGGGATTTAAGATTAAGGATGATCAGGGGGTAACGTATGTATTTGGCTATAATCAAGATGCTGTAGAGTTTGGTATTGATTTTTATACTCAAGTTTATGGTGGCGCTTTTTGGAAATCAGACGCATGGTACTTAACAAAAATAATAGATAAATTTGGTAATGAGGTGTTTAATTTTACTTATCAGCGTGGTGATTTCATTGCACAATTCTATAGAACTACAGGAGTATCTATAAGTAGGTTTCATGGCCATGAGTCAATAACTAAAATAGACCCATCTTGTTATAATCCAGGTTATATTAATGAAGATCAAGATATTGAAGGAGAGTTGATTTCGCCAGTATATTTAAGTTCCATAACTTCTACCAACAATACGATTACTTTCTCCAATAGCATATCAAGCGAAAAAACCTATGATACTTTGGATTTTAATAAAGCATATAATATAATCGATGAGTGCAATAAGAATAGTGCCATTACCCCTCCTTTTTTTTACATTGGGGAACCAACGACAAAAGGAGAGGTCGTTAATTTGTTGAAATTTCATAAACTCGATGGATTTGGATGGGGAAAAGGATACGTAAAATTCACATATAATAATAATCCTAATGAACGGCTGAATCTGCTTAAGGTGGACACCTATGCGGAGGATTACTACTATGAGCCAAGCGTTGCAAAAAAGTTTACCTATAAGTTTACCTACAACCAGTTTGACTCTCTACCGGGTTATATGTCAAAGAAAATAGACCATTGGGGTTACTACAATGGAGTTGATTATATTGTTAACAGTGCAGATTTTAGTAATTATAAAAATCAGCGTGCACCAAACCCTGCCTACTTGCAGGTTGGTATGTTAACTTCGATTACCTATCCTACTGGAGGAATAACCTCGTTTGAGTATGAGCCGCATAGCTACAGCCAGTGTGTTGCTGACGATCATTCAGCAACCTTCCCTGAAACAAATATTGCCGGAGGACTCAGGATAAGAAGGATATTGAATTATGACGGCATTAAGACCACCACTAAAACGTTTAAGTACATTGCAGATTACGAAACCAATAAAAATTCTGAGATTAGTAGCGGGGTATTGTTTGCTAAGCCCAAATACTACTGGCCTAATTGGCAGGTTGACTGTCAAACTTATGATGTGATTAATGGAACATACTCAGCTGGAATATATCTTCAAAGTGTTTTTTCTGTCAACAGCATTATTCCGCTATCCAATACTTTTGGACCTTATATCGGATACTCAAAGGTAGAAGAGATAAGAGATGATGGGAGTTATACGGTATATGAGTATTCAAATTATGGTGTAAACAACTCCTACTATGATGAGAGTTCTATTGGCAGCCTTAACTTGGCTGCCAGCCCATACGATCAGTATTCGGATATGGGTTTAACGAGGGGGAAACTGTTAAAGGTAAAAGTTTACAATGCCGATAATGCTCCATTGCAAGAGAAAAGGTTATACTATAGGTCTGACTTAAGTTCGTTGCTTATAAACAGCAATTATTTTGTAATTGGCACGAATGCAAGTTGTAGAATTGTTTGCTCCGGTAACAATTTACGAGTTTTCAAGGGAAATGCATATAAAATATTTTGCTTTAACTACGATGTTGTGAATGAGTCCACAACCAATTATTTCAACGGGAGCAGTATCGCTGAAAATACGTTGCTTACAAAGCAGGATTACTTTTTGCCAAATGCCAATATTCGTTTAACAAAGCAGGTGCAGAAAATTGTATCAAATGGTTATCAAACCACCAATTACAGCTATCCCCTCGATTTGCAGCTCGAGCCAAATGTTGGAAACTTGGTAGATAGCTTTAGGGTTGGTGAGCTGATAGAGACACAAACCTTAAAAAACGAAAGACCAATTGGTGTAAAAAAGATTACATATAAGATTGAAAACGGGATATGCATCCCTGATATTTACTACACTTCAGGTACGGATGAGGCTTCTCTACAACCGGAAGTTTATTACGATAAGCACGATCGTTTTGGGAATATATTGCAATATCACAAGTTTGACGGGATATATCACTCAATATTATGGGATTACAGCCAAGCGTTTCCTATTTACATGGGAGTGAATATTGGGTATGATGGTTTGAATGAATATGTAAATGCCATAAGAACAAATCCCAACGATAGCACGATTAGGAATAAATACCATAATGTGCAAATTACATCAATTACCTATTCAACTTCTACGCCAAGGGATATTATTAGCATATCGGATCCCAATAATCAGTCACAATACTTCAATTACGACCTGTTTGATAGGCTTAAGTCCATTTTGGATAATGATATGAAGGTATTGAAACATTACGACTATAATTATGCTGAGCCACCTTCACAATAATAATTGTAGGAGTTTTTTGATCAATTTGTTAAAAAAATATGCTCAAAATTAAGATTGAATATTCACAACTAAATCATAATCATTACTCATGTAGATTTTAATGAGTGTGGAAATATCGGTTGTGATTGATCGAGTCGTTGTTTGGAATATTAGTTGCCTTTAATTATTTGACCTTTTAAAGTGTGTATCAATGAAAACTAAAAGCTTTATATCAATACTGGTATTGATTATTAATATCCTATTTTTCGCGAATGATGCTAGTTCTCATTCTGGAAAATTTGGTATGGGAGCAATATATAATAAAGGTGGGTATCAAAGTATCCAATTAGCTATCCTAAATTCATGGTCATCTGCAGAGGGGCAACCAATGGAGAGTATAAATAATGACAGTTGGTATTATAATGAGAGTGTTACCAACAACAATTCCTCCGCTGTTGCTGGAACTTTGTCTGTTCCTTCTGCTCCAACTGGCCTCAACCAGAGCGGAAGCACCTGCAGCCAGTTCACTTTGATTTGGAACGCCGCTAGCGGAGCTACTGGATACTACCTTGATGTTTCGACCAGCAGCTCGTTCACCAGCTACGTGGCCTACTACGGCAACCTCAACGTGGGGAACGTGACCAGCTACACTGTAA
>MTLD01001080.1_pt2 | contig 13500 bp, 20 predicted proteins | sample 1982471 | NCBI WGS metagenome assembly MTLD01 (sample SAMN05712604, study PRJNA340218) | biofilm metagenome | isolation source: sample SPM anode biofilm adapted to -50 mV | place: USA | collected 2012-02-03
CCCCTTCCTTAGGAGGGAAGTGCTCTATCCTGCTGAGCTACGGGGACAAGTCCGACGACCTATATACAATACCGCCGTCTGTTTGGCAAGAAGTTTTATTAGAACTTGAGCAGGGAGAACACTTTACCTTCGGGAAGCTTCTTCGCCCCCTCCAGGAATTCCAACTCTGCCATGAAGCAGCACTCGACCAACTCCACGTCCATGCTGTTGATCAGATCTACGACCGCAGCCATGGTGCCGCCGGTAGCCAGAAGGTCATCGGCTATCAGAACGCGATCGCCCTTGTTGAAGGCGTCGGTATGGATCTCCAGGGTGTCGGTGCCGTATTCGAGGGCATAGGTCTTGCTGATGGTCTGGGACGGAAGCTTCCCGGGCTTGCGCACCAGTACGATCCCGGCGCCGAGCTTATACGCGAGCGCCGCGCCGATGATGAAACCGCGCGCCTCGACGCCCACCACCTTGTCTATCTTCTGCCCCACGTACCGGTGCGACAGGAGGTCGACCATGCGCTGGAACGATTTGGCATCGCCTAAGAGCGTGGTTATGTCCTTGAAAAGTATCCCCTTCTTGGGGAAGTCCGGGATGTTCCTGATGATGCTTTTCAGATCTTCCATTTATCCTGCCGCTCCTTATGTGCCTGTAGTTGTCGGGGGGACAGCCGCGCGTCCCATGATGTCGGTCGCTTCCACTATCTTTCTCAGCTTTTCCAGCGATTTCGCCTCGATCTGCCGGATCCTCTCGCGGGTCACGCCGAAGCTGCGCCCGATGGTGTCGAGGGTCTGGGGATCCTTGTCGTCGAGACCGAAACGAAGCGTGAGGATCTTCTTCTCCGCGTCGGAGAGGGTCTCGAACCACTTGGAGACCAGCTCGTACTTGTTGAGGTCTTCCAAAAGCACGGCCGGCGATATGGTGGAGGTGTCCTCTATGGTGTCGATCAAGAAGTAATCGTTGTTCTCACCCATGGGGCGCTCGATGGAATAGGTCTTCTTCAAGAGGACCATGAGCCTGCGCACGTAGGTGACGTTCACCTCCAGCGTGTCGGCGACTTCCTTGATGCTCGGCTCGCGGTTCATCTTCTGCACCAGCTCGCGCGTCACCCTGAGCATCTTGTTGATGTCGTCGGAGACGTGCACCGGGAGGCGGATGGTGCGGGACTGGTTCACCAGAGCGCGCTCGATGGACTGCCTGATCCACCAGGTGGCGTAGGTCGAGAAGCGGCACTCTTTGGAGAGCTTGAAGCGCTCCACCGCCTTGATGAGCCCCATGTTCCCTTCTTCGATCAGGTCCAGGAAGGGGAGCCCGCGGTTTATGTAGCGCTTGGCGATCTTCACCACCAGGCGGAGGTTGGAGACGATCATCCGGTCCCGGGCGGCCTTGTCGCCCAGGTCGATGCGCGCAGCAAGCTCCTTCTCTTCGTCGGCCGTGAGAAGCTTGGTCTTCTGGATTTCGCGCAGGTAGAGCTTGATGGCGTCGTCGAAATGCTCCACCACCGCGGCCTTTATTTCCTCTTCCTCAACCTCGGCAGGCTCGTCGGCCTCAGCCTCGACTTCCTCCAGTTCAAGTGCATCCGGGTCCTGCTCGGCGTCCATAAAAAGAGGTTCCTTCTCCTCTAAAATCTCGTCGTTTTCCATGCAAGACTCCTTTAGCAAAGCTTTGAGATGGTGTGTCGGCAACCTTTGCTACTGCTCGTCATTCCAACCGTTTTTTCCAATAAGCCTTACGAAGCGGCAGTCGTCGCACTCTTCCGTGGCCACGCTGCCGTCCATTCCTTTTGTCACCAGCAAGAGCCTCTGGTCGATCCTGTCCCCCACGGGGATCACCAGCCTGCCGCCCGGGGCGAGCTGCTGAACCAGGCAGTCAGGGAGATGCGGAGCGCCGGCGGTGACCAGGATGGCGTCGAAAGGCGCCTCCTCGGGCCACCCCTCGGTTCCGTCCCCTATCTTCAGGTTCACGTTCAAAAGCCTGAGGCTGTCGAGCGCCTTGCGCGCCTTGAGGGCCAGCGGGCGGATGCGCTCTACCGTGCAGACCCGGTCGGCGAGTGTCGCGAGTACCGCGGCCTGGTAGCCGGAACCGGTCCCTAACTCCAGCACCTTTTCGCGCCCGGAAAGCTCCAAGAGCTGCGTCATCTTCGCCACTATGTACGGCTGCGAGATGGTCTGCTTTTCTCCAATGGGCAGCGAGCCATCGCTGTAGGCCTGGGCAGACATGGCCTCTTCAACGAATATGTGTCTCGGAATCTCCAGCATGGCGCCCAGCACCCGCTGGTCGGTGATGCCGCGCTTCACCAGCTCGGTCACCATTCTCTTGCGTGCAACAGCAGAATTCATTTCCCCCCCGATCTCAAGCAGCGGGGAAATATAACAAAAGGAGCTCTAAAAGTCCAGCATCACGGCAGTTCCCAGCTCTTCAGCATCTCGATGGTTGCATGGTTCGTGAGATCGATGTGCAAGGGCGATATAGATACATGCCCCCTGGAAACGGCATGATAATCGGTGCCGGGAATATCCTCGAAGCTCAGATCGGTGGTGCCGATCCAGTAGTAGTTCCTGCCGCGGGGATCGACCTTGTCTACTATGGTCCCCTCGTAACTGCGCTTTCCCTGGCAGGTGATGAGCGGCGGCAGAAGTTTTTCCGCCGGGAGATCCGGCACGTTCACGTTGAGATAGGTGTCGCGCGGCAGCCCTTTTTCGTGCACCGTCAGGGCAAGCTTTGCGGCGCAGGCGGCAGCGGCCTCGAAATGCTCCCCTCCCGAGCGGGTCACCAGGGAGACGGCGATGGCGGGAATACCCATCAAGGTTGCCTCCAGCGCCGCCGCCACGGTGCCGGAATAGGTGACGTCGTCCGCTATGTTGGCGCCGCGGTTGACCCCGGAGATGACGAGGTCCGGGCGGAACGACAAAAGACTGTGGATGCCCAGGTTGACGCAGTCGGTAGGGGTTCCCTCGACGGCGAAGACGTTGGTGCCGATACGTGCCGCTCTCAGCGGGCGATGCAGGGTGAGCGCGTGGGATACGGCGCTTTGTTCGCGGTCCGGGGCCACTACCACCACTTCTGCCACCTCGGAAACCATCTTGATCAACGCGGCGAGACCGGGTGAATGCACTCCGTCGTCATTGGTAAGGAGAATCTTCACGTTGAAAACCCCTCGCTAAGTCAAAAGCTGCAAAACATCACTGAAAGGCGAAGCGCTCAGCCCACCCGCTTCCTCTTCGGGTGAGAGAAGAAGAATTTTAGCATATTTTAATATACAGCAGGGGCTTTTTTAAAATCAACCCTGCCCCACTTCCTAACCAAGGCAAATCCCCCCTGTCCCCCCTTCGCAAAGGGGGGAACGTTGTTCTCGCAAAGCGCTTCGTGGAGAAATATTCAAAGAGGGATCGTGCCCGGATGACGCGGATCCAAACGATAACTTGGGATCAAAACAAACCCTGCCTCTAGCTTAATCCGCCGTTATCCGCGTCATCTGTTAAATCCGTGTGCGACGCCGTTAGCGGCCTCGATCCTCTCTGTCATAGCGGAGCTTCATCGCTATCAGCGAGATGTAGCAGCCGATGGAAAAGGTGTTGGCAAGGATCAGTGGGAGGTCGCCGATAAAAGTGCCGTAGATGAGCCACAGCAGCATGCCCAGGCTCAACATGACCAGCTGCCACATGGAGATGTCGCGCGCATGCCTGGTCCGGTAGGTCTTGTAGACCTGGGGAACGGCCGCCCCGCTGGTGAGAAGCCCGGCGCAAAGGCCGATGGCGCCGACGAGAGTCATTCGCCCTTCTTCCCCTTGAACTCGGCGCAGGCCCAGTCGATCTGGGAGAGGAGCCCGCGTAGCGAGGAGACCTCACGCTCGTCGAGCTCGGCCCGGGAGAAAATGCGCCGCAAGGTCCGCATCATGTGGTCGGGGTTTTGCGGGTTGAGATAGCCTATCCGCAAAAAGGAGCGCTCCATGTGCTGGTACAATGGCTCAAGCGAGGCCGAACCCGCAACTTCACGGGCCTGCTTGACCGGCGCTGGGGCCACGCCCTTGAGAAACTCGTAGCAGAAGATAAGGACGGCCTGGGAAAGATTCAAGGAGCCGAATTCGTCTGCGGTCTCTATGGTCGATTGCCAGCGGCAAAGAGCGACCTCGTCGGTGGTAAGGCCGCTGTCCTCGCGCCCGAAGACGAGCGCCAGGCGGCTTGCGGGCGCGCAAGCGGAGAAGCGCTCCACGATCTCGGCCGGGGTGGAGATCTCGTTCCGGTATTTGCCGTGGCGCCTGGTGGTGGCGACCGAGAATTCGCAGTCGGCGATGGCGTCTTCCAGCGAGGTGAAGATCCGGGCTGAATCAAGTATGTTCCGGGCGGACACGGCGAACTTGATTGCGTCCAGGTGATCTACCTGGCACGGGTTTACCAGGCGCAGGTCCGAGAGCCCCATGTTCTTCATCGCCCTGCAGACCATGCCTATGTTGCCAGGACTCTGGGTCCCCACCAAAACGACGGATACTCTTTGCTTCAAATCCATGCACTACCTTTATCTTCGGGAAATTGTCAGAACTGGGGCATTAGACCACAACAGGGCAGGGTTTTCAACTGCTGAGTCGGAAGCACTAAACCATTGGCAACGGAGAAAATGTTAGAACTTCAACGCTTCCTGTCGTACCCGGCCGTACGCTTCACGGCTATGGGGATAGGTTATGCCGTGCCTTCATCCTTTTGAGCCTGGCCCTGGCCGGGCGCTTGCGCCACCAGTGGATCACGAAATGGCTGATCCAGAAGCAAAAGACGATGGTGCCCAGGGCAAGAAGCAGGTACGGCTCGTAGCGCCCCACGTCTTCGATGAAGAGCGCAGCGCCTTTGCCGAAGAGGTACCCGGCCATGGAGAAGACGATGGACCAACTGACGGCGGATGCCAGGTTCAAGTACAGAAAGTAACGTGAGGGAAACGGCGTCATGCCGAGTATGATGGGAAGCACGATCCTGAAGCCGTAGGTGTAGCGGGAGATGAAGGCGACGAAGGCGCCGTAGCGCTCGATCAGCTTCAGGGCCTTTCTGAATTTCCTGGCTATGGAGGTGAAGAACTTGAGGAGGAAGGGGCCCTTGCGACGCCCGACATGGAAGTAGAACTGATCGCCCAGGAAAGAACCCGCCAGCGCGGAGAGCATCACCAGGTAGATGTTCAGGTACCCCCCGAAGGCCAGGAACCCGGCGAAGATGAGGATCGCCTCTCCTTCGAGAAAGGTCCCCAGAAACAGCACCCAGTATCCATGCGCCTGCAGGTATTCCTTGAAAAATTCCTGCACCGCCGCTCCGATGTCACAGTGAGATGAAAGCAGCCCGCACCAAAGGCGCAGTTTCAGAGTATAGCAAAACCAGCGCCCGGGTCAGTCGCTCCCTTTCGAATATCTCACTTCCGGTAGATCGGGTTCGCTCCCCTCACCTCGACTGCAGGGCCGTCCTCAAGCTCTTCCAGGTGGCCGCTGTCGTCCTCGTACTCGTTCTCGCCGACGGCCCAGGCGTAGAACTTCTGCGAGTCGATGAGCACCGGCTTTTCCGGGATGCCGTAGACCCGGTTCTGCATCCCCTCGTCGAAGAGGCCGACGCAGCCATGGGAGGCGGGCTTGCCGGGAAGGTCCCTGGCATGGATCCAGTAGGCGACGTTGTCGGAACCGATGTGGAAACGCATGGCGTTGTCCATCGGGTACTGCGCCGAGCCGTCTTCGGTCTGGTAGAGCGAGGAGGTGTGCTGCCTGTCGCGGGCGTCGATGCGGTAGAGCCCAACCGGGGTCTCGTGCCCGTCGGCGCCTGTTGCGGCGGGAGCAGAGAACTTTAACTTCCCGTTCTCGTAGGCCCCCATCCACTGCTCGGTAAGGTCGATGAGGATGTATTTCCCGTAGCGCTTCGCCGCATCGTATTCGGCGGGAAGCGGGCAGTAGGTTTTAGCGGCGGCCAGGTCCTTGGGGACCTTTATGGTCATGCCGGGATAGACGTGACGGCGGTCGATCCTGTTGAAGCGCGCGACAGTGGGCCAGTCGGCACCGAAGAGCGATTCTAGGGTCTCGTTGGGCTTTACGAAGTGTCCCGCCCAGGGGACCTTGGCGAGGCTCGGGTATTCTACGCGGGTCAGGTCTTCCTTGGCCGGGTCTTCGGGGTTCGCGGAGGGTTCGGAGGTAGCGCAGGGATTGTAGACTACGATGGAAAAAGCTACAGCTACGAAAAGGAAAAACAGTATCTTACGAAACATCTCGAAAACTCCCGACCAGAAACGACTAATGGGGCGTACGCCCCATTTCGTCTTCTAATTAACATCATTGCGTCTCAGGGTCAAGAAAAAGAGCGAGCGGCCATGACCTCTTCGACGGCGCTGTAGGGATCGGTGCTCCTGTCGCGCATGCCGTCGAGGATCTGCTGGTACTTCCCGTTCTCCTTTATCGCACCGAAGACCGACTCGAAGAGCTCCTCGCGCAACGTGTCCGCGAAGATCTTGGCGTTTCTTTCCTCGATCAGGCGCTGCAGGTGGCCGGACTCCTTCAGGTAGGTGCGGTGCGCCTCGAACTCTTCCACCAGCTCGTCGATGCCGAGCCCCTTCGCCGCTTCGGTCTTGAGAACGTGCGGCATCCAGTCCCCGGGCTCGGGGTGTTTCATCTCGAGCATCGCGGTCAGCTCGCGCGCGGTCCGCTCGGCCCCGTCCCGGTCCGCCTTGTTGACCACGAAGACGTCGCCGATCTCCAGGATCCCCGCCTTGATCGCCTGGATGTCGTCTCCCAGGCCGGGGACCATCACCACCACCGTGGTATGCGCGGTGGAAACGATGTCGACCTCGTCCTGCCCTACCCCGACCGTTTCCACCACGATAACGTCGAGCCCCATCGCGTCCATCACGTTGAGGACGTCCATGGTCGAGCGGGAGAGCCCCCCCAGAGCGCCGCGGGTGGCGAGACTCCTGATGAAGACCCCCGCGTCGTCGGCGTGGCGGTTCATCCTGATGCGGTCGCCCAGAATGGCGCCGCCGGAAAAGGGGCTCGTGGGGTCAATCGCCACCACGCCCACCAGGAGGTCCTTCTTGCGGTAGGCCGCTACCACCTGGTCTACCAGGGTGGACTTGCCTGCACCCGGCGGGCCGGTGATGCCGATGATGTAGGCGTTTCCGGTATGGGGGTAGAGGATCTTCAGCTCGTCGACGGCGCTTTTAAAGCGGTCGTCGATATCCCGCATCAGGCGCGCCGCGGCGCGTATTTCGCCATCCAGCACACGTTCGGCAAGGCTCATGTTTCAACTCCAGAAAATCAAGAATTTCGGGAACACCTGTAGCAGTCGCGGCAGGGGCTCTCCGGGCTTCTACGCGGGTGCGCCGCGAACTGCCAGCAGGCAAGGACGCGGCGCAAGTGACGCAGAACGGAAAAACGGGGGTTGGGCTCAGGCGTGCGGGGTGACGTTCTCGCGCATCCAGGCCACGATGGTCTCGGTCGAGGTGCCGGGGGTGAAGACCTCTGCAATGCCGGCGGCTTTCAGGCCGGGGATGTCGTCTTCAGGGATCACGCCGCCTGCCATGAGGACGATGTCGCCCGCACCCTTCTCCTTCATGATCTCCTTCACCGCGGGGAGGAGCGTGTTGTGAGCGCCGGAAAGGATAGAGAGCGCAACGCAGTCGACGTCCTCCTGGATCGCGGCGGAAACGATCTGCTCGGGGGTCTGGTGCAGCCCCGTGTAGATGACCTCGAAACCTGCATCGCGGAAAGCGCGGGCGATGATCTTGGCTCCCCTGTCATGGCCGTCCAGACCCGGCTTGCCTACCAGCACACGTATTCTTCTTTCAGCCATGGCACACCTCCAAAAAGCAAATTGAAATATAAACCAACCAAGCTCGTTAAAGCGTCGCTATTTCTCTATTCCCACCCGCGCCGGGACCCCAGCCTTGTAGTAGTGCTTGATCTCCCGCATCTCGGTCACCAGGTCGGCCGCCTCGATCACGCTTTCGGGCGCGTTTCTGCCGGTCAGCACCAGCTCGACATGGTGCGGCTTCTTGCGCATCAGGTCGAGCACCCCTTCGACGGGGACGAGCCCCATGGAAACCGCGCCGTTGATCTCGTCGAGGATCACCAGGTCGTACTCTCCACCCTCGACGGTCTTCGCAGCAAGCTCCAGCGCCTCGGCCGCCAACTGCTTGTCCGCTTCGTGTGGGTTGTCCTTTTTCACCCAGCCAGGACGCCCGGTCTGGATGATGGTGAGAAAGGGGGCCAGGCGCTCGGCAGCCATCTGCTCGCCGTAAGGCCCCCCGCCCTTCATGAACTGGATCATGCAGACCTTAAGCTCGCGCCCGGTAGCGCGCAGCGCAAGCCCCAGGGAAGCGGTGGTCTTCCCCTTGCCGTTGCCGGTATACACCTGAATAAGACCCTGTTCCAGTTTCACATGCACACCTTTGATAAAAACAGCGCCCGGACGGCGCCGGCAGAAAATTGGTTCAGTTTACGGTAACGGCGCGGATGCCGCGTACGCCGCCCCGCAGCGGGGGTCATAACTGCCGCAATATAGCAACAGCAAAAGGAGCGTGTCAAGGCGAAAGAGGCTTATTAAAACAATGTTTAAGGATCGTAAAACAAAGAGCGTGAGAGAGCGCGACTTTCTTCTTGTGCTATGAGAGCAAAGGAAGGAGGACCACTCTTTTCCTGGACATGGTCCAGAATAAAAGAAGGGAAGCGTTCGTCGCTATTTATCTTTCTGGTTCAGGGAGATGAAGAAACTGTACCAGTGCAGGCGGAGCAGCGAACTTAGCAGTGGCAAGTTAAGAGTTCCGGGACACGGACAATGAGGGCTTGACACGGCGAAATCGATCTGATATTTAATCGGGACACATGGGCGATTAGCTCAGCGGGAGAGCACTGCCTTCACACGGCAGGGGTCACTGGTTCGAACCCAGTATCGCCCACCATGAAAACAGCAAAGGCCAGGTCTTACGACCTGGCCTTTTTCTTTGCCGTCACTCTCGAAACGACGATCACCTTTTCTGTCCCGTCTCCGTTCTTCTGACCAGGGCGATGTTTTCGATGCACGCGTCCAGGTTGTTGCGCACAAAGAGTATGGTTTCCAGTTGATTGTCGACCGTGACCAGACGCACCTGGTCGGGATCCTCGGACAGCTTCCCTTTTTTCTTCAGCTGCACTTCGAGAAAACAATAGTCAAAGCGGTCCGTTTTCTTGGTGTTCGTCCTGTCTCTGTGTGCCATGTCCGACCTCCATTGCCGCTGTGATAGTTTTCGCTAGATCACTCGATACTCGATACGACGCTTGAATGGGGGTCCATCAACTAAAATCCAGCTTCAGACATGGTCGAAGCTACGGATAATCAACGTTTCGGTCTGTGATTGGGAACACACAATCATGCTTTTTCCGAAAAAGTTCAGCAGAGTACGCAAACTCCTTCCGGATGACTCTACGCTTTCCTTTGCAGCTTCAGAGGCGGCGTTGGAGCTTTGAATAAAAAAAGGGCCAGGTACGATCCACGTACCTGGCCCTTTTTTCTTTTTATCAATCGCTCCGCCGGCTCATCCACATGGGGAAGTCCAGCGGCCGGCCCCCTAAAGCAGATGCCGCTTGCTTCAACTACCGCCTACGCTCTTCCTGCTCAGAACTTGACCCTGAGACCCAGGGTGGCGTTGTGGCTCTCGAACTCCATCCGGGTGTCGGCGAAGTTGGCCTGGGAGGTGCGGAAATAGCGGTAAGCCAGGTCCAGCGACATCTGCCGGTTCAGCGGGACCTCGAGACCTCCCCCCGCCTGGTAAGCGAACACCACCTCATCGTCGCCGGTGTAGAAATCACCGAACTCGTCGTCAAGGCTCAAAACGGCAAAACCAACCCCGCCTCCCAGGTAGGGGGTGATCGGGCCGTTGTTATGCAGGTCGATGAACATGTTCGCCATGAACGCGGTGGCGTTGAGGCTCACGTCCGTATTGGCGTACCTGATACCGGAGTCCTTGTCGAAGATGGTGTCGACGTTCCCCTCCTTGTAGGATATCTCCCCTTCAAGCCGCAGCGTGCCGTAGTCCATGCCCGCGGTCCCGCCGATGTTCAGCCCGGGGTCGAAGTTCACCGTGTCGTTGAAATCCCCTCCGGCATGGGTATCCGAGGGGATGGTCACTCCGATGAAGCCGGAAACGTAGGGACCCGGACGCATGGAAGCCGCAGAGCTGATACCGGGGAGCGCCAAAGCTGCCATTACCACCATAGAAGCCAAAACTGTCTTTTTCATATGGGATCCTCCTTTTATGGCGGCCATTGCCGCCGCCATAGTTATCTACATCTAATGGCCGCATGCTGTCAAAGCTATTCCAACAGCTCTTCAAGTATCTGGTCCAGGCTCTTCCCTTCATACAGGCTTTCCAGAAGTTTGTGCACAGTGGGCTGAACCCCCTTGTATTGACAGTTCGCCACCAACTGGTTCTCCAGTATCTGCAACTGGTCTCTGGTCATACTCCCTCCCTCTCCATTGTATGTACCAAGTAAGTCTGCCAAAGCTGGGCCGACTGTCAATTGAGCCTATCTTCCCTGCGCGCTGCGCCTGAACCAGCTAACCACCGACTCCGCGCTCTGCGCACCCTGGAGTTGGTCCACGGAGGAGCCTTTGCGCAGCAGGTGAACCACGGGAATCCCCCGGACCATGAAACGCGCGGAGAGCCGCGGGCTCTCGTCGCTGTTGATCTGCACCACCGCCGCCTCTCCCGCCAGAAGTTCAGCCACCTTTCGCACCGCCGGTGCGAATGAGACGCAGTGGGGTCACCAGGGAGCCCAGAACTCGGCGAGCACGGGGCCGTTGTACCCTGAGATGAAGGCGTCGAAGCTGTCGTCGTTCAACTGCTGGGGATGAAGGTAAAGCGCGGGGAGCTTGGCGCGACAGTTGCCGCACTGCCCGGCGACGCCCTCCTTTTCGGCAGGGATACGGTTCGAGGCCCCGCAGGAGCCGCATTTCACCAGGTATTGTGTCATGGAAAACCCTCCTTTTTCTGGTCTGGCCGCAACGAGAGTAATTGTACCATCCCGGAACGAGCCCAAGGGGGCCGGCAATTTCCTTCCGCTCTTTCGGCGTTTCACATTTCAGGAGTTTCTGCTATGGTAGGTGGCTGCTGCGCCCTTTCCGAAGAAAGGGAACCAAAGTCCGGAGGTCTTACCAAGAAATGAAGTGCAGAATCCTTTTGCTGCTGCTCGCCACCACCCTCATGCTAACCCCAGGCGCACACGCGGCTGGTCCCGTGATAAAGGCCAACGCCCCCGCCGTTACCCAGGGGGTCAACGTCCCCATCCTGCTCTACCACCGCTTCGGCCCGACTGTCGCCGACGGCATGACCATCAAGACCAGCGTCTTCGAATCGCACCTGAAGTACCTGAAAGATAACGGCTACACCGTCATCCCGCTTAGGAAGCTGGTGGATTACTACCTGAAGAAAGGCCCCGCGCCGGCGCCCAAGTCCGTGGTCATCGTCGAGGACGACGCGCACAAGTCGGTCTACTCGGACATGCTCCCCCTGGCGAAGAAATACAACGTCCCCGTCACCGTGTTCGTCTACCCCTCCGCCATCTCCAACGCGAAGTACGCGATGACCTGGGACCAGCTGCGCACCCTGCAGAAGAACGGGTTCGACATCCAGTCGCACACCTTCTGGCATCCCAACTTCAAGCGCGATAAGAAAAAGATGACACCGGCCGAGTTCGAGAAGTCGGTGCAGATACAGCTCAAGAAATCGAAGGACCGCCTGGAATCCCAGCTGGGGACCAAGGTCGACCTGCTGGCCTGGCCCTTCGGCATCTATGACGATTACCTTTTGAAGAAGGCGGCCGATGCCGGTTACGTGGCGACCTTCACCATCGAGGCGCACCACGCAACCGCCCAGGACAGGGTGAACAAGCTCCCGCGTTACCTGCTGATCAACTCGGACCAGGGGAAGGGTTTCGCCCAGATCGTGGAAGGAAAGGCTCCCAAGAGAAACATCGTCTACTGATCGATGTGAGCCGGGGGCGGCTTCCCGAAAGCGGCGTCACCTGCGCCGCGGGGAAGCCGCCCCCGTTTTTTTGGCAACGGCGGCAGGTCCCGCCGGGAGAAACGGAAGATGGCGGATCACCAGGAAAACTGCAAGAAACACCCCTGCGCCGACTGCAACTTCTGTCAGTGGTGCTCGGACGACCGCTGCAGGATGTGCAGGGGGAAGAAGGGTTGCGGCAAAAAACTCTCCAGCGCCGAACAGATAGCCCTGTACGAGGCTCTAAACCACCCCGAAAAGGATAAATAAGGAAGCAGCCTCTCCCCTTTTCTACCTTTTAGTCCATTCCCCCCGCCACTGTTAAATTCCTCAAGTAGCAGAGCATATAACCGAAAAGTAAGTAGTCAGATCTCCGTCCCCTGTCGCACCTGGACCTTTTTCACGCGGGCCCGCTGTTTGGTGCCGGTTAGAAAACGGTAGAGGTGGGAGAGGTACTTCACCGTCACCACTTTGTGGAAGTAGGACTGGGTGAGGCCGTAGAGGAGTTTGCGCAGCCTGGAGGGGGTGCTGCTCCCGAGGAGAAGCGGGCAGTAGTCGGAAAGCTCGACGGTGACCCGCACCCCGTCGGGGCGTCTTTGCTCAAGCAGGGAGAACATCCCCCTGCCGCACTCCCCCGCCTGCACCAGGAAGCCGCCGGCGATACAGAGATGGACCGCTTCCAGCTCATCGCCGGCCTCGTACCTTGCAGGCTCGAAAGAGAGGAGCGCAAAGCGCGTCGACAGGACCCGGAAGTGCACCCCGTCCGCGTTTTCGGAAGGGCGAACCAAGCCCAGGGTGCAGCGCCTGATCACCTCGAAGTACTGCTCCAGCAGCTGACGGGCGCCGATGACGGAGCCGGGAAAGAGGGGGAGATCCACCCACTGCACCGAGAAAACCGACGCGTCGGGTAGCAGGATCTGCTGGCAGGCGATCTGGAGTTCTTCTTCGGGCTTTGGCATCACACGCTCCGGCAGGGACAGTGGAAAGCAAATCCAAACATAACACGCAGTGCTGCAGGTCGCCACAATCGACAGATGCATGCGCAACAAAGGGAGAGATCAATGGAAATGGTCGAATGGTCTGAAAGCATGAGCGTAGGAATAGCCAAGATCGACGCGCAGCATTGCAGGCTGATCCAGATGATGGGCGAGCTCGACACCGCCATAAGGGAGAAAGCCGGCGAGGACATGGTCGAAGACATCCTCACCAACCTGTTCAACTACGCCCAGGTTCATTTCGCGCTCGAGGAAGAGCTTTTCCGCAAGCACAAGTACCCTGAAATGGCCCTGCATGAACTGGAGCACCAGAGGTTCATCGCCAAGGCCTTCGCCTTCAAGGAGAAGCTAGACGCGAAAAAACCCGGCCTCTCCCTGGAACTGCTGACCTTTTTGTCCAGCTGGGTGCTGAACCACATCGAACTGACCGACAAGCGCTACAGCAAGCACCTGCACGACTGCGGCGAGAGCTGAGGCGCTACCCCTTGACGCAGATCGCGTACTTGAGGTAGCGCCCCTCCGGGAAGGT
>MTLD01001470.1_pt2 | contig 13484 bp, 18 predicted proteins | sample 1982471 | NCBI WGS metagenome assembly MTLD01 (sample SAMN05712604, study PRJNA340218) | biofilm metagenome | isolation source: sample SPM anode biofilm adapted to -50 mV | place: USA | collected 2012-02-03
CCCGCCTGCAGGCGCAGGAGACCGTGCGCCTGGGCAGCGGCTGCTTCATCGCGCCGGACGCCGCGATCTTCGGCGAACCCGGCCGGGGCATCCTGCTGGGCGACCGCTGCGCCGTGGCGGCCCAGGCCTTCCTCCACGGCCCGCTCACCCTGGGCGACGACGTGAGCATCAATGCCGGAGCCCGGCTCGACGGCGGCCGGAAGGGCATCGTGGTGGGCGACGGCACCCGCATCGCCGGCGGCGCCGCCCTCTACGCCTTCGACCACGGCATCCGGCCCGACCGCCCCGTGAAGGACCAGCCCGTGCGCTCCCGCGGCATCCGCATCGGCGCCGACGTGTGGATCGGCGCCAACGCCGGCGTCACCGACGGCGTCACCGTGGGCGACCACGCCGTGGTGGCCATGGGCGCCGTGGTCACCCGGGACGTGCCCGACTGGGCCATCGTGGCGGGCGTGCCGGCGGTGGTGGTGGGGGACCGGCGGGACCGGTAGCGCGGCCGGATGCAACGTCCCGGGCGGGCCGGGATGCATTTCGCGCGATCCCAATGGCAACAGCTTTTTCAAGCCAGCTGGTTGCAACACCTCCAGCCTTGGCACGGGCCGTGAAACGCTCCCCGTGAGCCTCCCCCCCGCACCCCTCCGGAGGCCCCCTTCCCTGGAGGAAGCCATGCGAAGCCTCGCCCTGCTCGGCCTGCTGACCCTGTCCGTCCTGCCCCTCGCCGCCCGCGACCACGGCCACGGCCCCTGGCGCAGTCGCGGCCCCCGGCGCGTGGTGGTCCTGGAATCCCGCGCCGGTGCCTACGGCCGCTGCGATGAACGGTCCTGGGACGACCGCTACGACCGTTACGACCGCGGGGACGACGACCGCTGGGAGGGGCGGGCCTGCCGGGACGACCGTCCCCGGTACCGCTACGACGACGATGTCGTGGTGGTCCGGCCCCGGCCCCTGGCCCCGCCCTGGCGGAGCCGGATCGTCTTCCGCTTCGGCTGGTAGACAGCCAGTGTCCGTTCCGGGCGCCCAGACTGGGTTCTGGGCGCCCTAGCCCCCTCTTGACAAACACGAAAAAAAGACGAATACTGGCTCCCTCGGACGGAGCTTCCCATGCGGACCTTCGGCTACAAATTCAGCGGCTACTTCATGGAATACGGGCCCGTCGAGGCCCGCAGCCTCGACGAGGCCAAGGCGAACATCCGGCGGAAGCTGGGGGTGACCCGGCTGCCCTTCGGCTTCCAGGTCTGGGATCTCTCGGAGCGTCCCCTCACCCGCTGGCGGGTCGCCGCCGCCAGCTGAGGGGTCGCCTCAGCCCCCGTTCGCCGCCCACCAGGCCCGGCCCTGGGCCACGTCCTGGGCGATCTGGGCCCGCAGCTCGTCCACGGAGGCGAACTTCACCTCGCCCCGGATCCGGTGCAGGAAGCGCAGCTCCATGCGGGCGCCGTAGAGGTCGCCCTCGAAACCCGGCAGGTGGGTCTCCACCGTGAGGCGTTTGCCCTCGAAGGTGGGCTTCTCCCCCACGTTGGTGAGGCCCAGTCTCGGCTCGCCATGGTGGGGGCAGAGAGACCGGGTGACGTACACGCCATAGGCCGGAAGCTGCTCCTGCTCCCAGGCCAGGTTGGCCGTGGGGAAGCCCAGGTGCCGGCCCCGACGGTCGCCCTCCACCACCACCCCCGTGAGGCTGTAGGGATGGCCCAGCAGCTCCGCCGCCGCCGCCACCTCGCCCCGGTCCAGGGCCTCGCGGATGCGGGTGCTGGAGAGGCGACCGCCATCCGCCGCCTTCAGGGCCAGGGTGTGGACCCGGCACTCGTGGGCCTCGCCCCAGGCCGCCAGGGTGGTCACGTCGCCCCGCCGGTCGCGCCCGAAGCAGAAGGCCCGGCCCACGTGCAGCTCCGCCGGCGCAAGGGCCCTCCGGAGCTGGTGGAGGAAGGCCTCGGGGGACAGCTCCGAGAAGGCGCGGCTGAAGGGGATCACCCAGGCCAGGTCCATGCCCTCGGCCTCGAAGGCCGCCAGCCGCTGGGCCAGGGTCATGAGCAGCCTCGGCTTCCGTTCGGGCGCCACCACCACCGTGGGGTGGGGGTCGAAGGTGACGACGGCCGCCCGCAGCCCGGCGGCCCGGGCCCGGGCCGCGGCCCCGCGCAGCAGCTCCCGGTGGCCGGCATGGACACCGTCGAAGTTGCCCAGGGTGACGACGAAGGGCCCCGCGGAAGGGGCCTCCTCCAGGTTGTGATGCCAGACCTCCATCAGGCGCCCTCTCCCCGCTCGACGGGCCAGGCCAGGCTGGCCACCACGCTGCCCGCCAGCACCGAGGCGATCACCACCAGGCTGTACTGCACGGGGATGTGCACCCACTCCGCGATGCACATCTTCACCCCCACGAAGGCCAGCACCACCGCCAGGCCCGTCTTCAGGTGGTGGAAGCGGTCCATCATCTTCGCCAGCAGGAAGTAGAGGCTCCGCAGCCCCAGGATGGCGAAGATGTTCGAGGTGTAGACCACGAAGGGATCGCGGGTCACCGCCAGCACGGCGGGGATGGAATCCACGGCGAAGACCAGGTCGGTCAGTTCGATGGTGAGGAGCACCAGGAGCATGGGCGTGGCGTAGCGGCGCCCGGCCTTCACCACGGTGAGGTGCTCGTGGCCCGCCTTCTCGTCGAAGGGCACCAGGCGGCGGAAGGTGCGCACCAGCCAGTTGTGCCTCGGGTCGGCCTCCTTCTCCTTCACCAGGAGCATCTTCAGGCCCGTGTAGACGAGGAAGCCGCCGAAGACGTACATCATCCACTCGAAGCGGTTCAGCAGGGCCGTGCCCGCCAGGATCATGGCGGCGCGCATGACCAGCGCCCCCAGCACGCCCCAGAACAGCACCCGGTGCTGGTGCCGCAGGTCCACCTCGAAGCTCTGGAACACCAGAACGAACACGAAGAGGTTGTCCACGCTGAGGGACTTCTCCAGCACGTAGCCGGTCATCCACTCCAGCCCCTTCTGGGTGCCCTCGCCGTAGAAGATCAGGCCGCAGAACCCCGCCGCCAGGGAGATCCACACCGCGCTCCAGAGGGCGGCCTCGCGCATGGTGGGCGCGTGGATGCGGCGGTTGAACACCCCCAGGTCCAGGGCCAGCATGAAGAAGATGAAGGCGTGGAAGCCTCCCCAGGCCCACCAGGGCGCGGCTTGAAGCAGGGCGTCGGCCAAGGATCCTCCGGTCTTCCAGCTTAGCGAAGCAGGGAAGGGGGCGCCTCGACCCTCCCCGCCAGCGGGTCGCGGAAGCCACGGAGGGGCCCGGAAGCCGGGAAGGGCCCGTCCAGGCCTCCCCCTTCGGGCCTCCCGGCCGTTTTCCGCGCCCTTCGTGACCTGCCGCCCGGGTTGCGCCGGGGGGCGGCGATGGGAAGATGGCCCCGTGAGCCTGCCCCGCTTCTTCCTCGACGCCCCGCCCCTGCCGCCCGCGGAGGGCGGCGTCCTGCCCCTGGGCCCCGAGGCCGCCCGGCACCTGCGGGCCCTGCGCCTGCGCCCCGGCGCGGCCCTGGAGCTGGTGCTGGGCGAATCGCCCTGGCGGGCCGACCTGGCCGAACTCGACCGGGAGCGGGCCCTGGCCCGCCTCGTGGCCCCCCTGGCCGAGGACCGCGAACCCCCCGTCGCCCTGGAGGCCTGCCTGCCCCTGACGGCCCAGCTGAGCCTCTGGGACGAGTGGCTGCCCCCCCTGGTGGAGCTGGGCGTCACGCGGATCCAGCCCGTCGTCTACGCCCGCAGCGAGTTCGACGCCGGCAAGACCGCCGCCCGCATGGAGCGCTGGAGCCGCATCGTCCTCTCCGCCTGCGAGCAGAGCCACCGCACCCGCCGGCCCGAATTGCGCCCCCCCATGCCCTTCGAGGCCCTGCTCACCTGGCCCACGGCCCAGCGGTGGGTGGCCTACGAGCTGGCCACGGGCCAGGCCAACCCCGCCCTGCGCCGCGAACCCCTGGCCTTCACCTGCGGGCCCGAGGGCGGCATCGCGGACGAGGAGTACGCCGCCCTGGCCGCCGCCGGCTGGGTGCCCGTGAGCCTGGGCCGCAGCATCCTCCGGGCCGTCACGGCGCCGGTGGCCCTGCTGGGGGCCGTGCAGTTCGAGCTGGGGCGCTGAGCTGGGTGATCTAGCTTAGGCCACATCTTGCGAGGTATCCTGGGCGATCCACCCCGGAGCCGCCATGCCCTCGCCCCGCGCCCTGTCCCTCCTCCTGGTTGCCGGCCTCCTGCAGGCCCAAACGGCTCCGCAAGTCGCCGAGGCCCCCCTGCGGGCCCACCTGGCCTTCCTGGCGGACGACCTGCTGGAGGGCCGGGGCACGGGGCAGCGGGGGGGCGAGCTCACCGTGCGCTACCTGGAGACCCAGCTCCAGGCCCTGGGCCTCCGGCCCGCCAAGGGCGCCTCGTACCGCCAGCCGGTGGACCTGGCGGGCATCCGCACCCTGCCGGGCCGCAGCATCCTCAGCTTCGCCGGCGGGAACACCTGCGCCACGCCGGCCTTCGGCACCGAGATCGTCTACGGCGCGGGCCAGCCCGTGGCCGACCTGCGCATCGACGCGCCCCTGGTCTTCGTGGGCTACGGCATCGCCGATCCGGCCGAGCCCTGGGACGACTACAAGGGCCTGGACGCCAAGGGCAAGGTGCTGGTCATGCTCGTGAACGAGCCCGCGCCCACCGAGGCCGAGCCCCGCCGCTTCGGCGGCCAGGACCTCACCTACGACGGCCGCTGGACCTACAAGTTCGAGGAGGCCGCCCGCCGCGGGGCCGCCGGCGTGCTGCTCATCCACACCACCGCTTCCGCCAGCTACGGCTGGAGCGTGGTGCAGAACGGCTGGGACGCGGAACGCTTCCAGCTCAAGGGCGAGGCGGGCACGCCCCTCCAGGGCTGGCTCAGCGAGGCCACGGCCCGGAAGCTCTTCGCCCAGGGCGGCCAGGACCTCGACGCCCTGCGGTCGAAGGCCCAGTCCCGCGACTTCCGGCCCGTGGCCCTGGACCTGCGGGCCGAGGGCAACCTGGTGAGCGAGGCCCGCACCGTGCCCCAGTTCAACGTGGCCGGCGTGGTGCCCGGCACCGATCCGAAGCTGAAGGACGAGGTGGTGATCTACTCCGCCCACTGGGACCACCTGGGCAAGGGCGCCGTGGACAGCCACGGGGACGGCATCTACAACGGCGCCGTGGACAACGCTTCCGGCTGCGCGGCCCTGCTGGCCATGGCCCAGGCCGCCCTGCAGCACCCCGCGAAGCGCAGCCAGATGTTCCTCTTCGTGTGCGCCGAGGAGCAGGGCCTGCTGGGCTCCAAGGGCTACGCCGCCCAGCCCCTGTGGCCCCTGGCGAAAACCGCCGCCGACCTGAACCTGGACAGCCTCAACTTCGTGGCCCCCACCAAGGACATCGGCCTGCCCTTCGCCGAGCGCAGCACCCTGGGCGACCTGGGCCGCGCCGTGGCGGCAGCGGACCACCTGGCCGTGGCCGCCCCCCGGCCCGACACCGCCGGCGGCTACTTCCGCTCCGACCACTACAGCTTCGTGCAGGCCGGCGTGCCCGCCGTCTCCGTCTACGGCGGCCGCGACTACCTGGGCGCCGACCCCGCCGCCCTCAAGGCCCAGGCCGCGGCCTACGGCGCCCGCTACCACCAGGTGACCGACGAGTACGACCCCGCCTGGAACCTGGGCGGCATGGTCCAGCAGGCCCAGTTCACCCTCGACCTCGGCCAGGCCGTCGCCAACGCCCCCGCCAAGCCCACCTTCAAGGCCGCGCGTTAGCAGCCCCGGCCACGCATGACTCATCCATCGCTTGTCCTGGTACCCTGGGGGCCTCTTCCCCAGGATGCCCGGATGATGACTTGCGCCCATCCGAACCCGTGCCCGGCCCATGGGCTGCGGTACGCCTAATTCTTAGTCAGGGCTCCCGATGCCATCCGACCTTAAATCTTATCTTGATCATTTAACTCAAGAAATCGTTGAGTCGCTACAAAAAGCATCTGAAGAGTATTTCAAAATAGGTTTTGCCACCTATGAAGAAGTCCGCCAATACTCATTCATCGAATTTCAGCCAGCTGTAGGCAATCTTTCAATAGCAATTGAATTGCTACTTAAATCAATTGTGGCCAAAAAAAGTTTCAAGTTCTTATATACCAATCTTCCCTTAGAGGCACAGATCATACTGGCATATCCAGACTCCATGCCACGCGGAACCAATTTTAATAGTTATATGATTGATATAAAATGCTACAATTATAAAACGATTGAATTAGATCAGGCTATAACATTATTCTATACTTTCTATCCAGAATTAAAACAAGATTTTAAGCCTCACTTATCGGTTATATCGGCAGTTAGAAATGTAAGTGTACATGCATCCATACCAAGCTTCCAACGCTATCAACTTGATAGAGTTGCTTACATCGCTGCCAAGTTGTATCAATTTGCAAAATCATCTCATTTGCTTTACAAATATTCTTTTAAACATATTGAAAATATAGATAAAATAATCCAACAGTTTGATTCCGATAGAAGCAATAGAGTTCATGAAGCAATCGAAGCCGCGCGCAAGGGAAGTAAATCAATCGAACACTTGTGGTCATTTGTTCTTAGCTCAGATGAATGGGAATCCAAAGAATTAACCTGCCCAATTTGCGGCAACGAAGGTTTGGCATTTGGGTATACAGAGGAAGATAGTGACGATGAAAGACAAAATTTAACTTTCTATTTGGATTCGTTTGAATGCGATTCTTGCGGATTAAAACTCAATGACCCGGAAGAGCTCAGGCTGGCAGGTATTGATTCTACAGATGATATTAGCCACAAGCTCGACAAATGGAATATGAAACATCATTACGAAGAATAGCACGACAAAATCAAAGTCCGCCCTAACCCTGCGCTCAACTCGGACCTCACCTGTGTTGTCTTCCGTTCTCAGTCAATATCGCTCTTCCTCGGCTCCGCTCATCGTCATCGGTACGGACGGGACCCATTAGCTTCATTGGTTAGCCACCGCGAAAAGAGCCCACGTGCCTCAACCCACCAAATCAGCAAAATCTTCCATTTGGGTCATCCCCATTTCGGCCGGCTTGGGTGTCTTCCTGTATCAGGCGTTCTTTCACGGGTTCCGTAAGGCTTTTGCGGTTGCCCCCCTAACCGTACTGATCACACTTGGATTCCTCTCGGTCTATCAGCGAGCCAAAGCCAGTCAGCGCCCGGCCTGACCCTCGGCTCACCCCAACCCCCGCCTACCCGGTCCCACGCCCCCTCCAATTTCCGCCTTCTCAGCACCGCCATCCGATCCAGGTCACCTACCACGCCTGTGAGGTTCCGATGGATTTCCCGAACAAGGCCAAGGTGCCGCCGCTGCTCCAGTCCTATGTCGAGGCCTGGGGAAACCAGGATGCCGAGGCCCTGGCGGCCTGCTTCGAGGAGGCTTGCGAGTTCCTCTCCCCACTCCTGGACCACCCCCTGAAGGGCCGGGCTTCCGTCCGCGCGTATTTCTCGGAGCTGTTCTCCAGGGTCCAGGCGATTCAGACCCACGGATCCCGGTTCTTCGTGCTGGGGAACGCCACCCTGACCGTCACCGAGCTCACGGTGGAGAACCCCAGCTGGGGCCAGGGACGGTACCTGATGACCACGGCCCAGCTCCAGCGGTTCTCCGAGGCGGGCCTGATCACGTGCATGGAGATCTACACCGACGTCGAAGCCGCCGTGAAGCTCTAGCCTCCCTAACCCCTGCCGGGCCCCCGCCCACCTCTTGATGCCCCTGGGAAATTCATGCGCCGCCCCCTCGCCCCCCTCCTCGCCGCCTGCCTGGCCCTGCCGCTGCTCGGCCAGGGGGCGCCGCTGCGGGATCCCCTGCTGGAACGGCTGGCGGGGACCTGGGTGCTGCGGGGGACGCTGGCGGGGAAGGCGACCACCCACGATGTGACGGTGGCCTGGGAGCTGGGCCACCAGTACCTGGCGCTCCGGGAGCGGGCCCGGGAACTGGACGCCCAGGGGCGCTCCCAGTACGAGGCCCTGGTGCTCCTGGGCTGGGACGCGGCGACGGAGGAGTACCAGTGCCTGTGGCTGGACACCACGGGGGGCGGCGGCCTCGCGCCCCAATTCATCGGCCTGGGGAAGCGCCGCGGCGAGGCCATCCCGTTCCAGTTCCGCGAGCGCGACGGCCGCCTCTCCTTCACCAACACCTTCGCCTACGACCAGGCCACCGACACCTGGACCTGGGCCCTGGACAACATCCGGGACGGCAAGGCCGTCCCCTTCGGCCGGGTGACGCTGAGTCGCGCCGCCCGGAGGACCCCATGACGCCCTTCCCCCTGGCCTCCACCTTCGTGGTGCTGGACGGAGCCCTGGCGGCCACGCCGGTGCCGGTGACGCCCACGCTGTACCCGGAGCTGGACGCGCGGTTCGGGGGCTTCGCGGGCTGCCTGCTGGTGGCGGAATACACCTTCACGGCGGACTGGCCCACCTGGGAGCGGCACCCGGCGGGGGACGAGGTCCTCGTGCTGCTGGAAGGTTCGGCGGAGCTGCGCCTCTGGCGGGAGGGCCGGGAGGAGGCGGTGCCCTTCGCCACGCCGGGCACGGCCGTCGTCATCCCCCGGGACACCTGGCACACAGCCAAGGTGGCGGGCTCCTGCCGCATCCTGTTCGTGACGCCGGGCGAGGGCACGGAGAACCGCCCGGAGCCCGTCCCCACCCCATGACCGACCGCTTCCAGGACCGCCTCCCCACCCTGTCCGACGACCAGCTGCGGACCTACCTGGCGCGCCCGGGCGACTACCGGCCCGAGGCCGTGGCAGCCGCGGCGGAGGAGCTGCGGCGGCGGGGCCAGGGGCCTTCGGACGCGGAGTGGCAGGCCCTCCAGGCCGCCCTGACGCCGCTCCGCACGGGCCCCAACCCCCGTCGCATGCGGGCCCTGGCCTGGTGGACCCTGGGGGTGGGCCTGGGGGCGGCCCTGCTGATCCGGGCCACCACCCCGGTCCCGCCCCCGGACCCCCTGGGCTACGACCCCCTGGACACCAAGCGGTACCTCCGCGAGCTGGAGATGGTGGGGGGCAAGGCCAACGTGCTGGCCACCCAGTTCCGCCAGTGGGCCGAGGCGCGGTGGGCGGGCCCGGACCGCGCCTATGTCGTGGCCGCCTTCGCCGGCCTCCTCGCCGCCGTTTTCCGCTTCCTGGGGTGGGAGCCCCGGGCCTGAGCCCCCGCGATCCGGAGATCCCATGCTGCTCCTCGCCACCGCCCTCCTGGCCGCCGACCCTCCCAAGGCCCCGCCGAAACCGCCGCCCTCGGCCACGGTGGTGCTGGAGGACCGGCCTCTGGAGCTGCCCCGGCTGCCCCGAGACGCTGCCCAGGGCCGCGGCCAGTTCAAGGCGGTCCACGCCTCGATCGGGACGGCCCTGGGCGACCTGACCCTGGCGCTGCGGGACCTCTACGCGCGCCCGGAAGCGCGGCGCCCGCTGCCCCCGGATCTCTCCGTGCCGGAGGCGATGGCCGCGGAGGGCGCCGACCTGGTGAACCTCCTGGACGACCCGGGCGCCCGCCGCCTGGAGATCCAGCTCATGGACGCCTGGCGGGGCTGGCAGGCGGCCCTGGTGGAGGAGGGCCTTGCGACCCCCGTCCAAGCCGCCCCGCCGGCCCCGGGAGCCCGGTCCAGGGCCTTCCAGGAGGCCCGGGCCGCCGCCGTGGCCGCGCTTCGCAAGCCCGCGCGCCGGGCGGCCCCGGTGGACCGGCTGGACGCCGGCTACCTGGAGGAGGTGGACCTCTTCCCCGAGGCCCCGGTGCGGCCGAGCCCCGAGGAGGTGCGGCTCTACGGGGGCCAGGAGGCGGCCCTGGCCCGCATCCAGAAGCGGCTCGCCGTCTCGGGCACCCTGCTCACCCACCTGTCGGCCCCCTGGGATGCCCTGGTGGCGCACCTCGCCCGGCAGGCCGAGACGGGCCTGCGCTGGGAGTCGCCGCACCCCGCCCCCTCGGACCCGGCCATGGACGCCCTCCGGGTGCAGGCCCGCATCGCCCTCCTGGAGCGGTTCCGCCTGGCCTTCTGGCTCTGCGACGCCATCTGGAGCGACACGGCCGCCGCCGGGCCGCCTGCGCCGCTGCCCCGCCTCTCTGGGCCCTGACCCCGGGGTGCTTCCACCGGCCGGGGCCGGGTGGGAGGATGGCCCCCATGGAGGTCCCGTGGACGCCCCCCGCTCCCCTGCCCGCATCGCCGCCGCCCTCGCGGAGCGCTGGTCCCCCCGGGTGGTGGCGGAGCTGGAGGACGTCTACGTCAAGGTGGCCAAGGTGGAGGGCCACCTGGTGTGGCACCGCCACGAGGACGAGGACGAGCTGTTCTACGTGCTGAAGGGCCGCCTCCGGCTGGAGCTGGAGGACCGGGACCCGGTGGTGCTGGCGGAGGGCGAACTCTTCGTGGTGCCGAAGGGGGTGCGCCACCTGCCCGTGGCCGAGGCCGAGTGCCACCTGCTGCTCATCGAGCGCAAGTCCACGAAGCACACCGGCGACGTGGCGACGGCCCAGACCCGCTCCCTGGCGGAGCAGCTCCGGCCGCTGCCATGAGCCGCGCCCGGCGAATCCTCGGCCAGGCCCTCGCCCCGGGGGCGGCCCTGCCGGCCCTCCTCCTCCTGGGGGCCTGCCGCCCGCCGGCGGGGCCAGGCACGGTCGCGGCCGACCCGGGGCTGCGGATGGTGCGGGCCTTCTTCGAGGCCTACCGCCACCGGGACCTGGAGGGCCTCATGCGCTGCCTCGCGGCGGACGCCACCTTCCAGGGCACCGGGGGCACCCTGGACCGGGCGCAGATCCAGGCCTTCTTCCGGCGCACCTTCCAGGACCACCCGGACCTCCAGGTGGAGGCCGGCGAGCCGGCGCGCGCCGGGAACGCCATCCGCGTCCGCGTCCGGGTGCAGGCAGGAACCGCCGCCGTGCAGACCTGGGTCTTCGAGCTGGCGGGCCCGCTTATCCGGTCCTACCGCCTGGAGCTGGGCGCCCGCTGAATCGCCGGCCTGGATGCCGCACCCTCCGTTCAGCCCGGGGCCGGGCGATCCCGCCTAGGGCTGGGGCTCGGCCGGGGGCCCGGGGCGGCGGCTGAGCCAGGCGCCCTCGAGGATCTTGGCCCGGTACGCCAGGCCTTCGCGGCCGGGGAAGCGGGCGTTCAGCCAGTCCACGGCCGCCGTGGCGCCGCCCAGGGCGGGGGCCAGCCAGGGGTGGAAGTGGATGCTCAGGTTGTGGGGCTCGAGCTGGTAGCCCAGCTGGCGCTTGTAGCGGTCGAGCCCCTCGTTGGGCAGGACGGAGGTCATGCCGTTGCCGATGAACCGGAGGCCCGGATCGGCGGCGGCATCGCGGATGATGGCGAAGTCGAGGGCGTGGTTGGGGTAGTGCTCCCGGTCGGCGGTGCTGGACATCTTGTAGATGAGGTGGAGCCACTCGCCGTCGCGGCAGGAGATCAGGTAGGTGGCCAGCCGCCCGTCCACGAAGGCCCCGTGGATGGTCATGCCGGGGCAGGCGCCCACGGCCCGCACGAACCGCTTCCAGCGTACGGGATCGAGGAAGGTGGCGTCCTCCCGGGACTGCCGGTCGAGGGTGTCGCGGTTCAGGGGCGGGCCCTTCTCCAGCAGCTCGTCCTCGGCGAGGGTGCGCAGTTCGCAGGCCTCGAGCCCGTGGGTGACATGGCCCCGCTGCTTGCGCGACACGGCGGCCAGCCCGTAGCCCGCGGGGGAGATGACGTAGTGGCCCCCGGGCAGGCCGGGGCGGTGGGAGGGGAAGCTGAGGCCCAGGATCTTCGCCCGGCGGAGGATCTCGGCCACCTCGCCGGGCTCGAGGTCCACCTTCAGCTGGAAGGGCAGGCTGGTGTAGAAGGGACCCCGGTGATGGCCCCACCACACGCCGCCCAGCTCGAAGACCGGCCGGCCCTGGAGTTCCCAGAAGCGGGCCAGGTGGGTGCCCGGCGCCGGCACGCCGAAGGCGCGGGCCGGGGCCCGGGCTTCGACCGGATGCGCGCCGCTGCCGGAAACCGCCTCAAGGTTCACAGGATCCTCCCGCGAAGGCTCTGCCGGGGACATGGGGAACTCCCGTCGGGGTCACGGCGGCACCCCGTTGCCGGAGAGCGTGTTGCCCGTGATGGTGTTGCCGGAGGAGAGGTACTCGAGGATGCCGTTCAGGGCGTTGCCCGTCACGGTGTTGCCAGTGACGGTGGTGCCCGTGACCCCGTTGCGCAGGTAGATGCCGTAGCCGGCGTTGTCCTGGATGGTGTTGCTCTGGAGGGTGTGGCCGCGGGTGTTCGACATCTCGATCCCGCTGCGGGGGCCCGTGTGGAGCGTGCCCACGCCGTTCCCGCGGAGGGTGCAGCCCTCGATCGTCACGCGGGTGATGAAGGCCGAGCCCGTGGTGGCCCCCGGCACGCCGACCTCGATGCCATCCCCGGCGTTGTCGGCGAACAGGCAGCCGGTCACCAGGACGTTGTCCACCGTCTGCCCGCTGTTCGGCTCGATGTCGAGGCCGTCCTCGGGGATGGTGCCCTGGCTGCGGGTGAAGGTGGCGTGCTTCACGATGATTCCGCTGCCGCCGGTGATGGAGAGCCCCTGGCGGCGGTTGTGGTCGGCGGTGATGCTGCAGAGGCTCACGCTGCTGGCATCCGCGATCATGAAGCCGTCGCCCCAGCACTCCTTCGCCGTCACCCCGGCGATGGCGATGCGCTGCGCCTGGCCCGTGATGCGGAGCCCGACCCCCTGCTCGCCGGTGGTGCCCAGGTGGGCCGCGCGCTCCCCCAGCAGGGTGCCCCCCACCACGTTCACGTCGGAGACACCGGAGATGCGCAGGATCGTGTAGTTGTCCGCGCTGTTGGAAATGGCCGCCAGCACGGCCCCGCTGTCCAGGGCCAGGGTCATGCGGTTCCGCAGCTGGAGGGAGACCAGCGCGTCCACCCGGTAGGTGCCAGCGGGGATCCGCACGGTGCCGCCGGTGCCCGCCAGGGCATCCACGGCCTTCTGGAGGGCGGCCGTGTCGTCGGCGAGGCCGTCGCCCTTGGCGTTGAAGGGGGCGTCCTTGACGTTCACCAGGGCGGAGGAGGTGGGGGCCGGCGCGCAGTCCGCGGCGGGCAGGCCCGGCGAGGGGGCGGTCGCGGCCCCGTCCTTGGCCCCGCCCCCGCAGGCCCAGAGGAGGGCCATGCCGGCGAGGAGCGGCCCCAGGCGGCGCCCGCCCGTCCCAGGCTGGGGCCGGGACCGGGGCAGGGGCCCGGCAGGGGGATGGATGCGCATCGGGAGCCTGGACACCGGGGTCCTCAGAGGTGAATTCCATGAGACGAAGAGGCAGCCTGAATCATACTGATTTTGCTTGCCTGATGGTGGGAAATAGCGATACACATGGTTCCTTCATCACGGAGACTGCCGTGTTCCCGTCCGCCCCGTCCCGGATTCCGATCACCACCTCGGTTCCTTCCCTGATCACCCCTGGAGCGGATGGCCCCGGGGCGAAGCCTGCCCGCGCCCGCCGCGGGGCCGCCTCCGGCGCGGCCCTCCTCCTCCGC
>MTLD01001038.1_pt1 | contig 13459 bp, 10 predicted proteins | sample 1982471 | NCBI WGS metagenome assembly MTLD01 (sample SAMN05712604, study PRJNA340218) | biofilm metagenome | isolation source: sample SPM anode biofilm adapted to -50 mV | place: USA | collected 2012-02-03
TCGGCGGCCGCCTTGTCGGCGGCGAGCTTGGCCTGCTCCGCGGCGGCGATTCTCGCGGTTTCCTTGTCGACGAACTCGTCGGACATGGTCGCGTAATTGACCGCCTCGTTGGCGTTCGTCGCGGCGTCGGAGAAGAGCTTGTCCCCGTTCAGGGACTTGGCTTTTTCGAGGTAGCTCGCCGCTTCGGGCAGATAGACGTTGCCGTCGACGCCGGCCATGTCGGACTTGTCCTGGCTGGCCTGGACTGCGGCCTCGGCCGTGGCGATCGCGTCCTCGGAGGCCGTCTGCAGCGTCATCGACGCGTCGTAGGCGGCGTCGAAAGCCTCGGCGGCGTCGCCGAACCAGATGGTGGAGCTTTCGTAGCTGCCTTCAGACTGATTCTTGGCCGCCTCGGCGAGGATGTCGCAGGCGTCCGAATACTGCTCGGGGGCGTTGACGTCGGCCTTGATGGAAAGCGCCTTGTCCTGGGCGGCTTGCGCGCGGTCCTTGGCTTCGAAGGATTTGTACTGGGACCCGGTGGAGATCACGAAATCGTAATAGCCGTTCGCATCCTTGAGCGCGGCGGCGCCGGCCTTGAGGTCCTCGTAGGATCCGCTCGCCCAGAGCTCTTCCTCTTCGGCGACTTTCTGCTCGCCCATCTTGAAGTTGCTGTCGGCGTACTTGGCGTAGCCTTCGGTGAAGATCTTCTCGCGGGCCTTGTTGGCCTTGGCCTTCTCGGCGGCGACTTCGAACCCGGCCCCCGCCTGCTTGTAGGCGGTGATGGCCATGGCGTAGTCCTTGGTCGCGAAGATGGCGTTGGCGTCGGAGAGGAGGGTTTCGGAACCTTCCCAACGCTCGGCCGCGAGATCGGGCGCCTCGGCGCTCATCGCGGCGAATTTGAGGTCGACGGCCTTGTCGCTCTCCTCCTGCGCGCGGAGGGGCATGCCCTCGGCGATCACGGATTCCCAGGCGGCGATCGATTTCTCGAGCCTTTCCTTGAGGGGATAGGCTTTGACGCCGTCGAAGGCGACCTCGTCCATCGCGGCGTTGTAGCCCGTCAGGATTGAGGCGAATTCATCATCGGCCGCCTTGAACGATTCGGGGACGACCCTGTCGAGCTCGTTCTGGCCGGCTTCGATCTTGAGCGAGTTGGCTTGGCCGAAGAGGTTCCTGAGCTCGACTTCGGACACTGAGGGCAGCGCGATCGTGGTCGTTACGGGAACCGCGACGGTGGTGGTCGTCACGGGGACAACTTCTGGGATAGGAGCCTGCACGGTCGTCGTCGTCGTAGGTTCCGGAAGAACCTCCTTGGGCGCTTCGGGCTTCGTCGCGCACGATGCCAATACCAAGGCGAGTATTGCCATCGCGGTGACGAGAGGCTTCATGCCTTTTTTATACATGGTCTCCTCCTGCTATATTATTATTCTCTTGGCATGATAAACCGTAAAAACGGCATCGTCCACCCAATTTCACCGAATAATTCCAAAGCTTATATATGGATACTATCGGTGCGTAAGGCTGGCGGCGAAAGCGCCTTTCCGGTTCCTGCATTTTATCGGTACAATTATACCACGAAAGCCGCATGGCGACAGTAGCGGCGAGAAAAAATAACAGGGCGAAGGTCGAGGAGAAATCGCATGGCGGGCGGCGTGGAGCGTAAGAAATCGGCGAACTTCGCCAGGACGGCGGTGATTCTCTCGCTGGCGCTGGCCTTGGGCTTGGGCGCGGGGGCTTTCGTCGCGGCGAGGGTCGATCTCGCCCAAGGGCTGGCGGTCAGGCGCGGCTCGGCCGCGTTCTATGCCGCGAGAGGAGGGGGACCGAGCCTCTCGGCGATGCGCTCCGGCGGAGAGCTATGGGGCTTCGTCGAGTGGCCGGAACGCGGCTTCTACGGCTTTTTCGACGGCAGGAGGGAGCGCGACGGGCAGTACTACGCGAATGTCAGGGCGCCGGGCGCCGCCGCGAGGCTGATCCTGTCTCCGCCGAGCCTTTTCCGAAGGGCGGCCGTCCGCATAGAAGGACCGAGCGGATTGGGCGGATCTTTCGCGCTGGAACGCGCGGCGACTCCCGGATTTCGACTCGAAACCTACGGGGGAATGCTGGACTCGGCCGCCCGGCCGCGATCGCCGCTCCTGCGGCTGTTTTCGCCGCTATCGCCGACCGATGGAGCGGACGAGCGGGGCGTTTCGGCATTCCATGCCGATGTCGTGGAAGGATCGAAGGCCGGAAGGTCGGCCTCGCTCGAGGCCGCGCTCGAGAGCGGTTTTCGGAGGGGCATGGAAGCGCGCGCCTATGTGCGCGACGCGTGGAAGAGCTTTCGCGAAGCCCGCGTTCTTCCCGATGGACCGAAATCCTGGCCGGGCAGCTTCATCGAGCGTCAGTATGTCGTCGCCATCCTGCCGACCGCCTGCTCGGCGGCCTCGGAACGCTATGTTTTCGACGGCGGAGCGCATGGCAATACCGTGATGCTCGCCGCGAGCTTCGACGCCGCGAGCGGCGCCGCGCTGGAATTGGGCGACCTCTTTGTACCCGGCGCGGAGGCCGCCCTCGGCGAGAAAATCGCCTCCGAGGCGCTCCGGCTCCTGGCTCCGCCGGGAGGCAGGCTGACTGGCGCCGGCTTCTTCGAAGACCGGATCGCGCCCTCGGCCGACTTTTTCGCATGCCAGAGCGGCGTGGGCTTCCATTACGACCGTTACGCCCTCGCTCCCTATTCTTTCGGGGACTACACTTTCGTGGTGCCCTGGGCAGAGCTTGGCGGGCTCCTCAAGGACCCCGCCCGATGGACGGCTTCGAGCGGGGCTCAGGGCGCGGCGCAGGGCAGGCAGTAAGCCGCCCCGCGCCGCCCGCGGCTTACCGCCTGCGAGCCGGGCCGCGGCCTCTTTCTTACGCCTTCCTGACCGTCGCCTTCCAGGCTTTCTCGCCCGCGTCGATCAGGATGGCCGAAGCATCCGGGGTTTCGGTCCACTCGATGCGGTCGGCGAGGGTCTCGCCGGCCATGAGGGGCTGGAAGGCGTCCAGCGCGGCCTTGAGGTCGGCGTCGCCGGACAGGGTCACCGCGATGCGGTCCGTGACCTCGAAACCGGATTCCTTGCGCTGGTTCTGGATGCCGCGGATCAGGTCGCGCACGTAGCCTTCGAGCAGAAGCTCACGGGTCACGGCGGTGTCCAGCGCGAGGGTGAGGGTGCCCTCGTTCAAGACTTTCAGGCCCGCCTTCTCGAGGCGGCGCACTTCGACCAGTTCCTGGGTGAGGCTGACCGCGCGGCCCGCCACCTCGATCTCCACCGCCTTGCCGGCGATGAGGTCGGCGATCCTGGCCGGCGGAAGCTTCTCGATCTGGGCGGCCGCCTCCTTCATGTCCTTGCCCAGCATCTTGCCGAGCACGCGGAAATTGGCCTTGGCCGAGTACTCGACCAGCTCCTCCTCGTTGTTCCTGAAGCCCACCGCCTTGACGTTGAGCTCCTCGCGGAGGATGTCCTCCATGGCGGCGAGGACCGCGTGCTCCTCGGCCACCTTGGTGACCAGCTGGACGGAGGCCAGGGGCTGCCTGGTCTTGAGTTCGTTGGCGACGCGGAGCGCGTGGCCCATGGACACGGCGTGGCGCACGGAGGCCATGTCGCGCTCCAGGTCGAGGTTCCGGAACCGGGCGTCGGGTTTTGGCCAGTCGCACAGGTGGATGGACTCGGGCTCGCCATCGGCCTTCAGGTTCTGGTAGATGGATTCGGCGATGAAGGGCATGAAGGGCGCGGAAACCAGCATGAGGCGCTTCAGCACGCGGTAGAGCGTGTCGTATGCCTGGGCCTTGTCGCCGTCGTTCTCCGATTTCCAGAACCGGCGCCTGGACCGGCGGATGTACCAATTATTGAGGCTGTCGATGAAATCGATGATCGGCTCGATCGCCGTCTGCATCTCGAAAGCCTCCAGGCCCGCCGTGACGCGCTCGACCATGTTCTCGCAGACCGAGAGGATCCAGCGGTCCAGGACATTGTCGATCTTGGCCGGATCGGGCTCTTTCCCCGTGGCGCCGTCGATGTTGGCGTAGGTGATGAAGAAGCCGTAGGCGTTCCAGAGCGGGATGATGACGCTCTTGAGAACGTCCTTGACGCCGTCGTCGGAATAGCGCAGGTCTTCCGCGCGGGTGACGGCGCTGTTCATGAGGAAGAGGCGCAGGGCGTCGGCGCCGAACTTGTTGACGACCTCCATCGGGTCGGTGAAGTTGCGCTGGGACTTGGACATTTTCTTGCCGTCCTCGGCGAGCACGAGCCCTGAGCAGATGCAGGCGTCGTAGGCGGTGCTGTCGAAGAGGGCGGCGGCCAGGACGGTGAGCGAGTAGAACCATCCCCTGGTCTGGTCGAGTCCCTCGTTGATGAAGTCGGCGGGGAAGATGTCCTTGAAGTCGTCGGCGTGCTCGAAGGGGTAGTGGACCTGGGCGTAGGGCATGGCGCCCGACTCGAACCAGCAGTCCAGGACCTCGGGTATGCGGCGCATGGTGGCGCCGCACTCGCAGGGGAAGGTCACTTTGTCGACGAAGTGCTTGTGCAGGTCGGTGAGCCTCTGGCCCGATTTCTCCTCGAGCTCGGCGCGCGAGCCCAGGCAGACGGTCTTGCCGCATTCCTCGCACTTCCAGATCGGCAGGGGGTTGCCCCAGTAGCGGTTGCGGCTGATCGCCCAGTCGCGCGCGCCCTCGAGCCACTTGCCGAAGCGGCCGTCGCGGATGTGGGCGGGCACCCAGGTTACCTTCTTGTTGTGGGCGACCATGGAGGGTTTTATAGGATCGATCTTGACGAACCAGGAGCCGACCGCGCGGTAGATGAGCGGGCTGGAGCAACGCCAGCAGTGCGGATAGGCGTGGAGTATCTGCTCGCGCTTGACGAGTTTCCCCTCGGCCTTGAGCCGCTCCATGATGAGCTTGTCGGTATCCTTGACGAACATGCCCTTGTAGTCGGTCACTTCGTCCGTGAACTTGCACTCGGCGTCCACCGGGCAGACGACGGGGATGCCCGTGCCCTTGAGGACCTGGTAGTCGTCCTCGCCGAAGCCGGGGGCGGTGTGGACGATGCCTGTGCCGTCCTCGGTGGTGACGTAGCCGCCGAGCACCGTGACGAAGGCGCCCTGGGCGGAGAGATCGGCGAAATAGGGGAACAGGGGCTCGTAGCGGATGCCCGCCAGCTCGGCGCCTTTCTTCTTCCAGGCGATGTCCAGGGTTTCGGGATGCTTGTAGTAGGCCGCGAGGCGGGACTCGGCCATGATGTCGCGCTCGCCGGAGTCGACCACGCAGACATAGTCGATGTCGGGTCCGAGGGCCAGGGCGAGGTTCGAGGGCAAGGTCCAGGGCGTGGTGGTCCAGGCGACCAGGTAGGTCGAGCCGTCGGCCAGGCCGTCGAGCGCGGCGGGGGCTTCCCTCACCTTGAAGCGGATCGTGATGGCGGGGTCGTGGACGTCCTTGTAGCCGCCCAGGGAGAGCTCGTGCGTCGACAGGACGGTGGAGCAGCGCGGGCAGTAGGGGAGGATGTAGTGGCCCTCGTAGACGAGGCCCTTGTCCCAGAGGCGCTTCATGATCCACCAGATGGTTTCCATGTAGTCGGGATCCATCGTCTTGTAGTCGTGGTCGAAGTCGACCCAGCGGCCGAGGCGCGTGACGATGCTCCGCCACTCCTTGGTGTAGCGCAGGACCGAGGCGCGGCATTTTTCATTGAACTCGGCGATGCCGTACTTTTCGATGTCGGTCTTGGAGTTGAGGCCGAGCTCCTTTTCGATCAGGTTCTCGACGGGCAGTCCGTGGCAGTCCCAGCCGAAGCGCCGCTCGACATGGTAGCCGCGCATCGTCTTGTACCGGGGGATGATGTCCTTGATCGTGCCGGGCACGAAGTGGCCGAAGTGGGGGAGTCCCGTGGCGAACGGGGGGCCGTCGTAGAACACGTATTCGGGGCTGCCCTCGCGCTGGGAGACGGATTTCTTGAAGGTTCCGTTCTCTTCCCAGAAGCGGACGATGCCTTCTTCGAGCTGGGGAAAGCTGACCTTGGGGTCGACATTTTTGTACACGATACCCTCCTGGAGGCCTCAAAGCGGGGCTGGCGCCCTCGCGGCGCCGCGCGGCGGCGTCGCCGCGGAAAGGCTGGGCGGATCGCCCCGCGCTTAGTTTACGGTAGTGGCGCCAAGTATGCCAGAAAGCCGGGATATATTCCAGTATCGCGATTCAGAAGGAAAGGAGCGCGGAGAACGAGAGTTTCGCGCTCCAGGCCGATGCGGACGAACGGCTGACGGAAGCCGCCGCGCCGAAATCCAGCCCCGCCGCGTCGCTGATCGCGGCTGCCAGGGAGGCGCTGAAGGTGCCCGAGTCCGGGTAGTACAGGACGGGCGCCGAGAGCGAGATCCATTCGTCCACCGGCAGGCTCGCCTGGACGAAGGCGGCGTGGCGATCCGAGGTGCCGGGATCGAAGCGGTACTCGCCGAGCAGGGCGAGGTCGCCGACGCGGGCCGTCGCCCCCGCCATGAGGGCCCAGGCGAGGCCGCCCGAGCCGTCCAGGGGCAGGCTCAGCGCCGCCTCCGCGTAGGGCGAGGCGAAGGGCAGGTCCATGGAGGCTTCGGCCGAGCCGATCAGGCGTTCCGGCGAGGCGCCGGCCGCGGCGCGAACGCCGAAGGCCGCCGCGTAGGCGAGGGTGTCGAAGGCGGTCGAATAAAAGCGCAGGGCCGCGGCGGCGCCGGCGGCCGCCCAGGGCTCGGCGACGAAGTCGATCCGCGTGGTCGCGCCGGGGAACCAGGAGGCGCCGGCGATGAGCGCGGATTTCCGCGCGGGCGTTCCCGACGAGTAATCGAAGTCGGCGAAAAAGTCGGCCGGGCTGAAGGCCTTGCCGACGCCCCAATTCGCGTAGGTCTGGCCGGCCATGAAGGCGAAAGCGCCCGCGTCCCAGCGCAGGGCCAGCTCGCCCAGGGAAAGGATGATCGCGGCCTCAGGCGCGGGGAGCGAGGCTTCGAAGGCCGGCGCCATCAGGATGAGGCCGGCGGCCTGCGGGGCGGCGGCCAGGGCCGCCCACTCCGCGGCGGCGTCGTCGCCGCGCAGCAGCGACAGGACCGCCGACGCGCGCAGCGAGGCCGAGCCTCGGCTCGCCTCGAGCGAGAGCGCGAGGCTCGTGGCCGCGCCGCCCGAGAGCGCGAACCCGCCGGAAATAGGGGAGGAGAGCGCCGCCGACTGCCTCAGCCTGCCCGAGAGCGTCGCGCCCTCCGCGCCTACGTTGGAGGTGGGCTCGGCGTCCGCTCCGCCTATTCCCGCCGCCAGCAGGAAAACCAGGAAGGCGGAGCGGAGCGCGGCTCTCATTTGGTCAGCGCCTGGAGGCTGAACGTAGCCTCGTCTATCGGCGCGTCCAACGCCAGGGAGGTCATCGTGACCAGGGTCCGGGAATTCTTCTTCAGGGCGTCGGAGAATTCGACGCTGGTGGGGAAATAGCGCGCGCCGATCTTCTGGACCGCCAGCGTCCTCGAAACCTTGAGCAGCATCCCGCTCTTGGCGTAGAGCTCCGCCTTGGCGACGACGAAGCGCTCGGCGTCGATCCAGAGTTTCCGCGCGGCGTAGGAGACATCGCCCGCCTTGGCGGCGAGCCGGAGCACGTAGCAGTCCCGCTCCTCGACCGCCTCCCTGCCGAGCAGGGTCGCCGCGTAGAGGCTCTTGAGGTTCTCCGACTCCATGATGTCCTCGTAGGAGAAGTCCGAACCCATCAGGCCTTGACGCAGCAAGGCGCCAGAAATCTTCACCGTGTCCCGCTCCGAGGGAAAGTACATCCAGAGATTCTTGCCCAGCTTGAGCATGCGCACGCCCCTGTCCTCGGGGTTCGTGAATTCGATGAGGGCCTTCTCGCTCCCCGCCGCCCAGGCGAGCATGGACTTCGTCTTCGTTCGCGAACCGGAACGAATTTCCATCGCGCCCTCGTAGCGGATCGTCGCGTAGGTCTGGTTGGCGTCCACTTTGGCGAGGATCGCGGCCGCGTCCATTTCCTGGGCGCCGGGACCCGCGGCGAGCGCGCCCCGCAGCGCCAAGACTCCCGCGAACATCAACGTCTTCATCATCCATCGTTTCATAAAATATCCTTTCGATGCCTCGGGCGCCGGGCTCAGACGGCCTTGATGGCGTCCACGGGCGCCATCAAGGCCGCCTTCCGCGAGGGGAGGTAGGAGATGGCCGCCGAGACGGCCGTGCCCATGGCGATGCCAAGAATCAGCGTCCCGGGCGTCACCGAGGGGTAGATCACGTTGTCGAGCGGCCAGGAAAAGCCAGCCATAGCGCTCGTCATGTCGAAGCCTTTCCGGCCGAGGAGGAGGATCAGGCCCGCGCCAAGTCCGGTGCCGGCTATGGAGCCCGCGAGTCCGAGCATCGTCCCCTCCGCGAGGAAAAGGCCGAGGATGCTGCGCCTCGGCATGCCCATCGACATGAGAATGCCGATCTCGCGCTTGCGCTCCAGGATCACCATCGTCATCACGTTGGCGATGATGAAGCAGCCCAGAAGGGCGACGATCAGGAACACCCAATAGTAAACCAGATTCATGAGCTGGATCATCTTCGGGTATTCGCCGATGGCGGTCCAGGGCAGCACCGAGAGGGAATCCCGGTCCTGGGCTTCGGCTTCGCCGCGCGCGGCGACGGCGGCGCGCGCGATCGCCGCCGCGCCCGCCACGTTCCGGGCGCTTGAAAGCATCACGGCGATCTGCTGCGCGGCTCCCTCCATGCCCAGGAGCGCGCGCGCGTCGTCCAGGCCCATCTGGAACACGGAGCCGTCCAGGGAATTGACGCCTGTGCGGAAAATGCCGGAAATCCTGAGCTTCCTGAACCCGAGCCCGCCGTCCGCCTTCTGGGTCACCACCCGCAGGCTGTCGCCGACGCCCAAGCCCAGATCCTTGGCCAAGGCTTCGCCGACGATGGTCTCGCCCCTGGCGCCCAGATAGGCGCCGCCGGGCAGCACCCTCGTGTCGAGCATAAGGAGCCCGCGCTCGACCGCGGGATCGCCGGCGATGGCCAGAGCCTCGGCGGTGCCCCGCTCCGAGGAGAGGAGGACGCCGAAGCGTATCCGCTCGGCGACGATCGCGCCGGGATCTTTCGCCGCGAGCGCTTTCCTTATCGCCTCGGCCAGAGCCGGCGAATCCTCGATATACTCGTCCACGGGCATGAACCGGGCGCGGTCCCGGTAGCCCTCGGTGGCGATATTCACGTGGCCCGTCTCGTTCTTGATGTAATTCCTGACCATCGAATCCATGAACCCGTTGATGAATCCCTGCAGGAGTACGACGAGGAGGATGGAGAGGAAGACCGACGAGGCCGCCAGGACGCTGCGGCGCTTGTTCCGCAGCAGATTCCGCGCCGCGAAAGGTAGTATGCTCATCTCTGGCCTCCCTTACACGAAGCGCAGGGCATCGGTGATCTCGAGCCTGCCCGCCCGCTTGGCCGGTATCCGGGCGGAAATCCAGGAGGCGGCCACGCCGAAGGCGAAGCCCGCCGCCATGATGGCCGGGTGCCATTCCCCGCGCATCACCCCGCCTATGGGAATCGAACCCATGTCCAGCCCGCCGAACATCTTGTCCAGGGGAATGCCCCAACGGATCGACCACCACACGAGGAGGGCGCCGAAGGCGACTCCGCCCAGGCTCCCTATCGCGCCGATCATCATTCCCTCCAGCGAAAAGAGGCGCCTGATCTGCCTCGGGTTCATCCCGTAGGCGCGCAGCACGCCGATCTCCTTGATCCTCGCGTAGACGCTCATCAGCACCGTGTTCACGATGCCGACGCCCGCGATGAGGAGCACCACGAGGATGATCATGCTCGAGTATTTCGCCTTCATGGCGCGCATGGCCATGTAATCCTTCGCGGCCTCGGCGATGGGAATCGCCTCCAGCCCGGGAATTTCCCGCCTCATGGCGGCGGCGGCCTTCTCCGACTCGGCCAGCTCGGCGTCCAGGCTTGCCCGTTTGGGCAGCGACACCGCGATCGCCGTGACGGGGAGCTTTTCTCCCAGGAGGGCTTTGGCCGCCCCGTAAGAAAGGTAGGCGCCGCTCTGCGACACTTCCTGGGCGGGCACGTCCAAGATTCCCGCGATTTTGAATTCATCGGCGTTGAGCGAATCGTCAGCCGCCCGGGCCGAGAGGACGAGCCAGTCGCCCACGCCCAGGCCGAGATCGGCCGCCAGCGCCTTGCCTATCACGATCTCGTTCCCGGTTCCCTCGGGAGCGAGCCACCGCCCCTGCGCCACGCGCTCGGCGAGCTTGAAGACGGCCGCGTCGCGCCCCGGATCGACGGCGGTGCCGAGCACCGGCAGGCTGTCGATCCTGTTGGACGCGTAGCCGATGAAGGCCGTGCGCGGTGCGATGGCTTTCGCCTCGGGGATCGCGCGGGCGATCCGCTCCATCGCGCCCTCGGGATTCTCGATGCCGAAATCCAGCGGCGCGGTGCGCATTTCCTTGCGATAGCCGGGCGTCACCACTTTCAGCGACGACTCCGTGTAGTCGGCCATGGAATCGATGGTCATCCGATCCATGCCCGCCAGCAGCGAGTCGAAAAAAATGAACATGCCGAGGCCCACCGTGAGCACCAGGGCCGTGATGAGCGTCCGTTTGCCGTGCCGCAGGACATTCCTGAAGGCGATGGACGCGAGCACTCTTGTCATGGCGTCCTCCTCTCGTCCTTGGCGATCATGCCGTCGTGGAGCTGTACCACCCGCGCCGCCTCGTCCATGATCATCCGGTCGTGGGTCGAGAAGACGAAGGTAGTGTGGAGGCGCTTGTTCATGGCCTTCATCAGCGTGACGACCTCCTCGGCCGTGCGCGAATCCAGGTTCGCCGTCGGCTCGTCGGCGAGGACCACCACCGGGTCCTTGACCAGGGCTCTGGCGATGGCGACGCGCTGTTCCTGACCGCCCGAGAGCTCGCGGGGGAAGCGGTCCGCCTTGTCGGCAAGGCCCACCGCCTCGAGCATCTCGAGGGCTTTTTTCCGCATCGCGGGCTTCGTCATCCCGCCGGCGATGCTCAGGGGAATCTCGACGTTCTCGGCCACCGTCAGCACGGGAATGAGGTTGTAGGACTGGAAGATGAAGGAGACATGCTCCTTCCGGTACGCGGAAAGCTCCTTTTCTCCGAAGGCGCGCAGCTCCTTGTCCCGGTAGCGCATGACGCCCGAGGTCGGCGTGTCCAGGCAGCCTATGATATTGAGGAGGGTCGTCTTGCCCGAACCCGACGGGCCGACGATGGCGCAGAATTCTTCCTTTTCAATCTCGAGATCCACGCCGCCCAGGGCGCGCACCTCGATTTCGCCCTTCCGGTAGACCTTCGTAATGCCCGACAGCGATAAAATGCCCATTTGATCCTCCTGGCTCGCCCGGTTGCTCACGAGCGGCTTTTGCGCAAGAGCGCGAGCATCGATTCCATTTCGTCGAGGTAATTTTCGAGCGCCCGCTCGCCCAGCGGCGTCAGGCTCGCGCCCGTGTAGGGCTTCCTGCCGATGAACGCCTTGCGGACGGCTATATAACCCGCCTCGTCCAGCGTGCCGAGCTGCACCGAAAGATTGCCGGCGGTCATGCCCAGATCCCGCTTTATGTCGGTGAATCCAACCTCCCGGTCCCGCGACGAGGCGAGGTAGACCAGGATTCGAAGCCGCGCCCGCTCGTGGATCACCTTGTCGAAGTCGGGCTGGGCGCCGCCGGTGCCTTCTTTCATCGTCGGCCGCTTCCCTCGCGCGCGCCCGTTTCACGCGCGCGAGCTTCCCTCGCGGAGGCGAGGGCCAGGCCCACGACGCCGAAGACGACGAAGATCGCCGCCGTATCGATGGCGGTCCAGAGCAGGGGGTCGGCCTCCACGGTGAAGAGCGAGACCACGCCAGCCGCCAATCCCGTCCACCCCAGCACGCGGTATTCGGCCAGATCGAGGAGGAGGTCGAAGGCGTGGGAGGCCAGGGCGGTGTAGAGGACCACCAAGGGCACGATGTACCAGGCGTGGCCTCCCGCGATCAGGAAGGCCGCGGCCGCCGCCATCGCTATCGACGAGCTGGCAAGGAGGGTCGCGGCCTTGCCGCCGTAGATGGCCGAAATGAGCGCGCGGAAACCGATTCCGCCCTGCTGCGCGGCTATTTTCGAGGTGATGATCACCTTGCCGGCCCCGCCGACCGCCACGATGAGTCCGAGGAAAATCCAAGACCATATCCCGAGCCCCACGCCCGGCGAGGCTCGCTCGGCCGCCCGCGCCGCGAGGCAGAACGCCGCCGAAGCCAGGCCGAGGATGAGTGAGAAGAGCGGATAGAGGCGCGACGACGCCACGCTCCGCAGGAGCGGCGAATTGGCCCTTACCGCTTTCCGCAGGGAAATGAGGGTTCTCGACAGCGCCTCGAGGTCTTCGGGGGCGGGTTCGGAATCGGCGGCGTGCTGCGTCATAATCGTCTCCATAAATTAGTTTACGATATAAACCATATTTTAAGCGAAATCTTCGCCCTGTCAAGGGAGCCGGAGGAAAAGGTAGCCAAAAAATGGCCGCTGTGCTATGATCATCCAAGTGGATCGGCGAACGAGCCGTTGCGAGGAGTGACTATGCGGAGTGAGGGCGGCGACCTAGAGATACGATATTTCCAGGAAACCATAGGCGCGGAGGCGGCCGAACGCATGGTCCTGAGATTCCCCGAGGGCAAGATCACGGTGAGCAAGTCCCCCGACGACGCCATCCATGCGGAATACGAGCTGCATGGAAGCGCCTCCCAGCTCTCCGGCTGGCATTCCTCGGTGCGCCGCCACGACAGCATCATGATCATTTCCAACGAGACGCCCAAGGACGTCTACACCGCCAGCGTGCTCGTGAGCGTGCCCGAGCGCGTCCGGGACCTGGAAGTCCACAGCATGAAGGGTGAAATCGACATTCGCGACTGCCCCATCGACATCCTCGCCATAGGCGAGCTGGGCGGCATCCATATCCACGGCGGACGCAATGTCGAAGCCTCCAGCGTGCAGGGTTCGATCACCCTGCTCAACTGCGCCTCGGCCACCGTGAACACGATCGACGGCGCGGTGAAGTGCACCAAGCTGAGCGGCGCCCTCCACGTCGAGACGCAGGGCGGCGACATCCAGGCATCGCGCATCAAAGGCAACGTCATAGCCCTCACCGCGAGCGGCGACATCTCGGTGCTCAAGCCCGAAGGCCGGATACGCCTGATTTCCCATTCGGGCGACATCGAGCTGGAACTCGCCGGACTTTTCGGCGGCGGCGAAGCCAACACCTACTCGGGCGACGTCAATCTCATGCTGGAGCAGGCCAATGTCGAATTCCGCGCGGAAACCCTTTCCGGGCAGATAAGCTCGCCGGGCACCACGGTTTCCTCCGGCGTCGGTCCGCGCCGCTGCGCCTACCGCATCGGCCTCGGCACCAAGCGCCTCCACGTCAAGAGCGTCCTGGGCGACATCGACGTCGAATGAGCCTTTAGCGCGGCGAGCGCTGAATGCAAACGAGAAGGCCGGATGCTGACGCATCC
>MTLD01002823.1_pt3 | contig 13455 bp, 12 predicted proteins | sample 1982471 | NCBI WGS metagenome assembly MTLD01 (sample SAMN05712604, study PRJNA340218) | biofilm metagenome | isolation source: sample SPM anode biofilm adapted to -50 mV | place: USA | collected 2012-02-03
GGGGAGCCGCTCCCGCCGCCGCCAGCCGCGGCACATCACGCGGGGGCCGCGCCGCGGCGCGGCCCCCGCTTTACCCTGCGGGCCCCCGCACCCATTGAAGAAAAAGGCCAAACGATGGACAATACGGTCCAACCTAATTGCCGCTTTCCTCGCCGGGGAAAGCGGCACGGAGCGCTCTATGCAGTCTGAACGACATCTCTACCTCGTCCTGCACCCCAATCATTCCCTGATCGCCTCGGCCCTGCCCCCCGACCAGTTCGTCAAACACTACGTCCAGGGCTCATCGCGCTACTTCGAGGGGAGGCTGATATTCGCCGAAGTCGACCCCGCGTGGCGCAACCCCTATTTCGGCATCGACGAAGCCTTCGACGACCTCCTGCCCCACCCCGACGGCAGGCCCAAGGCGACGAAATTCATCAAGAGCTACCGCGTCCTCGAAAACGTCGACCTCTCGGCCATCGGCACTCTTTTCTTCTGCAACCCCTCCGGGGAATATATCGAGCTCAAGCCCTCGTCGCAAAAACCGGGACTGGGCGGCGACGAGATGCACATCATGATCGAGATCAACCCGGTCCGCTTCATGGTCCTCACGCGGTACGACATGGAACGCTTCTCGCAGTTTATCACCGATCCGAGGAACACCAAAGGCGCGCCCTCGATGCTCTTCACCCAGCTCGAATTCTCCATCGAAGACTTCATCCGCGATTTCGACGAGAACCCCTTCCTCTCGAGCTTCGTGCCGGGGCTCCATCCGGCGAGGCTCCGCGAGGCGGTGCTTGAGATACAGAGAACTCCCGGAAAGTACATCAAGGGACTCTCCCTCGACTGCCCCATCGACAAGATCTCGTACAAGATGCTCAGGCACGGTTTCATGTTCGCCAAGGGCGGAGAGACCAAGTTCTACCCGCTCCTCCCTGTGGACGAGATCGAACGCACCAACTATCGCTTCTGGAAATCGATGTAAGCGTGTCGCGCGGGGAGGCTTCGCCGATCCGCGCGGACCGCTCCATAAAAAAGGCAGACCGCGTCCGGTCTGCCTTTTTCGTTTTCAGGGCCGCATGCCCGGTCAATATCCGTAGATCGCGGCGTACTTCTCGTCGAGATAGCGCGTGAAGTGCGAGGCGTCCAGGGGGGAACCCGTCACCCGTTCGACGAGAGTCTCGGGCAGGTAGCTGGCGCCAGGCTTGTGCACTTTGGCTGCCAGCCACTCACGCGCCGGTGATGTGTCGCCGGAGGCGATCTTCTCCTCGAGCCCTGGAATCTCGGCCTTCATGGCGTCCCAGAACTGGGCGCCGTAGAGGTTCCCCAAGGCGTAGCTGGGGAAGTAGCCGAAGGAACCCATGGACCAGTGCACGTCCTGCAGGCAGCCCACGGCGTCGTTCGGCACGTCCAGGCCGAGGAGGTCCTTGATCTTCTTGTTCCAGGCCGCGGGCAGGTCGGCGACGGCCAGGCTTCCCGAAATGAGGGCGGCTTCGAGATCGAAGCGCGCGATCACGTGGAGTCCGTAGGTCACTTCGTCGGCTTCCGTCCTGATCAAGCTGGGCTCTACCTTGTTGACGCCCTTCAGGAAGGCTTCCAGACCGATATCGTCGAGGGCGCCCTCGGCCATGGTCCTGACCTGCGGGAAGTGCCTGCCCCAGAAGGGGGCCGAGCGCCCGATGATGTTCTCCCAAAGGCGCGACTGCGACTCGTGGATGGCCATGGACGCCGCGTCCGCGAGCCTCGTGTTCCTGAATTCGGCGCCGGGGTCGATCCCCATCTCATAGAGCGCGTGCCCGCTTTCGTGGATCGTGCTGAAGACGCTGGAGGGGAAATAGTCCTCCAGGTAGCGCGTCGTGATGCGGATGTCGTCCCTGCCCAGGGTCGTGGTGAAGGGGTGGGCGGTCGTGTCCAGCCTGCCCCTGCCGCGGTCGAAACCGATCGCCTCCATGAAATACTCGCTCATCGCCGCCTGGGCGGAAGCGGACACTTTCCGGTGCAGGAAGGCGTCCTCCACCTGCGGCCTGGACTCTATCTTGCCGAGAATCCTGACGAGTTCCTTCTCCATATCCGAGAAAATGGCCGCGATGCCGTCCTCGGTGCTTCCGATCTCGTAGAGGTCCAACAAGGCGTCGTAGGGCTGCTCGGTGCCGGGCCGCAGGGCCTGGGCCATCTCGCGGTTGAGGTCGATCATCGTCTGCAGGTGCGGCGCGAATTTCTTGAAATCGTTCTCTTTCCGAGCCTGCACCCAGGCCGCCTGGGAGAGGCTCGTCCGCCTCGCGAGCTCCGTGACGAGGGTCGCGGGCAGCTTGGTCTCGCGATCGTACTCGCGACGGGCAACGGTGACATAGGCTTTCTCCGTCTCGGAGAGGCCGGCGTCGGCCTCAAGCGCGGCGAGCAGATCCCCGATTTCGGGAAGCACGGCCTTGTCGTGCGAATAGCCTTCGATGAGGGCGAGCTGTTCCGCCCTCTCCTCGATGGCTTTTTCGGGCATATATGTTTCCTGGTCCCAGCCGAGGATAGCCCCGACATGAGTGAAGAGCGTACGCTCCCTGTCCAGCTCGATCAGCCGTTTCATCTCGTCGCGCATCGCGTTGCTCCTTTGTTTATAATGGTGGCCATAATGTTATCATGGCGGGGGAAAGTGTACAACGAGCGGTGGTTCGGGCTATACTGCTGCCGTGTTCCTCCACGAATTGAGACAGCCCGTCGGGACCCTGCGCGGCGCCGGTCCCGCCCTCGCCTCGAAGCTCGGGCGCCTGGGCATCACCACCGTCGCCGAACTCCTCCAGCATTACCCCAGGGATTACGAGGACCGCTCGGCCTTCAAGCCCTTCTCGCGCTTCGCCGAGCCCGGCCCCGTGCACACGATCGCCACCGTCACCTCGCAGGAATGGTTCGGCTTCGGGCGGATGAAGACGCTCAAGCTTGTCGTGGCCGACGAATCCTCCGAGGCGGCGCTCATCTGCTTCAACCGATCCTTCCTGGAAAAGACCCTGCCGGTCGGCTCGCGGGTGGTGGTCCACGGCAAATTCCAATTCCGCTACGGCGAGATCCAGTCGTCGGCCTTCGACGTCGAGCGCCTCGAGGAGGGGCGCGATCCCATCGTCGGCCTCGTGCCCCTCTACTCCCTCACCGAGGGCGTGGCGCAGGGCACGCTGCGCAGACTCCTGCGCGCCGCTCTCGAAATGTACGGAAAACGCGTCGAGGATGAGATTGATCCGGAGCTCGCGGCGGCCAGGTCCCTCCTGCCTAAGGCGCAGGCGCTGGCGTCCATCCATTTCCCCGCCGCGCTTGCCGAGCGGGAGGCGGCGCGCCGCACCCTCGCCTACGAGGAGCTCTTCAAATTCCAGCTCGGCATAGCCCTGCGCATGAAGGCGAGGCATTCCCAGACCATCCAGCGCAAGGCCGCGGCGGGCCTCCTCGCGGAACGCCTTCTCCAGCGCCTGCCTTTCTCGCTCACGGCCGACCAGGCCAAGGCCCTCGCCGAGATCAACGCCGACATGGACGAGCCGCACCCGATGGCGCGCCTTCTTCAGGGCGACGTCGGCTCCGGCAAGACGATCGTCGCCCTCCTCGCCGCGCTGCGCGCGGTCGAACGAGGAGGACAGGCGGCCATAATGGCGCCCACGGAGCTCCTCGCCCGCCAGCATGCCGCGACGGCCGCCGCCCTCCTCGAGCCGCTCGGAGTGAGGCTCGCGTTCCTCACCGGCAATGTGGACGACGCGGCGCGCCCGCCCCTTCTCGAAGCCTTGGCCTCGGGCGGCATCGATATCGTCATCGGCACGCACGCGCTCTTCTCGGAGGATGTGGTCTACAAGGCGCTTCAATGTATCGTGATCGACGAGCAACACCGCTTCGGCGTCATGCAGCGCTTAGCATTGTATAAAAAAGGTAACATCCCCGACATGCTCATGATGACGGCTACGCCGATTCCGCGCAGCCTCGCGCTCACGCTCTTCGGCGATTTGGCCGTTTCTTCGATCAGAACCCTGCCTCCCGGGCGAAAACCGGTGATCACGCACCTCGCAAAACAGGAAAACGAGTTGAAGGTGTATGATTTTGTGCGCAATCTTCTCAAGGAAGGCAGGCAAGCCTTCTTCGTCTACCCGCTCATAGGAGAATCGGAGAAGGCCGACCTGAAGAGCGCCGAGGCTATGGCGTCGCGGCTCGCCGAGGAAGTCTATCCGGAATACCCGGTAGCCCTCCTCCATTCGAAGCTCAAGGATGACAAGAAGCGGGAGATCATGGAAAGCTTCGTCGCGGGATCTACCAAGATACTCGTGTCCACGACGGTCGTCGAAGTGGGCGTCGACATTCCGAACGCCGCCGCCATGGTCGTGGAGCACGCCGAGCGCTTCGGCCTGTCGGCCCTGCACCAGCTGCGCGGGCGGATCGGTCGCGGAGCGCACCAGAGCTATTGCTTCCTGATCTATTCCGACGATATCACCGAGGATGCCGTTCAGCGTCTCAAGGCGCTTTATGGAACCTCGGACGGATTCGCCCTGGCAGAGGAGGACCTGAAGATCAGGGGGCCAGGGGAACTGCTCGGCACCGCCCAGTCGGGCGCCTTCCGCCTGCTCGTGGCCGATCCTCTGCGAGACTTCGAGCTGCTCAAGCTCGCCCGCGCCGACGCCTTCGAAATCGTCAGGCGGGACCCGGGATTCCTGGCGGCGGCCCACGCCGTCTACAGGCGCGGGCTCGAGACTGCCGACAAGGCCAAGGGCTGAGGTTCCGCGGGCGCCTGAGGCTACTTCCTCTTAGGTCCGCCGTTCGTCAGGACGATTTCGGAGCTCGCCATGAATTCGACGATCTTCTCCTTCCTCGCCTTGGGTCCGAGCAGCTCCCGGACGCGGAGATACTTTCGGCGCAGGTACTGGATCGAGGGAATGCTCGTGTCGAAATGGCTGGCGAGCTCCCAATCCTTGTGGAGGTAGCGGTCCGCGGCGTCCCTCTTGTTCAGCTCCAGGAACTCCTGCAGGCGCTCCCTTGTCCACTGCACCGTCCGGCCGCGCGAATAGTCGTGCATGCCGAGCCTGCGGCGAGTCCGCTCCTCCGCCCCTTCCATTTTCTTCTTTTTCCAGAAAGGATTCCGGTTGCGGGCGTACAGGATATCGGACTTGGTGAAACCAGTCGTCTCCATCCACTGCCTCGCGAGCTTCGCCTTTTCGGCGGGCGTCAGCTTGGAGCGGAGGGAGCGTTCAACGTACTCTTCCGGGGTGCTGGACTCCAGAATGAGTTTTTCCCACTTCTTCATACTACTAATATAATCGAACGGCGCGAACGTTTCAAACTTTTTGATAAAGCATGTCGCGCGCAACGCTTCCTTGGGCCGGCGCCGCTATATCATTTTCGAGAAGGTAGTTATCCTCATGCGTCACAGGCCTTGAAACCGCCTAGGCTCATTGTCGCCCAACGCTTTATTCGCGGGGCGGCTTTCGGCCGCTCAACGCGGCGCGGCGAAGCGGTCGGCGAGCTTGGCCAATTCCCGGTACAGCTGCGGCGGCACCCTGTCCCCGAGCGAGAGCAGATGGCGCCGAACCAGGTCGATTTCCGCGCTCCACTCCTCCGCTGAAAGGGCGAAGCACCGCTCGAGCGTCGATATCGGCATGTCCAAGCCCTGCACGTCGAAGTTGCGTATCGTCGGGATAAAGCCCACCGGCGAGTCGATCGCCCCCGCGGTGCCGTCGCAGCGCTCGAACATCCACTTGAGCACGCGGGCGTTTTCGGCGTAGCCCGGCCAGAGGAATTTGCCCTGATCATCGCGGCGGAACCAGTTCACATGGTAGATCCGCGGCAGCGAGAGCGCGGGGTCGCGGGCGAAGGAGAGCCAGTGGGCGAAGTAGTCGCCGATGTTGTAGCCGCAGAAGGGCAGCATCGCGAAGGGATCGCGGCGCAGACGCCCGACTTGGCCCGCCGCCGCCGCCGTCGTCTCGCTCGAAAGGGTGGCGCCGAGGAAGACGCCATGCTCCCAGGAGCGCGCCTCGTAGACCAGGGGCACCGTGGTGGACCGCCTGCCGCCGAAGATGATCCCCGAGATCGGGACGCCGGAGGGCGAGTCCCAGGCTTCGTCCAGCGAAGGGCAGGAGGAGACCGGCACCGTGAACCGGGCGTTCGGGTGGGCGAGCGGCCCCAGGGCCGGGTCGGGCGCCTCGGAAGCCTCCCTGACCCTGCCCTTCCAGTCTATCGTGCCCGCGGGGGCGTCGTAGCCGATCCCCTCCCACCAGATGTCGCCGTCGGGCGTCAGGGCGCAGTTGGTGAATATGGCGTCGCGCTCGGCGCATTTCATCGCGTTCGCGTTGCTCTTGGCCGAGGTATAGGGAGCCACGCCGAAGAATCCGGCTTCGGCGTTGATGGCGTACAGTCTGCCGTCCTCGCCGAAGCGCATCCAGGCGATATCGTCGCCGATGGTTTTGACCGTCCAGCCCGGCAGCGCCGACTGCAGCATCGCGAGGTTTGTCTTTCCGCACGCCGAGGGGAAGGCGCCGGCGAAATAGCGCTTGCGCCCCTCGGGATTGGTCACGCTCAGGACCATCATGTGCTCGGCCAGCCAGCCTTCGTCGCGGGCGATCACCGAGGCTATCCGCAGCGCGAAGCATTTCTTGTTCAGCAGGGCGTTCCCGCCGTAGCCGGAGCCGTAGGACCAGATCGCGCGCTCCTCGGGGAAGTGCGCGATCGCCATCCTCTCAGGGTCGCAGGGCCACCCCTCCAGGCAGGCCGCCGGCGGCGCCCGCCTCCCGCAGGAATGGAGGCAGCGCACGAAGCCGCCGGACGCGCCCAACGCTTTCAGGACCGGGGCGCCCGTCCTCGTCATCAGGTGCATGTTGACGACGACGTAGGCCGAGTCCGTGAGCTGGACGCCTATCCTCGAAAGGGGGCTTCCGACGGGTCCCATGGAATAGGGCACGACATACATCGTCCTGCCCCGCATGGAACCGCGGAAGAGCGGCAGGAGGCGGGTTTTCATATCGTCGGGGGCGACCCAGTGGTTGGTGGGCCCGGCGTCGCCCTCGAAGGTCGAGCAGATGAAGGTTCGCTCCTCGACGCGGGCGGTATCGGCCGGATCGGTTTCGGCGAGATAGGAATGCGGGCGCTTTTCATCGGAGAGCTTCCGGAAGGTGCCTGAACGCACCAGGAGAGCGCAGAGCGCATCGTACTCGGGCAGGGTCCCCCTGTAGACCTCGATGTCGTCAGGTTCGCAGAGCGTCGCCATCTCTTTCACCCAGGCCGCTACGCCGGGATGATCGAATGTGGGAATCGTCACCGTTCTCCCCCTCGATGTGTGTGCATATTCCATCAATACACCCACATCGGAGAGTTGGCAAGGTCATTTCAATATGCATTATGTCGTTTTGATAAATGAAACTAAAGTTGTATTAAGCGCTCTGGAATCGTCAGCCGGCGCTCTCGACGCGGCGGTACATGGCGGCGGCGAAGCCTTTGCGTTTTTTCTCGCCGAGGCGCTGCATGCCCGAAGGTTTGACCTTGTCGAAGCGGGTAATCGTCGTGGCCGTGCCGACCACGACGACGGCGGCGCCCGTTTTGGCCGCCTTCAGCAGGAAGCGCCAAGCAGGGGTGACTTCGTCGTATTCGGGGATCTCGTCGGGATTCCAGAGGATGGCGTCATAGCTGGCCGCGGGCTCGGCGGGGATGTCGACCGCCGCGAGGGGCAGGTATTCCGGAACCGGCGCGCCCTGCGCTTCCAGATTCGCCTCCGTGGCGAGAAGGGCGAGGAAGTCGCGCGACAGGGCATGGATGCGGGCGGGACCGAGAGCCGCGCGCGCCCAGAGGACGGGCAGCCCGATGCCCGGCTCCGCGACGAGGAAGTCCCTCACGAGGCATCCCGCGCAGGCCCGTTCGAGGGCTTCTATGGCGAGTCCGGTGGCGAAGCTCGCGGTATCGAATTCCGGAAGGCCCTGGTAGCCGGAGACTTTCGCCTTGTAGCGCCCGAGCTGCCGCGTCCCGCCCGATCGGCGGTAAGGGACAAGGCGAGCGTCCGCGGACGTTGCCTCCGCGGACGTTGCGGCCGGGAGCGTCGCCGCTGAGGACTCCGGCGCCGAAAGCGCTGCCGCCCCGTCGGGCGCCGCGGAGTTCCCCGCGCCGGCGGACGCTGCATCCGACGGTGGCGCGGCCTTCTCCAGCACGAACACCGTGTGCCCCTTCCCCGCCGCGCGCTTGATCGGCGCAAGGCCCGAGGCGGCGCACCAGCCGTCGGCGAGCGGCGCCAGCGTGTTGACGATGACGAAGGCGAGGCGGCCGCCGGGAGCCAGCAGAGATTCCGCGCAGGCGCGCACGAAACGCTCCAGGACCGCGGGACCCGCCTTGGCGGGCACGTTGGAGGCGATAAACCCGTAGGGACCGAAGGCGTCGGCCTCGCCGAGCAAGCCCGGCGCTATGAGCACATCGGCGGTCCTGGGCTCGTTGTTCTTATGCTTGGGCGCGCGCTTGGCTATCGGTTCCGCTTCGGCGCCGTCGATGCCGAATCTGCGCGCGGCGATGCCGTTCCGCCAGCAATTGCGCTCCGAGAAGGCGCAGGCCATGAGGTCGCGGTCGCGGAGCGCCACCTTCGCCGAAGGGCAGGAGGCGGCGAGCGATATGCCGATAATCCCCGTTCCGCAGCCCGCGTCCAGGATGGACTCGGCGCGCGCGAGCGCCTCGTCGTGGGCGATTTCCTTGAGGAGGAAGCGGGTGCCGGTGTCTATGGCGAATGAAGAGAAAAGCGCGTGGGAGAGGTCGAAGCTGAGCCGGGCTCCCCGATAGGCGAACTCCACCGTCTTGTTGACGAGGGGCTGCAGGTCGATCATGCTCGCCGCCTTCCGGGGAGGCCCCGCTCACGGGAGAAGGGCTTCAGTTGTTCACCCGCTCCACGTAGTCGTTGGATTCGGTGTTGACGAGGATTCGTTCGCCCTGCTTGATGAAGAGGGGAACGCGGACCACGAGGCCGGTCTCGGTGGTAATCGGCTTGGTGGCGCCGGAAACGGTGTCGCCCTTGACGTAGTTCTCGCTCTCGACGACGGTGAAAATCATCTTGTACGGAATCTTGATGTCGATCGCCTCGCCGTCCCACATCACGAGCGTGTAGGTCTCGCCGTCCTTGAGGTAGGGCTTCTTCTCGGCCTGGATTTCCATCGAGACGCCGAACTGCTCAAAGGTCTCGTTGTTCATGAACATGAAGTTCTCGCCGTCGGAGTACTGGTACTGGCAGTCGACGAGATCCACCTGGGCATCTTCGACGTAATCCGCGGTCTTGATGGTCTGGGTGATGACGTTGCCGGTCTTGAGGCTCTTGGCCTTGACCCTGGCGAAGGCGGAGCCTTTGCCGGGGCTCACGAATTCCCTGTCGACCACGATGTGGGGATTCCCATTGATCAGAAGGCATGTTCCTAAATTGATGTCGCCGCCGCGAACCATGGTAATTTCCTTTTATTGCCCGCCGGAGGGGCGCTGCAACAAGACTATAAAGGATAGAGGCTAGAAAACGCCGCTTTATTTCGCAATTATTGTAGTGCAAACCACGGCGCGATGTAAAGATACGTCCAAAACGCCCCGGAGGTCGGCTGTAAACGCCGAAATGGCGGGGGCGCCGTTACCTTGGAGACGCAAACTCCGCGAAAGGGAAATTCAATACCTGCCCGATGTCTTCCTTGCCGAGGAGCACCATGGCCAGGCGGTCGAAGCCGATGGCCACGCCCGAACAAGGGGGAAAAGCCGCGAATACTTCGGCGTAGGCCGGATCGACCCGGTGGGGCACCATGCTCAACAGTTTCTTGGCGCCCTGGCTCGCGAAGTAGGCGCGCACCGCGTCGGGCGAAGCCATTTCCGTAAAACAGTTCGCTATTTCGATGCCGCGGACGTAGAGTTCCCATCGCTCCTTATAGGGCTTGCCGGGGATATCCTTGGCGAGGCACTCGATCCCGCTGGGGTACTCGTCGAGGACGAGGGGATGGTCGGAAGGCAGGCTGGGCTCCACGAGGGAGAGGAAGACGACGTTGAAGGCGTCTTCCCAAGACGTGTCGTCGCCGAGGATGAGGCCTTTGGATCTCGCCGCCTCGACCATGGCGCGGCGTTCCTGCAAGGCGTCGAGGTCGAGCCCCGCGAACTCCGCGAAGGCTTCGGCCATGGTCACCCTTCTGAAGGGCGCCCGGGCGCAGGCGGGCGTTTCGGGCGTCGCGAGGGCGCCGAAGAGCTCCTCGGTGAGCGCGATGTTGTCCGCGCTGTCCGCGCCGACCGTGTAGTATTCCAGCATCGTGAACTCGGGGTTGTGGATCGGACTCACCGATTCGGCGTTGCGGAAGGATTTGCAGAGCTGGAAGACGCTCCGCCCGGTCTCGGCGATGAGGCGTTTCATCCATATCTCCGGCGAAGGGACGAGGTAGAGGGGAAAGCCGGGCTTGTAGGGATGGACGAAATTCGTCGCGAAGGCCTCGAGGCAGGTTTCGGGGATGAGAGTTGGGGAAAGCGCGGGGGTGTCGGTCTCGAGATAATCACGGGAGAGGAAGAATTCCCTCGTCAGGGTGACGAGCCGCGAACGGGCTTTCATTGCTTCGATGGTCATGGGCGAAGTATAGCGCGATGGCGGGAAAAAAATCAGCACTCGCCGCGGCGGTTCAGGCCGATGGCGAGCCGGGCGTTGCGCCTGAAGGCGTCCATGGACATCCACGATCGGTCGAGGGCCGATCCTTTGAGGGCGCGGCGGAGTGAGGCGTCGTCGCTATCCGGGAAGCATCGCGCGGGCAGCGCTGGCCCGAGCCTTCCGAGCGAGGTTTCCGCGCTCGGGTCGGTCAGGAAGTAGGGACAGGCTTCAAGGCAGCTGTCGCAGCCGTAGAGGCGGCCATCGAGGGCCTCGGCGATCGGCGCGGGAAGTTCGCCCGATTTCGCCGTCCAATGCTGGAGGCAGCGCTCGCGCGAGTACTCGCGCGAGCGCGCGTATTCGCGCGAAGGTTCGCCGTCGCCGCCATCCCGGGCGGCCGCGCATTCCGAGCCAAGCGCGCCCGTCGGGCAGGCGTCGAGGCAGCGGCGGCATTGTCCGCATCGCTGCGGAAGAAGCGCGGGATCAGGCGGCTCCAGGTCGACGGGACAAAAGAGGAGACCAAGCGTCACCGCCGAGGAAAAGCCCGGCCCGGCGCTGCCCTCCGCTTTGGCCGCCACCACGATGCCGTTCCTGCCTATCCAGCCGAGCCCGGCCATGACGGCGGCGGGTTTTTCCGGCAGGCCCGAGTTCACGAGGCGCCGCCAAGCCTTGGCTGGCGGAAGGCCGATGCCGGCTTCAAGCGCCTGGGCGACGGTCGCCGCGGCCGCCGATTCCAGGCGCGAGGAGAGTTCCCGATACCAATTGGCTCGGGCGAATCGGGCGATTCCGACCTTCGGCTCGTCGGCGGCGCGCGCTGCTTCGGCCCAAGAGGGAGGTGCGTACGCTCCCTCGCCGTAGCGCAGCGCCGCGACCGCCACGCTCGCCGCGTCGTCGGTCGTATATTTTCGCCTGACTTCGGCGGGGACGTCCATCCTGTCGAGGACGGCTTGGAAAGCCGCCCTCGACAAAAACCCGTAGCCGTAGAAGCCCGCGGCGGCGAGATTGCCCGCGAGCAGTCCGCGAAGCGCTCCGGCTAGGCTGGAGGCGTCTCCGCCGCCCGCCGTCTCGCTCAAGGCAGGGGGAAGCGGGCGGTCAGCTCGAGGACGGCGCCTTTCACGCGCGCGACGACGGCGGCGTCGCCCTTGGCCTTGAGCACTTCCATGATGAAGCCCGCTATGCTCTCCATCTCCGCGGTGCCCATGCCGCGCGTCGTCACCGCGGGGGATCCCACGCGGATGCCCGAGGTTACGAAGGGACCTTTCTGGTCGAAAGGAATGCCGTTCTTGTTGACGGTGATGTTCGCCTCGTCCAGCCACTTCTCGGCTTCCTTGCCGGTGATGCCCAGGGGCGAGAGGTCGACGAGCATGAGGTGGTTGTCGGTGCCCCCGGATACGATCCTCGCGCCGCCAGCGGAGAGCGCCCCGGCGAGCGTCGCCGCGTTGGCGACCACGCGGTCGATGTAGCGGGCGAACTCGGGGCCCTGGGCCTCCTTGAGCGCCACGGCCTTTCCGGCGATCACGTGCATAAGGGGGCCACCCTGGATGCCCGGCATGATCATGCTGTCGATCACGTCGGACCACTTCTTGGTTTCGCCCTTCGGCGTCTTGATGCCGCGGTCGTTCTCCCTGTCCCTGCCGACGAAGATCATGCCGCCGCGCGGTCCCCGCAGGGTCTTGTGGGTGGTGGTGGTCGTGAAATCGGCGATGCCGATGGGGCTGGGATGCTTGCCCGTGGCCACCAGGCCGGCGATATGGGCCATATCCACCATCAGGTAAGCGCCGACCTCGTCCGCGACCCGCCTGAAGGCGTCGAAGTCGATGATCCGCGAATAGGCGGAGGCGCCCGCGATGATCATCTTGGGCTTGTGCTCCCTGGCAAGCTGCGCCATCTGCTCGTAGTCGATGGTTTCGGTGTCGCGCCTGCAGCCGTAGCGCACCACGTTGTAGAGCTTGCCGGAGAAGGAAACCGGCGCCCCGTGCGTGAGGTGTCCGCCATGCGCCAGGTCCATGCCGAGGAGGGTGTCGCCGGGATTGAGGGCGGCGAAGAGGACGCCCATGTTCGCCTGGCTGCCCGAATGGGGCTGCACGTTGGCGTGATCCGAGCCGAAGAGCGCCTTGGCCCTGTCTCGGGCGAGGTTCTCGGCGATGTCGACGAATTCGCAGCCGCCATAATACCGCTTCCCGGGATAGCCTTCGGCATACTTGTTGGTGAGCACCGAGCCCACCGCCTCGAGCACCGCGCGCGAGGTGTAGTTCTCGCTCGCGATCAGTTCGAGCTTGTCGCGCTGGCGCGCGGTCTCGCTCTGCATCGCGGACCAAAGTTCAGGGTCGAAGGATTCTATCGCCGACATAAGGCCTCCTCGAAGATTGTTCCCATGGGGATAGGTCGAGTATACACCAGGGATGGCGGTTAGGCCACCTCCGGCCTGGCGCCGCTGCGCGGACGCGGAGTTCAATACGAGCCGAGGATCTTCATTTCTTCCCAGGCGCTTACATACTCGGCGCCCATGGATTCCTCAAAAAGCGTCTGGAAGGACCAGGGCGCCTTGGCAGTCTGCGAGGCGTCGCCGCCCAGCAGGGGCGAAATCCTGGCGAGGCCTTCCGATACGGCGATATGGCGATTGTCGAGCGCGCCGAAGTAGTGGGCGGCGTCGTCGAAGCCGGCGTCAAAGCCCAGCGGCCGGCGGCCTTCGGCGAGGACGGGGTCCCAGGGGATCCATCCGACCGTGGGCAGGTAGTATTCGAGCCAATAATGCGGCAGGCTGACCCCGTCCCCGCGGGCGAGAAATCCAGCGACCGGCCGCGCGGGCACGTTCGCCGCCCTGAGGAGGGCGCAGGCTATCAGCGCCGCCGACCGCGTGCCGGCGGACCTGGCCTTGAGCGCGGAGAGCGGCGTCTCCCTGGAGG
>MTLD01002171.1_pt5 | contig 13447 bp, 11 predicted proteins | sample 1982471 | NCBI WGS metagenome assembly MTLD01 (sample SAMN05712604, study PRJNA340218) | biofilm metagenome | isolation source: sample SPM anode biofilm adapted to -50 mV | place: USA | collected 2012-02-03
CGGCCCGAAGCTTTGAAACAGCGGGGCCGGCCGCCGCGGCGCCCTTATTTGGCGGCTGCCGCGCTCGTGCCCGCGATGCGGCCGTTGACGACCGTGTCGGCGAGGGCGTTGCCACCCAGGCGGTTCGAGCCGTGGAGTCCGCCGGTCACTTCGCCGGCGGCATAGAGCCCGGCGATGATCTTGCCGGACTTGTCGATCACCTGGCAGTCGGTGTTGACCTTGACGCCGCCCATCGTGTGGTGGACGGTCGGCACCCTGGCGCCCGCATAGTAGGGGGCGGTGTCGATTTTGTGCGAATAGAGGGTCCTGCCGAAAGCGTCCTTGGTCTTGGCGTCGACATTCGCGTTGAAGTCGGCAACGGCCTTGGCGAGATTGGCGGCGGGAACCTTGATCTGGGCGGCGAGCGCCTCGATCGTGTCGGCCTTGTAGGCGCGGCCCGCGGCGACCAGCTCGTCGATGGTCTCGTTGAAGTTGTTCTTCGTGTCGCCGGTGGGGTAGGAATGCTTGTCGAGAACGACCCACATCGTGGCGCCTTCCTGCTGGAAGAGGGCGTTCGTCATGACGTCGCGGCGGGCGCCTTCGTCCACGAAGCGATTGCCCTGCTTGTTGACGAAGATGCGGTCCTCGACGCCCTGCTCGATGTTGCCGGAAAGGCTGCCCGTCTGGGGATCGCCCATCGGCAGGAGCTGGATCCACTCCATGCCCACGAGATCGGCTCCGACCGCCTCGCCCAGGACGATGCCGTCGCCGGTGGCGCCGGGATGATTGGTCGACATGATGCTCGTGTCGAGGGTCTTCCAGTGCTTGTTGTACTTCTGCCTCATCTCGATGTTCTTGGAGAAGCCGCCGGTGGCGATGATCACGCCTTTCTTGGCGTTGATGGTGATCTTGTTGCCGGTGGGGCCGACAGCCTCGACGCCCACGGCGCGGCCGTTCTTCATGATGACTTTCTTGGCCGTGGTCTCGAGCATGACGGGGACCTTGTTGGCGCTGAGGTAGGTGGTGTAAGCCTCGATATAACCCGTCCCGAGCGGCTTGACCGGCTTGTGCGAGCGCTGCCAGAGCGCGCCGAGCACCGTGAAGCAGGTGTCGGTGAATTTCATGTTGAGGCTCTCGAGCCACTTCACGCCGTCCAGAGTCTTGGAGGTGTAATTCTTGATCAGGACGAGGTCGCCGACGCGGTCGCCGCCCTCATAGGTCTGGAGGGCGTGGAGGGTCGGGGAATCGAAGAGGCCCTTGGAACCAGCGGCCTTGTACGCCTCGTATTCCTTCTTGAGCTGAGCCTGCATCTGGGCGTGGAGGTCGGAGGCGGGCTTCGCGGCGATGAGGGCTTGGATGGTGGCCTCGGGACCGGCTTCGGCGGGGGAGAGGGCCTGGCGGGCGGGATCGGCCGAGTTGTAGGCTGCGCCGGAGATGATGGTGTTGCCGCCGACCTTGGGCATCTTCTCGAGGACGATGACCGAGGAGCCGGCCTGGTGGGCGGTGACGGCAGCGGCGAGACCCGCGCCGCCCGCGCCGATGATGACGACGTCGGCGGTTTCGGTGACATCGGCCGCCTTGGCCGCCGCGGCGATTTTCTTGGCCTTGAGGGCGGCTACGTCGCCGCCCGCCTTCTTGACGCATTCCTCGACGGCGGCGAGGATGGCCTTGCTGGAGATCGAGGCGCCGGCGACGACGTCGACGTTGAGGGTCTGGCCTTGGACGATCTTGCCGGGAATTGTCTTGATGGCCGCGTCGCCCACTCCGGGCGTTTCGTTGTGCTGATCGACCTTGACGGAGACGATGTCGGTGGCGGAGAAGGTGACTGATACTTTGACGTCGCCTCCCATGCCTTTCGCCGAGGCCGTGTAGGTCCCGGCCTTGAACGCGGCTTTCGCCGTTGCAGCGGGCGTCTGCGCGCAACCCGCGAGCAGGGTCGCGACGATGAGGGCGACCGCCACTCCGATAGCTTTGATACGCTTCTTCGATTGCATGGAGCATACTCCTTTGGTTTTAGGCCCCCCTGGTTAACCATGCGCGAGCCCGTTGATAAAGCGAGTATACTTATATATTAATGACCTGTTAAGCTGTGTTATGAGAATTTAATATTTATATAAAAATATTTATATAGTAAATGCTGAATTTGAAAAACAAGCAGGAAGGAGGCGATACGCTCGAAAAAAGAGAGGCGCGGGCGCCATCGCCCGCGCCTCTCGATTCCGGTGCCTCAGAAGCCAGGCATGTCGTAAAGGCCGCCGGCGTTCGTCACGTCTTTGTAGCCCAGCGATTTGAGGATGCGGCTGCCCATGGCGCTCCGCGCTCCCGAGGCGCAATAAAGGACGACGGGCTTGTCGAAAGCACCGATCTCTCCCGCTCTGGACTGTAGTTCGTTCACGGGGATATTGAGGGCCTTCGGAAAGTGCTCATCCGAATACTCGTCGACCGTCCTCACGTCGACGACGACCGCTCCCGCCTTGATTTTCTGCTCCACGCTGTTTCCGCCAAAAAGTCCCATCATATGCTCCTTTCGCTTGCTTGTTCCGCGCGATCCGCGATCAGCGGGCGCGATGATGATCTTGATACCTAGGCTTGGGGTTCTCCCTCTTCTTCGGTAAAGCCGCCGAATAGCCTCATGCTCGTGATTCCGCCCGAAACATAGGCCACATCGGCGAATCCGATCTGCTTCAAAAGCCTCGAGCCAAGATGCCCTTCGAAGCCCGCGACCGAGACGAGGATGAGCCTGGCGCCCTTCGGAAGTTCGTCCGCCCTGTCGCGAAGCTCGTCGAGGGGAATATGGATCGCGCCAGCGAGATGACCCTTGAGGTATTCGCCGAAAGTGCGGACATCGACGAAGACGGCGTCAGAGCCGGCGGTTCCCGCCGCCATGAGGGAAGCTTCGCGGGGGGCGATGATGTTCGAATAGCCAGAGAGATCGTTCTGCGCCGCGAAGGCGGCCATTTGAAGCGGGTCGTTCGCGCTGGAATAGGGCGGCGCGTAGGAAAGGTCCAGCTCCGCGAGATCCGAAAGGCTCATCCGCGCGGCGAGAGCGGTCGCCAGGACGTCGATGCGCTTTTCGACGCCCTCCTTGCCGAAAGCCTGGGCGCCGAGGAGCTTGCCGTCCTCGCCATAGACGAGCTTGAGCGAGAGCAGGTTGTGGCCGGGGTAGTAGCTCGCGTGATGGGGCCGGTGGACATGGACGGCGCGGACTTTTAGACCCGCCGCCAAGGCGGCTTTCTCCGAAAGTCCCGTCTGGGCGAAGGTGTAGTCCACCGCCTTGAAGACCGAGGTGCCGAGGGCGCCCGAATACTTCATCGAGCCGCCGAGGGCGTTGGTCGCGGCGATCCTGCCCTGCCTGTTGGCGGGGCCGGCCAGCGGAATCCTGACTTTGGCGCCGTCGACGCGGCGCGTCACCTCGACCATGTCTCCGGCGGCGAGGATGTCCGGATCGTTCGTGTAAAGGCCGTCGTCCACGAGGAGTCCGCCCGAGGCGCCGATCGTGAGGCCGGCCGCTTTGGCGAGTTCGGTGTTGGGCCTGACTCCGGCCGACATCAGGATGAGATCGGCGGGAATTGCGGTACCGTCGTCCAGAATGGCGACCCGGTTGGCGGCGTCGATTTTCGCGAGCGAACGCTTGACGCGGACCGCGGCGCCGGCCTCGGCGAAGGCCGCGGCGATCTGGGCGCCGAACTCGAAGTCCGCCGGCGGCATGAGCTGGTCGGTCAGTTCGACGATCGAAGTGGCGAGCCCGCGCTTCATGAAGGCTTCGGCCGTCTCAAGTCCGATGAAACCGCCGCCCACGACGACGGCCGATTTCACGCCGTTCGCGGCGATGTACTTGTCGATGGCGTCCATGTCGGGAATTGTCCAGAGCCTGAAGACGTTCGGTGAATCGACGCCCTCGATCTTCGGAACGAACGGCGTGCCGCCCTGGGCGAGGATGAGCTTGTCATAAGGAACGCGCCGCTCGCCCTCGGGGCTGCGAACCAGAAGCGTCTTGTTGGCGCGGTCGATCGCGAGGGCTTCGGTCTTCAGCGCGACATCCACGCGGTAGCGGGAGAAGAAGCCTTCGGCGGTCTGGAGGATGAGGGCGCTGCGCTTTGCTATGTCGCCCGAGAGGCGATAGGGAAGGCCGCAGTTGGCGAAGGAAACATAGGGGCCTTTTTCAATGATGGTGATCGAGGCGTTCTCATCGAGCCGCCTCGCCCTGGCGGCGGCGGTCGCTCCGGCAGCCACGCCTCCCACAATCATTAGTTTCATATTATTAACTCCTTATATATAAAAAATAATATATAAAGCATTTTCCGTCAAGACCGACATTCACAGCCTGGCGAAAAATCGATGCGAGCCCTTCAGCCCGCCGCTTCCCGTAAGGATCGTGCGCAGGCGTCCGCGCCTCCTTGTTGAAGGCGGTTTCTATTCATTATACTACACCGAAATGAAGCTTTCTTCCCGAATCGACTTTATGGCGGCGCGGAATGGCCTCGAACTCGAGCGCGGCGAGCGCGTCGGGCTCGGCCTGCCCGTCTACAACCTCTCGCAGTCCAACCCGACGCGCGCGGGGTTCGCCTGGGAACCGGAGGCGCTGGCGGCCGCCTTTTCGGCCGAAGGGAATCGCTTCTACTCACCCGACCCCAAAGGGCTCTCCTCGGCGCGCGAAGCGATCGCGGACAGCCTCGCGGCCTCCGGCAGGCCCGCCGACCCAGAACGCATGCTCCTCTGCGCCTCGACCTCGGAGGCTTACTCGTACCTCTTCAAGCTGCTCTGCGACCCCGGCGACGCCGTTCTCGTGCCGCGGCCGGGTTATCCGCTCTTCGATCATCTCGCGGCGCTGGAATCGGTGCGCGCGGCGGGATACCGGCTTGATCACTTCCATCCCCGCGGCTGGTCGATCGATCTCGCCTCCCTGGAGGAACTCCTGGACGGACCCGACGGCGAGCGCGCCAAGGCCATCGTCCTCATCAATCCGAATAATCCCACGGGCTCCTATATCCACGCCGACGAGCTCGCGGCCGTGACGAGGCTCTGCCGCGAGCGCGGCCTCGCGATCATCTCCGACGAGGTCTTCCACGATTTCTCGCTCGAGCCGCGCGAGGGGAGGGTTTCCCTCCTCGGCAAGGACGAGGTGCTCACCTTCGTGCTGGACGGCTTCTCGAAAAAGCTCTGCCTCCCCCAGGCGAAACTCGGCTGGATCGCGGTTTCCGGCCCCGGCGACGAGGCCGCCGCCGCGCTCTCCGCCCTCGAGTTGATCTCCGACGCCTTTCTTTCCGCGGGCGCCGCCGTCATGAACGCGGCGCCTACCCTCCTGGAGCGGGAGCGGGGCGTCCTGGCCTCCCTGCGCGGGAGGATGGCCGCCGATCTCGCCGCCTACCGCGAAATTCTCGAATACCCCGGCTCTCCGCACCGCGTCCTCGCCTGCGAAGGCGGCTGGACCGCCCTGGTCCAGAGCCCCCGTTTCGCTCCGGAGGAGGATTTGGCCAGAGGCCTCCTCCACGAGGAGGGCGTCTACGTGCATCCCGGATTTTTCTTCGATATGGAAAAGGAAGCCTACTTCGCCTTCAGCCTGATCATTCCCCCCGGGGAAGCCAAGGCGGCTGCCCAGAAGTACAAGGCCTATTTCGACCGCTTTCTCGAACGCATTCGCTGACTATAGGAGGGAACATGGCTGCGACGATCATAGACGGCAAGGCGGTGGCCCAGGAAATCCGCGCGGAAATCGGAGCCAGGGCGAAGGCTTTGGCCGCCGCGGGCATCACGCCGGGCCTGGCCGTCATCCTGGTGGGCGAGGACCCCGCCTCCGTGTCCTATGTCACCGGCAAGGAGAAGGCTTGCGCGGAGCTCGGCATCGCGAGCCTGGGGCGGCACCTGCCCGCCGACACCAGCCAGGACGATTTGATCGCCCTGGTGCGCGCCTGCAACGCCGATCCTAGAATTCACGGCATTCTCGTGCAGATGCCGCTGCCGAAGCACCTCGACGAGAAGGCGGTGATCGCCGCGATCGCCCCGGAGAAGGACGTCGACGGTCTCACGCCGATCAACATCGGCCGCATGATCCTCGAGGAGCCCTGCTTCGTGCCCTGCACGCCCGCGGGCGTCATCGAGCTGCTCAAGCGCTCGGGCGTTCCCACCAAAGGCGCCCACGCGGTGATCGTCGGCAGGTCCAACCTCGTCGGCAAGCCGCTCATGAGCCTCCTCATACGGAAGTCGCTCAACGCGACCGTCACCCTCTGCCACACGGGCACCGTCGACCTGGCCTCCTACTGCCGGAGCGCCGACATCCTCATCGCCTGCGCTGGCAGCGTCGGCCTGGTGCGCGGCGACTGGATCAAGCCGGGCGCCTGCGTTATCGACGTCGGCGTGAACCGCGTCGAAGACCCGACGGCCAAGAAAGGCTTCCGGCTCAAGGGCGACGTCGAGTACGACGCGGCCGCGCAGGTCGCCGGATGGATCACGCCGGTGCCGGGCGGGGTTGGGCCAATGACGATCACGATGCTGCTTGCCAACACGGTCGAAGCCGCCGCCCGCGCCGGAGCCTGAGGTCGCCATGGTCGATATCCAATCCATGAAGGACGAGCGCCGGATTCCCATCCAGAAGGTGGGCGTCAAGGGAGTCCGCTATCCGATCACCTTGCGGGACAAGGCCGCCCAGATCCAGCACACCACCGCGGTAGTCAACCTTTTCGCCGACCTGCCGCATGACTTCAAGGGCACGCACATGAGCCGCTTCATCGAGGTTTTCGAAGCCTACCGTTCGGATCTTTCGATGCAGCATTTCCTCAAGATGCTCGAGACGATCCGCGGCGAACTCGATGCGGAGACCGCCTATTCGGACATCCATTTCCCCTATTTTATCCAAAAAACGGCCCCGGTCTCGGGACAGCCCTCCATCATGAGCTACGACTGCAGCTACGAGGGGCGAAGTTCGGCGGCCGGGCATTCGTTCATCGCGGGGGTTACCGTGCCGGTGCAGACGGTCTGTCCCTGCTCCAAGGCTATCTCCGCGCATGGGGCGCACAATCAGCGGGGCATCGTGACCCTCAAGGTCAAGCTCGGGCCTTTCATCTGGTTCGAGGACATGATCGCCCTCGTGGAGGACTCGGCCTCGAGCGATCTCTACACCCTCCTGAAGCGCGAGGACGAAAAATATGTCACGGAGCGTTCTTACGAGCGTCCGCGATTTGTTGAAGACGTGGTCAGGGAAGTATATTTGAAGGTGGAAGCCCTGGGGAAATTCCCCAAGTTCTCCGTCGAGGCGGAGAACTTCGAGAGCATCCACAATCATTCAGCCTATGCGTATGTCGAAAAGACCTGAAAGGAGTCCGAATGTCCGATAACTATCCTGTAGAACAGAAAGACCTGGGCGAGAAGGGCACAAAGGGCGTCATGGCGGCTGGGGCCGGCATCGGCCTTCTCGGCGTCAACGCGCTCCTCGGCATTCCCGTGCTCGGCTGGGCGCTCTCGGCCGGCCTCGTCGCGCTGGGCGCGGTCGGGCTTTTCGGCAAGACGAAGACCGACAAGGTGTCGGGGACCCTGCTCACCGTGGCCGGCGCGGCTGGATTGACGACCCTCTTCATGCCCGGGTTCGCCCGCTCGATCCTGAGCCTGGGCGGAATCGGACTGGTCATCTACGGCGCCGCGAACCTTGCGGGCTTCCTCAAAGGGCTCAAGAAGAAAGGCTGACGGATATTCCCTGAATGAAATACAACCTCGAAACCTACGGCTGCGAGATGAACAAGGCAGAATCCGCGGCCCTGGAAGCCATGCTCCGCGAGCGGGGCTGGGAAGCCGGACCGCGCGACTCCGCCGACCTGGTCCTCATCAACACCTGCACCGTGCGGGCCACGGCGGAGAACAGGGCCTGGGGCAGGATCGCGCAGTTCGCCTCGGAGAAGCGCAAGCGCCGCTTCGTCCTGGTCGTCGTCGGCTGCATGGCCGAGCAGTACCGCGAAGCCATGAAGGAGCGCGTTCCCGAGATCGACTATGTCCTGGGGACCTTCCAGAAACAGTCATTCGGCCTGATCCTCGACCAGATCGCCGCCGGCACCTCCTATGACCTCACGGAGGAGACGCCCGCCTATGTCTTCTCCAAGACCCACAGCGAGCCGGGCGCCTTCAGGGCTTTCGTGCCGATCATGCACGGCTGCAACAATTTCTGTTCCTACTGCATCGTGCCCTACGTCCGAGGCAGGGAAACCTCACGCGCTCCCGACGACATCCTCGCAGAGATCGACTCCCTCGAGGCGGCCGGCGTCCGGGAAATAACGCTCCTCGGCCAGAACGTGAACTCATATCGATGGGAGGGGACGAAAGCGGAGCCGGTGGCGGGGCAGGGCGACCGGCAAGGCGGCGGGGCGCTCGACTTCGCGGGGCTTCTGCGCGTCGTGGCCGCCCATCTCCGCGAAAAGCGCGCCTCCGCGGGCGGGGAAGCTTCGGCCGCCGCGTCCTCGGGCATTGGCTGGATCCGTTTTTTGACGAGCCACCCCAAGGATCTTTCCGATGATCTCATCCGCGTGATCGCCGAGGAGCCGATCTTCTGCCGGCACGTTCACCTCTGCATCCAATCGGGTTCCGATCGAGTTCTCGCCGCGATGAACCGAAAATATACCAAGGAGTATTTCCTCGGGCTCGTCGACCGGATGAAAGCGGCGATTCCGGGACTCTCCCTGTCGACCGATATCCTGGTCGGGTTCCCCGGCGAAACCGAGGAAGACCTGGAGGAAACTCTCGAGGCGATGCGCAAGGTGCGCTTCACCTACTCCTTCATGTACTACTACAACCCGAGGGAGGGGACTCCGGCCATGAAGCTTGCCGGCAAGGTTCCCGACAAGGTGAAAAAGGCCAGACTAGCGCGGGTGATCGCCCTGCAGAAGGAAATCTCCGCCGAACTCATGGCCGAGCGCCTCGGCGCCGTCGACGACATCCTCATCGAGGACCGCTCGAAGCGTTCCTCGAAGGAGATGCTTGGCCGAACGGCGAGGGACGAGATGGTGGTGATCGCGGCCGACCCATCCAGGATCGGCCAATTCGCCCGAGTCGCCTTGAAGGCGAAATCGGGCAATACGTTCCGGGCGGAAGAGGTGAATGAATAGAAGGCTCGCTGTTCTGTCGGCGCTCGTTATCCTGGCCGGGGCGGCATTCGCCCAGTCCGGCAAGGCGGCGGCGACGAAATCGGCGCAGCCGCCCGCAGCCGCAGCCGCTGGAACGGCGGCGCCCGCCGCGGTCCCCAAGATCGAGGGAACGCCGACGCTCGCGGCCGCCAGGAAGGCCATGGCAAAGGCGCCAGCGGGAGCGGGCTTCGGGGTGTATCTTCAAGCATACAGCCTTGCGATGAACCTCCACGACGCGATCTCCTTGTGCAGGGAATTCCTGCCAAAAGCCCCGATCGACGCTCGCGCCGACCTTGCCGCCTTCGCCGGCGCCCTGGCGCTGAGCGCCGGATCTTATGCCGATGCGGCTGACTTCTTCTCCTTGGGCGCCTCGAGCGCCCAAAAGGCGAGCGCCCAAGCGACGAGCGTCAGGCCCGATCTTCTGCTGAAGGCCGTCCGCTGCAATCTCGCCGCGGGAAATTTGGCGGCCGCTAAAAAGTCCCTGGATCTCGTTCCGGATAGGGTTGCCGGCGTATCGTGGGTGCAGGCGCGAAGCCAGGCTCTCGCGTGGCTCTACCTGCTCGACGGCGATGCCGAAAAAGCTTTTATCCTCCTCCAGCCGCTCGTCGCCGGACCGGAAAAACCTGAAACGAGGCGGGAAGCGCTCTTCCTGCTTTGGATCATCGCTTCTTCACCGGACTTTGATGAGTTTAGCATGTCTACCAAAGGATACGATTCGGCAACGCTCGCCGCCTTGCTGCGCGCCGAATACCCGGGCTCGGTCGAGCTGGCTTTTGTCGAGAAGGGAATAATCGCAAAGCCTTCCGCTTGGCTGCTGACCGGGCTCTACGCCCCGGCCGCGGCGGGAAAAGACTTCAGCCTCGCGGTGCCTGAAAATCCCAAGGATCAGAGCGCTGAGGCGCAGGATGGCGGCGGTCAGCTTCAGGTCGGCTGGTTCTCCCGAAAGGAAAATGCGCTCGCCCTGGCCGCGAAACTGCAGAAACAAGGCTTCCGCGCCAGGACCGACGAGCAGAAGGACAAAAGCGGAGAGCCGCGCTGGGCGGTCATCGTCGATGCTTCGGGCGACTGGACGAAAACCCAGGCAAAGCTCAAGGACATGGGTTACGAATCGTATTTCCTGCCGTGACGCGCCCCCATCCCGGCTTCGTCAGTCAACGACGCGGGTGAAGCGAATTTCCGGCTTGTAGAGAGGTTCGGCCCCGCCCTCCAGGACTTTCGCGGGATTCAAGAACAAAGTCCCAATTCCCCCTTCCTTTCCCGGTCGAACCGAAACAAGGTAGCTCATGCGGCCGGACGGGATGGATTTTTCATCGACAAGCTCGAGATCGAGCACGGCCTTGTCCCCGTCGCGGAAAAGCGTATAGTCGCCTTTTTTGGTCTGTCCCGGGAACTTGAGCGAGAAGGTCCCGTCCGACAGCTCTAGGCTCGAGCCTTCGCCATCGGCATAGAAGCCTTCGAAGCCGGCGATGCCGACATTCAGGGCGCGGCCTTCCGATCCCTCGATGGGGATCGGCGTTTCGCCCGCGCCCGATGCGGGGATAAAAGCCTGCGTCGAAACCGCCGTCTCGCCTGCGTAGCGGCGGTAGGTGCCGTTCCAGTCTTCCTTGACCGCGAATTTCACGACCTGCTGGGTCGTCGCCGATACCCTGACCTTGTCGACGCCCACCAGATCGACGCCTAGTACCCTGATCATCTCGGGAACAGTGCCGTTGGCGATCGGGGCGTAGATTCCGGCGAAGGCGGCGGTCGACTGGCCCCAATCCCATTGCTGCTGTTCCCGGGCGCTGTCGATGGATATTTTTCTCCCCTCGGGGTCGAAGTGGAGGAATGTTGGAGGCTGGGGAGCGGCGGCATTGACCTCCCGGATCCAAAGGCCCTTGAGATAGGTTTCAAAATCGGTCGCCGTGCCGGTTACGACGCTGCTGACGAAGCGCTTTTCCACGTTCTCTCCGGGAATGAGATATTCGGAGCCGCGTTCGAATCGTCTGGAATACTTATTCCAGAAATAGATGATTTTACGCTGGTCCAGGGGGGATGCGCCGCCGCGGGCTTCCTCGTAGACGGCGATCGTGGCGGCTTGAGACAAGGCCGAACCCGACGCCGCAGGCGAAGCGGGGTCCTCGATGGCGATGGAGAGCCCCGATGCCGCGAATACAGTCCTGTAGAGGCTTGGACCCGTCCCGGCGCGCCTGAATATGGTCAATGTCTGGCGGTTCGCCGCGTCGATTCCGAAGCAGAGCAGGTCGATGCTGCCGTCGCCCAGCAGATCCCTCGGCTGAACGAGGACGGCTGTGGGCTTCGTCGCCAAAGTCTCGCCCTTCCAAACGCGGACATAGGTGCCGGTTCCGGGCTGCACGTCGGCCACGGCGACGGAAATGCGTCCATTTTCAGCGGCCGGCTTTACGATGACGACCTGCTCGAGGTCCTCGTCCTCATCGAGATTCATGTCCACCGCGTCAAGGAATGTCTCGCCCCATTCGGCGGGAATCTTGGCCCGCTGACTCGCGGGTTTCGCGGCCTCAGCCTCCGACGATGCGCCGGAAGCTGAGCCAAGGTCGACAATTCTCCCGGCGACGGGAAGCGAGGCTTCGAGGTTTTCCTGCCTCATCCTCGCCAGAAAGAAGATGAAGAAACCCGCGGCGAGGATGAAGGCGACGATCAAGATTGCTTGTATAAAGCGTTTCATTGCGTTTCGTAGGTTGTTGTAGCATGCGGCGCGGGGCGGGAACAAGCGCGGCGGGAATCCGCCGCACCCGGAGAGCCTCAGTTGCGGCGAGCGCCGGGTACGGCGAACGCCGGGTACGGCGAGCGCCGGGTACGGCGAGGGATAGCGGCTGGCATCCTGCTGTGGTATCATCGGCGAATACGCTATGAAAATCGCCTGGAGTAGATCGGCACGAGCCTTGCTCGCCGCCTCAGCCGCCGTGCTCGCCGTAGCTATCGGCCTGCTGTGGGTCGTGGTCGCCCGCGAGGCCGGACGCCGGGACCTCGTTCTGGAATATGAGGCGTTTCGCGCCTCGAGCGCCGCCCTCGACGAGTACCGGCGCGACCAGTCCTTTTCGCCGGAGAACGATGCCAAGATCCGCGGTTTCGGGCTCTACCAGCTCGATGGCAGCGCCTTTCTCCGCTACGGCTCGGCTCCCGAGACCATGTCGACGAGCGAAGCTCTCCGCCAGCGCGGGCAGTCGGATCGCCCCAGCGAACTTCCCGGGGTCTCCGTCACTTTTTCCGACGATGGCGCCTCGCTTCGCTTGATCCGTTTTTCCGGCATCCAGGCGGCGGGACGAGCCGGAACGCCTGGCCAGGGCCTCGGAATGGGGATGGGCAGGGGCAGGAACATGCAGTCGCCGCCTGAAACGCAGTTCGCGAGCCCGCCCTCTCCCTCGAACCCTCCCGCTCCCCCGGCGATGCAGGGAATGCAGCAATCCATGGGCGGAAGCTATATCGTCTGGATGGACTATGCCGTCGAAGGCTTCAGCCGGGAACGGGCGCAGCTTTTCATCGTGGCGGGCGTCATCTCGCTGATGCTGCTGGGCCTCTACGCGTTGCTCATCCGCATATCGCGCCGGAACGAGGACCTGAAAGCGCGCGAGGCCGAGACCCGCGAGCTTGTGCAGCTGGGCGAGGCGGCGAGAACGCTCGTTCACGAGATTAAAAACCCCCTAGGCATCATGCGCATACAGACCGCCAAGATAAGGCGCGCCTCGGGAGCCTCGGGACTGGCCGACGAAGGAGAAAGCCGCGCGATTCGGGCGAAGCGGACCACGCAGCTCGCCGAGGCGGCCGACAGCATCGATGAAGAGATCGCGCGGCTTTCCGGCTTGGCCGATCGGATTCGCGAATTCCTGAAGCCCGGCCCCCTCAACATCAGGGTCCTCGAGCTGGGGAGATTCCTGGAGACATTCGGAGAACGCTACCGCGATCTCGGAGAGGCTGGCGTCGAGCTTGATCTCGAGCTGCCTCCAGGCGGGGCGGCCTGGGCGAGCGCCGACGAGGAAAAGCTTTTCGGCGCCCTCGACAATATCATGCGAAACGCCATCGAAGCCGCCGAGCTGCGGCCCGTCGGGGAAAGGCGCATCGCCCTCCGTCTCGAACGCCGCGACGCCTCCTGGGTGATCACGGTCATGGATTCCGGAATGGGGATCGATCCGGAGAGCGCGGGCCGAATCTTCGACCCCTTCTTCACGACCAAGGAAAAAGGCAGCGGAATAGGGCTCGCCCTCTCGAAGCGCTACGTGGAATCATTCGGCGGCAGGCTCGAGTACGAGGGGCGGTCGCCCTTGGGCGGAGCGGCCTTCTCGATCGCGATCGGGCAAGAAAAAGCGCCGCCGGCCTAGCGGCTGGCGGCGCCCGCAGCCGACGCG
>MTLD01000449.1_pt2 | contig 13439 bp, 13 predicted proteins | sample 1982471 | NCBI WGS metagenome assembly MTLD01 (sample SAMN05712604, study PRJNA340218) | biofilm metagenome | isolation source: sample SPM anode biofilm adapted to -50 mV | place: USA | collected 2012-02-03
GACCAGGGGGGCTTCGGCGGCGGCGCCGCCGATCCAGACCGCGGCGGCGACGTGGCAGAGGACGCCGATGGCGCCCGAGACGAGGTAGAGGGCGAGGTAGCGGGCCCGCCCGATGCGGCATTCGACGTTGTCGCCGAAAACGCCGAGGAAGAGCATGTTGCCCGCCAGGTGGGTAAATCCGGCGTGGGCGAACTGGCAGGTCAGGAGGGTGAAGAGTCCTCTGCCCAGCGCGATCTCTGAAGGGATGGCGGCCATCGCGAGGGTGGGGCCGTCGGCTCCGAAATCCTGCACGAAGACGAATATCAGCACGTTGGCGGCGATGAGGAGCCAGGTGAGGAGAGGCTTTCCGCGTCTGCCGGTGTTTTGGTCGCCGATGGGTATCATGATGGTTCCTCCCAGCGGCAATAATAGTATAAAGCGCGGACGAAGGCTACCTCGGCCGCGCGAGGGCCGCGGGGGGACGCCGACCTGGCGCAGGGCGGCCTTTCCATGGTATGATCGGGGCGATGATAAAAGCTCTGATGTTCGACCTCGACAATACGCTCTATTCCGAAAAGACCGGCATGGAAACCCGCGTGCTCGAGCGGATCAACCAATTCGTCTCGGGATATCTCGGCTGGCCGCTCTCCGAGACGCACGAGCGTCGCCGCGAGGGAGCCAGGCGCTTCGGCACCACGCTCGAATGGCTGGTCTACGAGAAGGGCCTCAAGGACGTCGAGGGCTACTTTTCCTTCGTCCACCCGGAGGGGGAGGAGGACTGCCTGGCGTACGACCCGGGCTTTGCCGCCTTCCTCGATTCGCTCGACTACGCCAAGATCGTGCTGACGAACGCGCCCATGGAGCACGCCGCGCGCGTGCTGAGGAAGCTCCGGATCGAGGACAGGTTCCTGGGAGTCTTCGACATAAAGTACAACGGCCTCGTGGGCAAGCCGCATCCCAAATCCTATCTGCGCGCGCTCGAGGCCTCGGGGCTCGACCTCGCGACCACCGTCTTCATCGACGACAGCCCGAAGTACATCAAGGGCTATCTCGCGTTGGGCGGCCGAGCGATCCTGAAGGACGAGGGCGAGCGCTTCGCGGGCATGGGATTCGAGCGCATAAAGGTCCTCGAGGACCTGCCGCGCATCCTCTAGAGGCTGAGGCGGCGCGGCGGACGCCGGCGTCGCCCCAGCGCTACTTCGAATTCCTCGCGCGCTCGAGCGCCGACCCGATGACGAGAGCGGCCAACGTCGCGGCGTAGGGAATCGCCAGGATGAATTCCGTCGGAATTTTCAGCGTGCCCTGCGCGTAATTCGAATAACTTTCTGCCAAGGCGAACACGAAACAGGCGAGGGCGATGCGTCCCGGCCTGCGCCCCCCCAAATATATCGCCACCAGCGCGATCCAGCCCCTCCCCGCGCTCATGTTGGGCACGTAGGCCGAGAGCGGCAGCGAGAGGCTCGCGCCCGCGAAGCCGCAGAAAAGCCCCGAGAGGACGATGGCGAGGAGGCGCGAGGCGTCGGGATCGAAGCCCGCGGCCTTCACCGCTTCGGCGTTGGCGCCCGTGGCGCGCATCCTCATGCCCGCGCGCGTCCTGAACGCGATGGCCGACGTAACCGCCACGGCGATCCAGGAGGCGTAGGCGATGAGGTCGTGCGAGAAGAGGGCCTCGCCCAAGAAGGGTATGCCGCCCAACGCCGCCGCGAAGGGCGCCGCCGGCGCCGGCGAGCTGAAGGCGACGACGCTCTTGGTTCCGAACCAGGCGTTGGACAGGACGACGGTGAGCCCCGAGGCGAAGATGTTGGCCGCCAGGCCCGTGACGAAGACGTTGGCCTTGAGCCTTATCGTCGCGGCGCCGTAGATCCAGGCGAGGAGCGCGGCGGCCAGCCCCGCGGCGGCGAATCCCGCGAGGGCGCTCTGCGCGAGCGAGGCCGCGATGACGCCGAAGAAGGCGCCGATTAGGATGAGCCCCTCGAGCGCGATGTTGAGCATGCCGCTCAGCTCGGTGAAGAGGCCGCCCAGCGCCGCGAGGACGAGGGGAGTCATGGCGTCGAAAGCGTTGCCCGCTATCGTGCCCGCGATGTCGGCCAGGCTCATGCCGCCCCCTTGATCCCGGCGCTTTTCGCGCCGCGCCCGCGCCGGTCCAGCGCGCGCTCGAAGGGGAGGCGCGTGGCCGTGACGAGGAGGAAGATGACCGCCTGCACGATGGCCACGATCTCCGAGCTGACGTCCGAGCCGAGCATCACGCTCTTCGCCCCCGAGTCGAGGTACGCGTAGAAGGCCGCCGCCGGCACGATCGCGAGCGGATCGTTCTTCGCGATGAGCGATACCGCTATGGCGCTCCATCCCGCGCCCGAGGAAAATCCTTTCATCACCTTGCCGTAGGAGCCGAACACCATGAGGGCGCCGGCCAGCCCGTGCAGGGCGCCCGAGAGCGCCATCGAAAGCGCGGTGTAGGCGCCCGAGTCGATCCCCGAGTAGCGGGCGAACTCGCGCGAGGCGCCGCAGAGCCTCAGTTCGAAGCCGAACCGCGTGCGCGACATCACGGCCTTGCCGGCGATGGCGGCGGCGAGGGCGGCGAAGATTCCCGCGCTCAGCGACGAGGGCGGGAAGATTTTCACGAAGGCCGCCGCCGGCGCTATGGCCCGCGTCGTCTGGAAATTGCTGGAGGGATCTTGGAAGGGCCCGGTGACGAGGTAGTCGACGATGAGCGCCACCAGCGACGACAGGAGGAAGGACGAGATGAGCTCGTCCACGCCGAGGCGCTGCTTGAGCGTTCCCGAGACTGCGCCGATCGCGCCGCCCAGGGCCGCCGCCGCCGCGCAGGCGGCGAGCTGGACGGCGAGGGGGGCGGAGTCCGGCATGGCGAGCGCCACGAGGGTCGCGGCGAGCGCGCCCGCGTAGATCTGGCCCTCGCCGCCCAGATTGAAGTTGTGCGATTCAAAGGCGAAGGAGACGCCGAGCGCGGCTACGATGAGCGGCACCATCGAGGCGGCGAGGTTGCCGAGGTAGTAGCCGTTGGCGATCGGCGCGATGAAAAAGAGGTTGAGCGATTCAGCGAACGATTTCGAGAAGACGAGGAGGAGGACGCAGGCCGATCCGACCGCCGCCGCCACGGTGAACGCGAGGAGGCCGATCTTCCGACGATTCGCGTCAGTCATGGGCGCCCCCTGCCGCATGCGCGGGCGGAGGCGCGGGTATCGGTCCGCCCGCGCCCAGCATGGCGACGCCGATCTCCTCGCGCGAGAGGCCGGGGCCGTTCTCCCAGGCGCCGGCGATCGAGCCGCCGTGCAGGGCGACGATCCTGTCGGAGAGCGCGAGGATCTCGTCCAGGTCCGAGGAGAGGACGATGATCGCCGAGCCTTCGCCGCGCAAGTCTCTGATCGCGGCGTAGGCGAATTCGCTCGAGGCCTGGTCGAGTCCCCAGGTGGGCTCGCAGAGGACGCAGAGCTTGGCGGGTTTGCCTGAGAGCCCGTTCGCGGGCCGCAGGCCGCTCGCGAGCATTAATTCGCGGGCGAGGATGAGCTTCTGGATATTGCCGCCCGACAGCTCGCCGACGAGGTTGTCGGGTTCGGCCCGCACCGAAAAGGCGCCGATCGCGGCCTGGGCCGCCGCGCGCGACGCGCTCGAGTCCAGGAGTCCCGCGGGAAAGAAGGCGGCGCGATCCAGCGCGATGACGTTCTCCGTGACCGTGCGATCGGCGCAGGAGCCGCGGCGCATCCTGTCGGAGGGGACGTAGGCGATGCCGTTCTCCCGCCAGGGCGCCGAGCGGTAGCGCGGATAGCGCCCGCCGAGGAAGAGCATTCGGCCGGTCGTGGGCTTGAGCACGCCCGCGAGGAGGTCCTCGAGCTCGGCGAGGCCGTTGCCCGAGAGGGCGCAGACGCCGACGATCTCGCCCGGCGCGACTTTCAGCGAGAGCTTGTCCAGGCGGGTCCGCCTGTGCTGCCTGCGCCCGACCGAAAGGCCCGAAAGTTCGAGCGCGGGCGGCGGGGCCGACGCGGGGCGGCTTTCGGACGGCGCGGCCTCGGTACGGGAACCCGCCGGGGAACGCGAATCAGCGCCCATCACGAGGTCGGAGAGCGCCCGCTCGCTCAGGTCCGAGGCGCGGTATCGGCCGACCGTGGCGCCGTTCCGCATCACCGTGACGGTGTCCGCGATCCGCAGCACCTCGCGCACCTTGTGCGTGATGATGACGATGGTGCGGCCCTCGCCGGCGAGCGCGCGCAGGGTGCCGAAAAGGGCGCCGATCTCGCGCTCGGTGAGGACCGATGTCGGCTCGTCCAGGATGAGAACCTCGCAGTTCCGGTAGAGCAGCTTGAGGATCTCGACCTGCTGGCGCTCGCCGACGGTGAGCGCCTCGGCGGGCTTGGCGGGATCAACCGCGAAGCCGAAGCGCCGGACCGTCTCCGCGGCGCGGGCGAGCAGGGCCTTCCTGTCCACGAAGAAGCGCGCGAACAGCGGCTCCTCGCCGAAGACGATGTTCTCAGCGGCCGAAAATCCCGGGATGGTGAGGAAATGCTGGTGGACCATGCCGATCCCGCGGGCTACCGCGTCGGCCGGGCCGCGGAAGGCGATCGTCTCGCCGTCGATGGCGATGCTGCCGGCGTCGGGCTTTTCGAGGCCCGCCAGGATGCGCATGAGGGTCGTCTTGCCGGCGCCGTTCTCGCCGACCACCGCGTGGATCTCGCCCGCTTCGAGGACGAGGTTCGCTCCCTTGTTGGCCCAGGAATGGCTCGAGGGGAAGAATTTGTCGATGCGCTCAAGGGCGATTTTTTTCATGATTTTCCGTCGCGGGAGGCGAAGGCCGGCCAAGCCTGCCGGCCTTCGCTTTCCGCCAGCGCGGCTTATAGCTGCGGCACCTTGAAGGTCAGGGCGCCGGCCTTGATCTTGGCGATCGCCTCCGCGACCTTGGCCTTCACCGCGTGCGGCACGCCGTTCTGGTAGCTGGGGCTGGAGGCGAGCAGCTCGATGAAGCCCTCCTTCATTCCGACGACCTCGGCCTTGCCGAAGGCGAGCTTGCCGTCGTTGGCTTCCTTGAGCTTGGTGTAGGCCAGCAGCTCCTGCCGCAGGGCCGTGCAGCCCAGGATGGAAGCGGGCGCCCGCGAATACTCGTCGGAATCGAAGAAGACCAGGTATTTGCCCGCGTCCTGGGCGGCTTTGATCACGCCCTGGCTCGCCGAGCCGCATATCGGGAGGATGACGTCGGCGCCGCTGTCGATCATGCTCTTGGCCAGCTCGCCCGCCTTGGTGGCGTCGTACCAGTTGCCCAGGACCCGCACGTCGAGCTGGAAGGCGGCATCCGCCGCCTTGAGGCCCTGCTCGAAGCCGGGGATGATCAGCTTGTCCATGACGGGATAGTGCTGGCCGATCACCATGCCGACCTTCTTGGCCGCGTTCGCGCCGGAGAGGCCGCTCGTCGAAATCAGGCCGGCCAGGTAGCCGGTGATATAGCCCTGCTCGGTCTGGTTGTAGAGCACCGTGTGGAGGTTGGGGATTCCCTGCTTCATGCCGTCCAGGCAGATGAATTTCTGTTTGGGGAAGCTCGGCGCGATGGCCGCGATGAGGTCGGGAAGCGAGGGGTTGGAGGTGAGGATGTAGTCGAAGCCGCCCGTCGCGACGAAGCTGGTGAGCTTTTCCTGCCACTCGGCCTGGTTGAAGCCGGCCTCGAAGACCTTGACCGCGGCGCCGGGGATCTCGGCGGCGAAGCGCTGGGCGCCTGCGGCGAGGTCGGCATAGGTGGGGCTGCCTTGCATGACGCCGGGGATGAAGACGCCGATCTTCGGCGCGGCGGCGAAAGTGGGCATGGTGAAGGCCATGCCGGCGATAGTCATGAGGGCGAGGGCGAGCGACGGTCGGCGACTCATAGGTACCTCCAGCGGCGGGTTAAAATCGGTACCGCTGTAAAATTTACGTAACAAAAAATCTTACGTAAGATTCATAGTAGCATATTCAAAAAAAAATTCAAGTAGGGTATGATGAGACCCGTGACCATGAAGACGCGCGACGACAGCCTGAAGATAGGCGACCTGGCCTCGATGTTCGGCATGACGGCGAGGTCCATCCGCTACTACGAGGAGCTGGGGCTCCTCAAATCCAACGACAGGACCGAGGGCATCCATCGCCGCTATCCGGGCAGGAACGTCATCTACCTGAAACGGATAAAGCAGCTGAAGGCCTACGGACTGAGCCTCGGCGAAATAAAGGAATTCTTCGACTTGGCGGAGGCGGACCCCTCGGGCGAGCGCTGCAAGGCGATGCTCGTGCGCACCTACGAGGCGCGGATCCGCGCCGAGGAGGAGTCGATCGCCGCGGCCAAGGCCAGGCTCGACGAGCTGGCGCGGCAGGCCGATCTGGTCCGCGCCGCCGGCAGCTTCTTTTCCTGCCCGGGCGAGGACTGCGCGGCCTGTCCCGACGGCGAGTTCTGCGACTATTCGTCCTTCCTGGACGAGCTGGCCGCGCCGCCGGAAAAGGCGGACGGCTCAGGCGGTGACGAATGATCGTCGCCCTCGACATAGGCACCACGAGCGCCAAGGCGGCCCTGTTCCGCCGCGACGGGACCTGTCTCGCCTTGGAGCGCGCGCCCATTTCCTCCATAATAGGCGCCAACCCGATCGAGCATGAGATCGATCCCCGAGCCTGGACCGAAGCCGTCGATGGCATGCTCGCGCGCCTCGCCGCGGCCGTGCCCGGCGGGCTGGCCGGCGTCGAATGCGTCGCGGTGAGCGGCAACGGCCCGACCCTCCTGCCGGTGGACGCGCGCGGCGAGCCGCTGTGCAACGCGATCACCTGGATGGACCGCCGCGCCGCCGAGGAATCGGCCCTGGCGGAGCCCCTCCTGGGCCGCTCCCTGGATCCGGCCTACAACCTCCCCAAGGTGCTCTGGCTCAAGAACCATCGGCCCGCCCTCTACGAGGCGACGCGCTGGTTCTCCTCCTGCCCCGAATATATCTGCGCCCGCCTCTGCGGCGAGTGGGTGAGCTTCCTGCCCGCGGAGGGCTACCAGGCCATCATCTGGGATAAGGCCTCCATACGCCTCCTCGGCCTGGACGAGGGCAAGTTCCCGCCCTTCGCGGGGCTCGGCGTTTCATTGGGCGGCGTGACCAAGGCGGCTTCCGCGCGCACCGGGCTCCCCGCGGGCATACCCGTGGCGGGCGGCGGACCGGACTTCATCGCCTCGCTAATCGGCACCGCCACCACCGCGCCGCGCCGGGCCTGCGACCGCTCGGGCACTTCGGAGGGCATCAATCTCTGCTGGGACAAGCCCCACGCCCGCGACCCGAGGCTCCTCTTCATGCCCCACGTGGTGGCGCCCTACGAGAACATCTCCGGCGTGATCTCGGCGACGGGCCGGGCCGTGTCCTGGTTCATGGGCGTCGAGGGCTTGGGCGCCGCCGACCACCAGGGTTTTTTCGAGGCGGCGGCCTCGGCCCCGGCGGGCGCGGACAAGCTCCTCTTCCTTCCGTATCTGGCGGGCGAGCGCGCGCCGCTCTGGGACCCGGACGCCCGCGGCGCCTTCGTAGGCCTGAGCCTCAAGCACGGCCGCGGGGAGATGGCCCGCGCCGTGGCGGAGTCGGCCGGCTTCGCGATGCGCGACGTCATCGGCGTCATGGAATCGCTCGGCGCTTCCGTGGACGACTTGCGCGTCACCGGCCAGCCCGCCGGCAACGCCATCTGGAACCAGATCAAGGCCGACATCATCCAAAAGCCCATCAGGGTGCCCGCTTTCGGCGAGGCGGAGCTGATGGGCGACCTCTGTTTCGCCCTGGCGGCTCTCGGCGACTTCGGCTCGGCGGCCGCGGCGGCCGAGCGCCTCGTGGCCTTCGGCCGCACCTTCGAGCCCGACGCCTCGCTCGGCGCGCTCTACGACGGCCTTTTCGGCCTCTACCGCGAGAGCTACCGCGGGCTCAAGCCCGTGTTCGGCGGGCTGGCCGCGCTGTGAGCGTCGGCGTACGAACCGAACGCGGCGGCAGCGTCCGCCAGGGCCGCGCGGCCGCGCGGCCCTGGCGCCTTCCCCTTGACCCTTTTTGCAAGACTGTCTACTTTTATCGAAACGCACTTGCACGCATTAACGCTGTCCCGCACAGCATCGAATTATCGCGAACCCTTACGGAGGTAATCCCATGCCCGAAACCAAGGTTGTCGTCAATCTCTCCAACCGCCATCTGCACGTCTCCCAGGCCGACCTCGTCGCCCTCTTCGGCGAGGGCCACGAGCTGACCAAGACCAAGGACTTGGTCCAGCCGGGACAGTTCGCCTGCGCCGAGACCGTCACCATCAAGGGACCGAAGGGCGCCTTCGAGAACGTCCGCATCCTCGGGCCGGTCCGCAAGGAAACCCAGGTCGAGATTCTCGCCAGCGACCAGTTCAAGCTCGGCGTGCCCGGCTGCCCGACCCGCGAGTCCGGCCAGCTGGACGGCAGCTTCCCGGTCGAAATCATCGGCCCCAAGGGCAGCCTCAAGAAGGACCGGGGCCTCATCATCGCCCAGCGCCACATCCACTTCAGCCCCGAGGACGCCGCGCGCTTCAACGTCGTGGACAAGCAGATCGTCAGCCTGAAGGTGGGCACGAACCGCGCCGCGATCTTCCTGAACGTCGTGTGCCGCGTCGCCCCGATCTACGCGCTCGAGTGCCACCTCGACTTCGACGAGGGCAACGGCGTGGGCATCGGGAACGGGACCATGGGCGAGATCGTCGCGCTCTAGGAGACACCGTGAGCAAGGTAATTCTGAAAGCCCAGGATCTGGACGGTTTCCTCACGTCCGACGACAACGCCTTCCTGGCGAGGATGGACAGCCTCTACCGCCAGGCGATGGTGTCCTTCAACATCCTCTCGACCAGCCGCTCCGAGTTCGAGCTCAAGCGGGAGGAAGCCGCCCTCATCGAGCTGTACAACACGATGGGCGGCCTGATGCAGGACATCTGCGCGAACGAGCCGAGGATCCAGGTCTATCCCTTCGTGACGCCCCAGGAGAACCACGGCGAGGCTTCGCGCCTCATCGCCAAGCTGCGCGACAGCGCCACCGGACGCCAGGAGTTCGTCTACTACATCCAGCGCGCCTTCGAGCTGCTGTTCAACCAAGCCTTCGGAGGCGCGGGCGGCAGCAACAAGAACCACCTGATCGTCAAGACGCCGGTGAACCTGCCGGTCCAGAACTACGCCGTGCACAAAATTCCCAACATCGACGCCAGCCTCTCCGACACGGTGATGTGCGTGATGCTGCGCGGCGCCCTCCTGCCTTCGATGATCGTATCCAAGGAAATCCAGGAATATTCGTCCACCGGCTACCTGACGCCCTTCGCGCTGTTCAAGATCAAGCGCGACGACACCAAGAGCGAGACGACGATGGAGTACATCCTCGACCTGGACCGCTCCTACTTCAAGCTCGAGCAGCTGGACGGCAAGAATCTCGTCTTCGCCGACCCGATGAACGCGACCGGCGGCTCCCTCGTCACGGTGGTGAAGTACCTCCAGGACAAGGGCGTCAAGCCCAAGTCGATCAAGTTCCTGAACGTGATTTCGGCGCTCAAGGGCAGCCTGCGCATCGTGCGCGCGCTGGACAACATCACGGTCCACACCCTATGGATGGATCCCGTGCTCAACGAGCGCGCCTACATCATGCCCGGCCTGGGCGACGCGGGCGACAGGATCAACGGCGTGGACGAGGGCGACTACCCCCGCGACATGCTGCGCCTGGTGGCCGACTACGGCACGAACATTACCGGGCTCTACCGCAACCAGCTCAGGGTCATCGAGGAGACGGTCCTCCACCGCTGACGGCATGGAAGCGCCCATCGACGCGAGGCGGCCTTCGGGCTACGCGCTCTTCTGCGGCCCCGACCTGATCCTTCCCCCCTCGTGGGAGGAGGGAAGGCCGGGGCTGCCCGTTTTCGAGGCGCTGCCCTTCGTTCCGGACGGGGCCGCGCCCGCCGCCGACCGCCTCGCGGCCGAAGCCGGCGCCGCGGCGAAGGCGCTCGCGGCGAACGCGTACGGCGCCCTCTTCCACTCGGGAGGGCGGCACTACGTGGCGGTCGAAGTGGACGAGGGCGCGGTCGCCGGAATCGCCGGCGCGAGGCGTCTTCCGACGCGGCAGTACATCGGCGCCGCCGACGAAGCTTCCGCGGCTTTCGCGCTCAAGGCCGCGGCATACGCGCATTGGGCGTACGGCGCGCGCCACTGCTCCTTCTGCGGCACCCACCTCGTTCCCGGCCGCGGCCGCGACGACGAGGGCGCCCGCGTCTGCCCGGCCTGCGGCAGAGCCTTTTTCCCGCGCATCTCGCCCGCCGTGATCGTGCTGGTGAGCCGCGGCGGCCGGATGCTGCTGGCGCACAACGCCAAGTTCCCCTCGGGCCGCCACGGCCTGATCGCGGGCTTCGTCGAGCCCGGCGAGACGCTGGAGGAGACGGTGCGGCGCGAGGTGATGGAGGAGGCCGGCATCGAGATCGGCGAGCCGCGCTATCTGCGCTCCCAGCCCTGGCCCTTCCCCGATTCGCTGATGCTGGCGTTCGAAGCCGAGTATCGCTCCGGCGAGGCGCGCCCCGACGGTTTCGAGATCGATTCCCTAGGCTGGTTTTCCCCCGACGCCCTGCCCGACATCCCGCCGAAAGGCTCGGTGGCGCGCTCCCTCATCGAGCGCTTTATCGCCGCCCGGACGCCCGCCCGTTCCTGAGCCGCCTGAGCGCGGCCAGGTCGCGTATCGTAATTTCTTTTCCCGACAGGTCCAGAATTCCAAGGTTCCGCAGCGCTCCCAACTCGCGCGAGAGGCTCGGCCGCGCCACGCCGAAGAGCTCGGCCATGCGCTCGCGCGTGGCCTCCATCCGTACCGCGCTCGAGCCGGAGAGTTCGGCGCGCCTCAGGAGCCAGTCCGCGAGCTTTTCGCGCAGGCTGATGAATTCCGAGGCCCGCAGCTTTTCCGAAAGGGTTTGGACGCGCGCGCCGACCTCGCCCAGGAGAGCTTCCAGGACGGCCTTGTGCTCCATGCAGAGGGCGAAGAGCCCCTCGCGCGGGATCACCGCGAACCGGCAGTCGCCTTTGGCTTCCACCGTGACGGGCAGCCGCTGCTCGGCGGTGAAGAGGAACGCCGCGCCGAGGGCTTCGACGGCCTTGAAGCTTTCGACCCGCACGACCTTGCCCTCGTCGCTCGTGAGCTCCGCGTACGCCTCGCCCTCGATCAGCACGTGGAGGGAGGAGTACCTGCAGCCGGCGAGGAGGGCGACCGAGCCCCCGGGGCAGGCGCGGACCGAGGTCGCTATCCTCTGGAGGCTGGCGGCCAGGGCTCGGGGATCGATGCCGGCGAAAATCCCGCACGAGGCGAGGAGGGCGATGTCGCGTGGCTGCATGGACTTCATTTTCGCGGCGCCGCCGCGATTTGTCCAGTGTCGCGCGGCCGAGGAGCGGCGCGGACGCGAAGCGGCGGTGCCCCCGCGGCCCTCTCGCGGCCCCCCTTGCGTGGCGCAATCGCCCCGCCTAGGATACCTTCATAAGGAGGCGCGCATGGATTTCTCCTGGAAAGTCATTATCGACGCGGGCCTTATCTCCACGGCCCTGCTCGCCGCAACGTTCATACGCTCCAAAGTGCGGTTTTTCCAGAAATACCTCATACCGAACGCCCTCACCGCCGGATTCCTCCTCCTGCCGGTCTACAACTATCTTCTGCCGAGCATCGGGTACCAGAAGAACAATCTGGGCGACCTCGTCTACCATCTCCTGAATATTTCCTTCATCGCCATGACCTTGCGCTCCTCTCCGCCCAAGGTGAAGGGACACAAGGGCGGCGGCGTCTTCGGCATGTCCATCGGCATCCTGATGGGCTACGCTTCCCAGGCCCTGCTCGGGCTCGCGCTCACGCTGCTCTTCATTCCCGCCGTGCACCCGGCCTTCGGGCTGCACTTGCCTCTGGGCTTCGCGCTCGGGCCGGGCCAGGCCTACGCCATCGGCAAGGGCTGGGAGGCCATGGGCTTCGAGGGCGGCGCCTCGGTCGGCCTGACCTTCGCGGCGATCGGCTACCTCTGGGCCTGCTTCGGCGGCATCGTCCTCATCAACATGGGCATCCGAAAGGGCTGGATCTCGTCGGAAATGCTCGCCTTCATGAAGGACAAGACCCTCATGACCGGCGTGGTCGGAGCGGGGAGCCCCAAGGCCATGAGCGGCCGGCTCACCACCGATTCCGAGGCCATCGACTCGTTCAGCTTCCACATCGGCCTTGTCTGCGTGGTCTATTTCCTCTCCTTCCTGCTGCTGAAGGCCCTCACCTTCCTTCTCGGCTTCGCCGGCAAGACGGGCGCCGAGCTCGCGTCCAACTTCTGGGGCATCAACTTCATCTTCTCGGCCATCGCCGCGATCGTCGTGCGCAAGCTGATCGACCGGCTCAAGGTCGGCTACGCCATCGACGACGATACGCTCACGCGCATTTCGGGCTTTTCGGTGGACTTCATGGTGGCGGGGGCGCTCGCCGCGATCTCCCTGGTTTTCGTCGGCCAGTACTGGCTGCCCATCCTGGTGATGTCGACGATCTGCGGCCTCACGGTCACGATCACCGTGCCTTGGATGAGTTCGCGCATGTTCAACGATTTCCGCTTCGAGCGGATGCTGATGCTCTACGGCGTGTCGACGGGCACGCTCTCCACGGGCCTCGCGCTGCTCAGGGTGATGGATCCCGAATTCAAGACCAAAGTGTCCTCCGACTACATGCTCTCGGCGGGGCTCACCTTCATCTTCGCGATTCCCTTCATCCTCTGCATCAATCTTCCCGCCAAGGCCTATGTCACGGGGAATATGTCCTATTTCTGGATAATGATGGGCGTGGCGGCGGCCTACCTGGCGTACGTGCTCGTCTCCTACATCGCGCTCGCCAAGAAGCGCAGCTTCGCCAAGTTCGGGCAGCTCTGGTACAAGGAATAGCCCGCCGATAGGCGCCGGGGCCGAGCTTGCGGCGACGGCGGCCGCGGGCGGCGCCTGTTCCAGCCCGCCGCCCTTGCCGGCTTCTCTAGGCCCGGACTTCGTCGGCCGGCGCGTCCGCGCCGGCCGACTGTTCCTTCCGCGCCGCGGCGAGGAGCTCGAGGGCCGAGGCGTATTTATAGGCCGAGGCGGCCCGGTCGTCGAAGCGCGCCCGATAGACGCTCATCCCCACGTAGAACTCGAAGAAATTCCACTTCAGCACGCCCGGCCCCTCGATCTCGGCGAGATCGAAGACGATGGGCTCGCCTTTTCCCGGCATGAAGCTCAGGGCGCGGGAACTCAGCGACAGCCGGCCGTGTCCGAGCGGCTTCATCTTGTCCATGCGCTTGCCCAGGAGGAGGGTCGTGCCGCCGTCGGCGAAGATGGGGCGGTCGGGCTCGGCGGCGAAGGTTCCGCGGATCAGACGGTCCAGATGTTCCCGCTGCCAGAGGGTCCACGGCGCGATCGAAGGGAAGAGCGGTCCCTTGCCGGAGAGGTCGGCTGCGGGACAGGCGGGTTCGGCTGC
>MTLD01005360.1_pt1 | contig 13421 bp, 13 predicted proteins | sample 1982471 | NCBI WGS metagenome assembly MTLD01 (sample SAMN05712604, study PRJNA340218) | biofilm metagenome | isolation source: sample SPM anode biofilm adapted to -50 mV | place: USA | collected 2012-02-03
ATTCCTGCGTCCAAAAGAGCACCGATCAGCATATTCCCTTGAAATCCGGCAAAACAATCCAAATAGATGGTTTTCAATATTATCTCCCAGCCTTAAAGCGAAAATTTCGTAACAGCCCAATTTGCGGGGAAGGCGACCTCATTTCTGGATAAGTTGCCGGGGATAGTCAGTTAAAAACATCGGTCCCGTTGCCTCGACATGTAGGCAATCCGTTATTCGTGGACCGCCGATGTCAGGCTTATAGATGGTAGGCAATAACAAATCCACCACCATGCCGGTTTCAATTTTATCGGTCCCGTTTCGGCATAGTATCGGGTAGAATTCCGACTGACGGATGCCAACGCCGTAACCGATCACATCGAGATAATATTTTTCCAGTCCGGCTGCTCGAACCACTTCACGGGCCGCCGCATCGATTCCCCCGGTGGTTGCCCCTGGAACCAGTGCGTTAATGGCGGCCGCCTGAGCTCTCACCAACAACTCGTAGGTTGCCCTTTTACCTTGTCCTATTTCGCCAACGGCCACTGTGCGGCACATCTTGGCGCAATATCCATTGTAAGTTGCGCCCAGATGAATGACTACCACTTCACCGTCCTGAATTTTCTTCTCACCCGCACAGGGATGCGTGAGCAACGTACGCTCGCCGGAAACCACCTGCGGCCGAAACGGCGATCCTCCCGATCCCGATTTTAGCATCGCATACTCAGCTTCCGCCAAGACTTCCAGTTCTGTTACCCCTCGTTCAACCGCTCTGGCCGCCGCTTCCATTCCTTTGGCAACAGCCGCCCCCGCTTGTCGCATGTAGTGCAATTCAGTCGGGTCCTTGATGGCCCGGATGCGGTAAAACAGATCCGACGCATTGGTAAATTTGGTTTCCGGAAATACCTGCCGCAAGGCATCGTAAACAGAAAAACCGACAAAATACCGCTCAAAGCCGATTGTCGGTTGTTCCATTCCGTATGCCTTGATCCGCTCAATGACCGTTGCAGCCAAGTTTCCCTTGGGAAAGAAGTATCCATAAGTGTCCAGCCCGGTTTTCTGGTGAACGAATTCTACGTCAAGCCAGAGTGTGACTGCACAAGGAGGCTCCTCGCGCGGGATCAGAATCGCTAAACACTCGATATCGGTCAGGCCGGTAAAATAAATGAGATTTTCCCGATTATTGACCAGAAGCAAATCAATATCCAATTGGTCCATCATCCGCCGGGCCGCAGAATATCGCTGCTCGAATAGCGAAGTCATCAATCTTCCTCCTTAGTTTTCCCGAGCTCCTTCCCAGCGGGGGAAGAGCTGGTTTTCAATTCCGAGGGCATCCAATATTTTTCCGGCCAGATGATTGACGATCATTTCAACATTCGTCGGACGGATATAAAATCCGACGCAAGGCGGCACCAATACAACGCCATTGTTCGCCAAGGTAATCATATTATGCAAGTGAATGGACGACAATGGTGTTTCCCGCGGCACCAAAACCAGACGTCTTCTTTCCTTGATGGTCACATCCGCAGCTCTTGCAAGCAAATTGTAAGAGAACCCGCAGGCAATCGCTGCCAAAGTTTTCATGCTGCATGGCACAATTACCATGCCATCGGTATGAAAGGAGCCGCTGGAAATGGATGCAGCCAGATCATCTATCGGGTGATAAACGCTAGACAAACCCCGAATCTGTTCCACAGAATAGTCGGTCTCTAACTGTATGTTGCGTTCCGCCCACTGGCTCATAACAAGGTGGGTTTCCATTTCCAGACGGCGCAGTTCCTCCAAGACGCGGATTCCCAGAATAACTCCTGATGCGCCGGTAATCCCCACAACGATTCGTTTCGTTTTCATCTTGGAAGGCTCTCCTTTCATATGCCGCATGACAAACATTACGCTTTCTTGGTTCTACCTTGTAATTGCAGAGGTTTTAGATGATACCCAGCACCGCGCCAGCGTAGCAGACCAAGGCCACAACTACGGCGCCCAAGACACCCATAAGCATTTGGATGGTAAAATATTTGGCTGCTTCGCGTTCACCCAACTGTTGGCCCAAATTCTGCATGATCAAAGCGCCATTCGCCGAGAGAGGGCCTATGGAAGACGCAAAAGCTCCTGCTGCGATCGAAGCGATGGCCAGTTGGGCCGATATGCCGGGGATGGCCTGAAGAAGCCCTGGAACAGTCGGCACCAGCGTTAGCACACAAAGGCGAGAAATTGTAAACAGGGACATGGCGCTGGAGGTCAGACTTAAAATGGGATAAACCGTCGTCGAGGACATGACAGACGCCAACGCGCTGCTCATCAGTTGGAAGCCTTTCAGGCTAGAAGCCAGGTTGATCAAGGTACCAACGCCGCAAATTAGGATGAGAGATGGCAAGGATACTTTTTTGATGGCGTCGACGGTGTCGACTGTTTTCAAAAGAATGCACACCACCGCAACAATCAGGCCGGCCCAGCCGACATCGATGCCAAAGATTGTCAGCGCCACGACAGCAACAATCCCCAACATGCTGATAATCTGATTTCGGTTGAATGCCGGCAAATCCTTCAAAATTTCGGCATCCACTTCGCCTTCGACCTTTAGCCCGCCAAGGACAAGATAAATCACCAAAAAGCTGACCGAAAAGGCCAAAAGGTTGAATATAAATATTGGCGCCAATTCCACCGGCAATTTTGCCATTTCAGCCGCTGCTGTAATGTTGGCAGTATACTCGTTGATCGGGCTGTAACAACCTGTCGCAACGCCATAGCCGCCGGCAATGCCGAACAGCAATGGATTGCCGCCTGAAGCCTTGGCCAGCGAAATGCCGATGCCGCTGAGGATGGCCATCCCAGCCAGGCTGTTGATCCCGATCGCACCGAGAATGACACCGACGTAAAAGATAAAGAAGGGCAATAGTTTGGCATTCTTGCCGGTCTTGGTCATCATCTTCTTGGCCAGTAGCTCTAATGACCCATTGGCCTGGGCAATTCCAAAGAACAACATGATCCCAAACACACGAACAAACAGCGATGTCGGAAAGAACCCCATAATTTTAACATCAGGCATTCCCGCCATCCTGCCTACGATATAGGCTACAATCATTCCCAGCAGCCCAATGTGGAGGGGATTCCTCTTTAATGAACCGATGGCAAATACGAGCACCACCGCAAGGAGAGAAATGAGTGCAAAATTCACGACAAATGTCCCCCAATCTTCATATTTTTATGAGCCCGCCATAACAAATCCTGCGTTTGCAAAAAGCAACAACTCCGGGTTGCGTGAGATCCTTTGTCCGGATAGACACGCAACCCCGGGGTTATTCTCGCTGTGTCACGAAAACGTAGCAAACAACGGCATTATTCTTTCCCGGCTGCTATTCCAAATAACTTTCTAGTTCAATATCATTTTCGCCAGGAATCGCAATGCGCAAAAATCTATCCGTCCCTTTGTCTTTCATGGGGACCGTGGCATCAATTCCCATTTTGGCGGAAAGTCCATCCTCAGAAGACGGGTCCAGTTTGTTGCCGCACGCACCCGCTACAATGAAGACGTCCCGATCCGCCTGACAGCGGGTGGCAATAGCCCAGTTCACATCAATCGGATCAAAGATGCTCACATCCGTATCGACCACGACAACATGCTTGATTTCCTGGCTGCTGCCGAGTGCCGCGAAAATGGCGTTTTTCGCCTCGCCGGCATTTTTCTTGTCGATTTGCACCACCAAATGATACCGACCAGTCCCGCCGGGCGTCAAATGTACTGCTTTCGCGGTAGGAACTGCGTGCTGGATTATTTTCAGCACCCCGCCCTCTCTGGCGACCGCCCCCAGCATCGTGTGCTCGTCCGTAGCCGGCACAATCGTCTGATAGATGGGGTTTTTGCGTGAAACCATGCAGGTGAGTTCAATGACTTCCCGATCTTTTTGCGGGCCATAGTATTTAGGATATTCGCCAAACGGCCCTTCCGGCTGCCGAATGTTTGGCATGATTTTCCCTTCCAGCACGATTTCAGCATGGGCGGGATATTCCAAATCGATTGTTTCACCTTTGACCAATTCCATGGGTTCGCCATAGAGTGCGCCGGCAATACCGAACTCATCAAAGTTCAAAGCCGCAATCGCTTGCGAGGAAAGCAGCGTGATGGGATCCAACCCGATACAAATTGCCACATCCAACGCTTTCCCCTCTTTTTCCGCCATCCGCTGGAAAGCCATCAGATGCCTCGGCAGAAGCAGAACGCCCAAATGGTTTTTATCCGTAACCTGAAGTCGGTGAATAGAGACATTTCTCTCGCCGGTCCGGGGATTTTTGGCGACGACAACGCCGGCAGTGATATACTGGCCGTTGTCTTTTTCATGGTGAACAGGAATGGGCAACTCATAGAGGTTAACGTCGCGGGTGACGCATTCCTTGACGGGTGCTTTGGCCGATTCGACAACCACCGGGGCAATGGGGCCGGATTGAGCCGCCGCAAAGTGGTCGCTCATTTCTTGAACAGTTACACCCATGGCCTGGGCAAACATTTTGCGATTGCCGGTCAGAGCCGTTACTACCGGTATCGTATTTCCTTCCGGCAAGTTTTGACCAACCGGATGATCAAAGCAGAGTGCATACTTGCCGCAAGCCTTTTTGCCTACCGCAGCCAGTTCGAACTCCAACTTGACTTCTTTTTTTACATGTTTCAACAATCCACTTTCATCCAAGACTTTCATCCACTCGCGCATTGACTTGCACCGCATTGCTAATCCTCCTTAAAAATGTATTGACTTGACCGTCTACCCCTTCAGAACACCGGCGGCAAATGTCTTGCTCACATTTTTTCCAGAATGGATACATCAACCCCCCGCTGCTTCAGCCATTTGGGAAGCAAAACTTTATCAACTCGTTCGCTGACCAAAGGAGCTCTTTCGATCAGCAAATCCGCCAACGATTCCGAACAGTTCAACCCACCCATGGCGCCGTCAAAAATAATCACTTTATCGGTGCCGGCAGTCTTGTAGGCGAAATTCATCGCGCTTTCGGTCGTCTTCGCCACCACCGCATGACTCATATACTCGATGTTCATGGGTTCCATGTCGAAGAGATCGGACTGTTCCTGCCCCACCACCACGGTCGGAACGTGATCGGAGAAGAATGCGGAGGGATAGCCTGTCCAGGCATAATTATGAACGCACATCTTGATTGCTGGATTGAGGGGTGGAATCTCTTCCAAAATCGGTTTGCCATTCTTTTTGTAAAAGGCTTCGGTATACCAGGTGTAAGGAGGTAACGGGCTGTCCATGTCATACAGGTCCGTATTGGCGCCGGCAAAGTTAGCATAAATGACGCCGGCGGAAAATACATAGGGAACCGGGCAGGGGAAATCCAGAACCGCAATGCATTCATCGATCTCACCGAATAAAGTCATTATTTTTCCGTACAGTTTACAACCGACGAAAGTGGCCCGGTCGTTGACCGCATACAGATCATTGTCCGCATCCACGCCGATCACGCCATGCGGCCCCACATTCAGAAAAGAGGCGAAAGCAAACTTTTTCTGAACAAACGGTGATTCAAACAAGGCGCGGGCTGTAAAATTCGCAGCGCGGGGTCCCAAGTTCTGATGGTAGGTGGAGCGGGTTTCAATCCGCGCATAGGACATGCCGAAGGGTTTTACGGCCTTGTCAATCTGCCGGTGGAAGTGCACTTCCCGCACGTCGGTATGATGGCAGTGAACGATCCAATCGGCATCATAAACTGATTTCAGGCCATACAGCGTGCCGATCTCGGTTTCGATAGGAATCCCTTCATCGATTGGCGCAACCCCTTTGGTTTTCCCGGGGCCGAAATAGCTATCCAATTCATAGCGCTTGATATACTCTTCCGTTTCCCGGAAACGCATGCCAACGCCCGCCCGCAGACGAATGTTCTTACAGCCTGTCTTCTCTTCAATCACATCTCTGGTTGCTTTGATGAGAATGGCGTAGGGATGACCGCCCAAGAGCGTGAAACCATGATGGGAAGCCAGGACATTAACACTCTGCTCGGGTTTGATGAAACTCATGTCCACCTTGCGAAGTTCTGATTTGGCTACCTCGTAGAGCCGATCCAAGGCGTCGGCGCCGCCAGGATAAATGACGGGCGGCAATTCGGGAAAAATTTCGGATAACTTCAGCGAGCACATACCGGGCAACTCCGCCACACGTTTTTTTACGAATGCCGGATCAATGCCGTATTGTGAGGGTTTGGGCGCGATAGGCATGATGATCGGATGTTTAAGGTTCTGCTTGGTCATCTTATTCATCGCCTTTCTTGTCAGCAATTTCATCCAGCAGTTTGCGGTCTTCGTCAAAGAAGAAGCCTCGGCTATTGTATTTGGCCTTGATGTCTTCCGGCAGCGTCCAGGCCGTCACTGTTTCGCCGTACCACTGCCAGCCATTCGGATCGGGCTTCAGCTCGATTCCGGCTGCCGACAGCATCCGCAGAACGGGCTGAATGCATTCAATGGTACAGCCGGTACGAATCCCCGTCATAGAAGAGACTGCATCCGGGGTCCTGGCGCCAGCCAAAATTGCGGCCGCGACTTCCTCGGCCCGTACACCGACGCAATAGCACAACACCTGTTCCGGATTAAAGTGCGCCTTAGCGCAGATGGCACGGATTTGTTCCTGATCGTACTTGGCCGCATCCACTCCAATCTCTATCGGTTTGTCGCGTTTGATCATGGTGATGGCATGGAACGGGCAACGGTCAGCGCAGTTAGCACAACCGCGGCACTCAGCCTCTGCCACCTTGGCTTTTTTGTCGGTGACCCGGATTGCGTATACCGGGCAAACCTTTTCGCAGACTTTGCAACCTTTGCAGATATCCGGATTTACTTGAGCTTGAATGGTAACCCTTTTCATAATCCTCGCCCCTCAATCCTCTGTATTTTATGATCTGGCCTGTTTTTGCTGCGACAAGGCATAGGCGACATCCACGATCATGTCTTCCTGTCCGCCGACCATTTGTCGCCGCCCAAGTTCCACCAAAATCTCGCGGGGATTCAAATTGAATTTTTCAGCCGCCCGGTACGTATGCAGCAAAAAACTGGAATAGACACCGGCGTAACCCAACATCAAAGGTGAAGTTGTAATAACCTGCGGCCGCGGCATGATTGGTTCGACCACCTTTTCCGCTACATCCATGAGAGCATAAATATCGACCCCGGTGTCATAACCCAAGCGGTCCAACACGGCGCAGAAAACCTCACTTTGAGTATTACCGGCTCCAGCGCCTAGTCCGCGACAAGTGGCATCAATATACGTAGCGCCTTCTTCCACTGCGGCCAGCGAATTTGCAACGGCGCAACCGAGGTTGTTGTGGGAGTGGAAGCCCACCGGAATCGAAATCGAATTTTTCAACGCACTGATCCTTTTCCGGACATCGTCCGGAACCATATGGCCGGCGGAATCGGCAATGTTGATGTAATCGGCGCCGGCATCGACGAAGATTTTCGCCTGTTCGACAATCTTTTCAGGTGAGGCCATATGTCCCATCATGAGAAAACCGACGGCCATCATGCCCGCTTCCTTGGCATACTGAATGTGTTGAATGCCCGTATCTGCCTCGGTGACATGGGTGGCAACGCGGACCGCCTCCACGCCCAGTTCTTGAACTATCTTCAGGTCTTCGATGGTGCCAATCCCCGGAATCAGAAGCACAGTGAGTTTGGCGTTGTTTACAACCGGATGGGCGGCTTTTAAAAGTTCCAGTTCGGAAATTTTGGAAAAACCATAATTCACCGAGGAACCGGCGATGCCGTCGCCATGGCTTATCTCAATCAGACTGATCCCTGTTTTATCCAGCCCGCCGGCGATCGCGGTTACCTGCTCGGTTGTGAAACTGTGACTGACCGCATGACTGCCATCACGCAAGGTGGTGTCGACGATATATATTTTTTGTTTGTTCATTGTGGTGAGCCATCCTTTTTCAGCATATTCGCGGCGATCTTTTCCGCTACTTCCACCGCTGCCGCATTGATGATATCAAGGTTTCCGGAATATGTGGGCAAGAAGTCGCCGGCGCCTTCGACCTGCACAATGACCGTTACCTTATTCCCGTCCACGACAGGCGGTACTCGCAGCTGATACCCCGGCACGTATTTTTGAACTTCTTTAACAATGGCTTGGACGGATTCGGTGATTTTTTTCTCGTCGGCATTCTTTACAAGGGAATAGATGGTATTGGTCATCATAACCGGCGGCTCGGCCGGATTCAAAACGATGATCGCTTTTGCTTTGTCAGCTCCGCCGACAATTTCGAGGGCTTTTCTGGTGGTCTCCGTGAATTCGTCGATATTGGCTCGAGTCCCGGGACCCGCACTCTTCGAAGAGATGCTGGCCACAATCTCCGTGTATTCCGAGTCTGCCACCTGGTTGATGGCATAGGCGATCGGAATCGTGGCTTGGCCGCCACAAGTGACCATGTTAAAATTGTCGACATTTCCCAGGTGATTCAAATTGACGCACGGCACCACATATGGCCCTACGGCCGCCGGTGTCATATCAATCACAATCTTGCCGGCTGCTTTTAGAATAGGGGCATTGTGCAAGTGCGCCTTGGCGCTGGTCGCGTCAAACACGATTTTGATTTCGGGATCCGCCGCTACGGCGTCAACTCCCTGGATCGACGTCTGGAAACCCATATTTCGTGCCCTAACGATTCCTTCCGATTCCACAATACCGGTCATGAGATGCATCTGCAGATATTGGCTTCGTATCACTTTGTACATTAAATCGGTGCCGATGTTGCCGGGGCCAATAATCCCCACCTTAATTTTTTGCATGTTCGTTTCCTTCCCTACCGCTTTTATTATTTGAACAGAATCGATACACTGCCCATACCCTGGAAACTAACTGTAAAATAATCGCCGCTCTTGGCGGGTTGGGCAGCAGTGAGGGCGCCTGCCATAATGATATTTTCTTCTTTGAGCTCAATATTGAACTGGGAAAGCTTATTCGCCAACCAGGCCACTGCCGCCGCCGGATTTCCCAAAACTTCAGCACCGGCACCGCTGTTGACCAGTACGCCGTTTTTCTCCAGCGTCATTCCGACCAGTCGCATGTCAACCTCAGCGATGGGGGTCATTTTGCTCCCCAATACAAATCGTGCGCTGGATCCATTGTCAGCAATCGTGTCCGCCAAGGAAATTTTCCAGTCTTTGATCCGACTGTCAACGATTTCGATGGACGGCACCACCCAACTTGTTGCATTATATACATCCGCGATCGTAACGCCGGGACCACGCAGCGTCTGCTTGAGGCAAAAAGCCAATTCACCTTCGACCTTGGGTTGAATCAGTTCATCCATCGGACAGGTCGCGCCTTCCAGCACCAGCATTTTGTCTGTCAGATGTCCATAATCCGGTTCATTGACATTCAAAAGGTTCTGCATGGCTTTACTCGTCAAGCCAATCTTCATGCCGACAACCTTCTCGCCTGCCGAAATTTTTCGCGCTACATTAATCAGCTGAATCTCATAGGCGTCCTGAATCGACATGTCCGGATAAGTTTCCGTAAGTTTGACGATCTGGTTCCGATTCTGTTCTGCATTCCACAGAATGTCCGCCGCTTCTCTGCAGTTCATTTTTTCCCCTCCTAATTTTTTATTGATACCTGTTTCTACTTGCCGGCTATGAGTGCAACAACGCCTCATGATGAAATGTTTTTTTCATCAGTTTTTCCGCCAGCGCCGCCGCAATCTTCTGGGCCATCACCTCTTTGGAGGTTTGCTGTTTCAGGCACTTCAGCAAGACATCCGCCGCGATCCGGACTTCGTCATTGGGGCCTGGAAGAGCCACCAGACAGGACGGCCCCACCGTACCGACCGCAATGCGGACACCGTCTTTCACATGTCGTCCCGTTCCCTGTTTAAATTTCACAATGTAGGGAGTCTCCGCCGCCGCATCAATTTTCAAGACGCTTTCCACGGTTTTGTCCTTGTCTTCGGCCCCCACGCCGCCGGTGGTGATAATCAAGCCATACGCCCTAGAAACCGCATCCGACAGTTTATATTCCATGTCGTCGATATCATCTTCCAAAATATCGCCGATGGTTACCTTATATCCTTCGCTCTCCAGCAATGCTTTCAAATACGGGGTATTGGTGTCCTCGATCAATTTTTGCTTAAGCTCAAACCCCGTGGGGAAAATGACCGCACGTTTCGCGATACGTTCTTTCATCTCCGCAACCATGGTGTCGACTTTTTCGGTGAGGCCAATGGTATCTTCCGCCTCCAGACAAATCATTCCCAAAATCCCATTAGAATGAATATAAGTGTCTTCATTCATCTTGACGCCGTCGATTTTTGAAAGAGCCTCCAGGATTTGCCGTTCCTTCCCGACAATATTTTCCGAAGGAATATCCTTTTCCAGAAGGTCGAGCGTTATATGATTCGGTCTGACGTCCACCACCAGTACTTTATGGGCGTCAATCGCCAGAATCCCGGCAACAGTCTGTGCAAGCGCAGTGAGATTGACATTGTCCAGCGTAATGTTGTTGACCCAAAGCTCTGTTTTTTGCAACAGATTTAATTCCATTCTTCCACCCCCTATCTCAAAACATCCAGACGCATGTCGAGCAGCGTGGCATCCACGATTTCCTTGCCAATGCACAGCATGTCCATGCCGTATCGGGTAAGTTCAGGAATCTGCTCCAAGCGGACACCACCAGCAAAGGCAATCTCAACTTGGGTTCGTTTTCCCAAGTCATTCACGGTATTCGCGCATCGCACCAAGTCGTCCAGCTTTCCTGTATCCACCATTAAAATCCCGCACCCGTTTTTCAAAGCCTCTGTTGTTTCTTCCTCAATGGAAGCAAACTTGCCCTTGATCTGCACAACCTTGACAAAGCCGTTGCACTCTTTGACTGCAGTCAGAGCGGCGCTGATCGACCCCAACATGGAAATATAATTTTTGTCCAGATAAACCATCGGTTGGTTGGTAATCCGAAAAGTCGCGCCGCCGCTGACAATGGCAGCTCTGACACCATCCTTGATGGCCGGCGGCATTTTTTTCCACGATCCGGACACGATTCGGGTTTTCCCCTCGGCGAGCACGACCGCTCGCTGAGCGGCAGTTGCAATACCCGAAAACTTGGCCAAAGAGCCAATGATTTTTTCCTCAGCCAACGCAATCTGTTTGGGAGTTGCGACCAGTTCGCCGATCGCTGTCCCTGCAGTGACCGTCTCTCCCTCTTGAAGGCAAAGCGATAGCTGAACGCCGATTTCGTCAGCTATTCTTTGGGCCTCAACCACCCCGGACAGACAGCCTGTTCGCTCGGGAATCAGAGCGGCTCGAAACTGCTTGTCGATGATGTCGCGAAAGATAAAATCCCGAATATCTTGCATACTTACGCTCCTCGTCCGTTAATGTCGGACATCGTTCTCATTAATTGGCATCAAAGTTCATTTTTTCTAGATTCGCAGTCGTTCTAATCCATTCGTTTATAGCCAAAGGATCTCCGTCTGAAAACGCTACACCGCAAGCAATTGTCCGATATTATCGTATTGTGTTCTCTATATTTGCTATTCAAATTCTTCGCAATGGCAGTTCATTACGAAGAAAAACCAAGACGTCTTGAAATTTGTATCGCCTTATCAATTAAGTTATTTTTCAGCTCACCGTCGATGTGAGTCCGCATCCGGCTGGAAGGGCCAGAAACGCTAATGCCGGCAATGACTTGGCCGCTGTGATTTTTAATGGGAGCCGCAATGCAACATAAGCCGTCTTCGATTTCTTCCTGATCAATTGCATAGCCATCCTGCCGGACTTTTTTCAGATGTTTCCGCAGTAGGTCTTTTTCAACGATTGTATGGGCAGTAAATTTCTCAAGCTTCATGTTTTTCAGAGTGTCGGCAAGTTCTTTATCTTCCAGGCCCGCCAGCAATACTTTGCCGACTCCCGTGCAATAGGCCGGATTTCGTCCGCCGATCTGTGACCCAATACGAATGGAATGGGATGTATCAACTTTGTCGATATATACAACTTCACCTTTGGACAGAACCGCCAAATGCACTGTTTCAGAAAAATCCTTTGCCAATTCTTCCAAAAAAGGCATCGCAATATTTCGTAAGTCCATATTGTCATGAACTACTTGCCCAAGTTCAAATAGTTTAAGTCCCAAAGAATATTTGGCAGTAGTCTGGTCTTGTTGGACATAGCCGGCACTTTCCAACGTGGAAATAAGACTGTGCGTCGTGCTCTTGTGCAAACCTAATTCGTGACTAATGACGGTTAACTTTTCTCCATTCCGATAAGCGGCAAGAAACTCCAAAATCGCTAATGCTCGCGATACTGATTGAATCTTCTTTGTTTCCACTGAAACGTTCTCCGGCATATACGCACCTTCGTCCTACATTATAAAACCGTGTTTTCTTTTTTACGTTTTCATTATAAACGAAATTTTTCAAAAGCAAAAGGGGGCAACTCACTTTTTTTGCAACCCCTCTGATTATTCATTTATAATCTCGAAGGCGACAAAGTGCCCTTTCACGTAATTTATAGCAGCCTAAAAATACAATTAGGGGTTCGCACATTGTGCCAATGATTTCGACTCTTCTTACATCCGCTGGCCTGGAAGTGAAGTCAAATAACTACCTCAAATAGGTAGCGATGTCACTTAAACATCCGATGCCAAGCTCCATGCGCCATGGTTGTTTTTCTGTTTTACAATCGAATTTTTTGCTTTTATTTGCAACCACGGATTGAATTTAAAGGAGCGTAAAAAAAAGGAGGAGAAATTCTCCTCCCCCCTCAGGCCTTGTCCGGCGACTTCGCGTTCTCTTGATTGCCGGCTTTTATCACGTCCTCCAGTGCCTGATTCAGCTGATTTGCCACAAGCCTGTGCTGGCTACTTTGCGTGTGGGTATAAATGTTCATGGTCGTCTTCATTTCGGCATGTCCCATCCGTTCTTGCCGAACCTTCAGCGGCGCGTTGATTTCGTCGAGGATCGTCGCGTGGCCATGGCGGAAAGATTTTAACCGTAGGTCCTTGAAACCCAGCTTGTCCCGAATCCGGCGAAAGCTCCTACTGAAATTGTTCGGCATGATATTCTCCCCCGATTTGGTCCGAAACACCAGCATCGCCTCGATGCTTTTACCCTTCACACGTTTGTCCTTGCTCTGACGATCCTTTAACTCCTTCAGTGCGGAAATCATGAGCGCTGGCAAGACAATTCCCCGTCGTCCTGCCTTGGATTTGGGGTCCTTCACGCAGACTCCGTTTTCCCCTTGCACCACCGTTTGTCGCACGAATACCATTCCTGTATCCAGATCAATATCACCCCAGCGAAGCCCGAGCAGTTCGCCGCGGCGGAAACTGCAGGCCAGGCTGAGGCACACTGCCAGCGCGACCGGGTCTTCCTTCGCCTCTTGCCAGAATCCGGCGACTTCGTTCGGCATCGGAGCCCGCTCCTCGTAGGTCGGCTCCAGCTTCGGCCGG
>MTLD01002800.1_pt1 | contig 13411 bp, 15 predicted proteins | sample 1982471 | NCBI WGS metagenome assembly MTLD01 (sample SAMN05712604, study PRJNA340218) | biofilm metagenome | isolation source: sample SPM anode biofilm adapted to -50 mV | place: USA | collected 2012-02-03
CATGGCCATCCGCCCTTCATGCGCTAAGCCGGCCGCTTTGACAGCACGGCGACCAGTTTCGCCGCCAAGGATTTTGCTGCGGTCGTCGTGCATGTAAAAGCGACCGCGTCCGGATCGCCGCAGGGCGATTCAACGCAGCCATCCTGGCGGGCGGCGATCCTGCGGGCTTCTTCGATGCCCGTACTTCCCCCCGCGTCGGCGGCGAAGACCGCGACGAGACGCACCGCACCCTCGCCCGCGGCGCTCGTGGCGAGCCCCAGGAAGGAAGGTGCCGACCGCTCCTCCCCGTTTCCAGGCGCGGAGGCGGGGCCAATCAAGGTTCCCTCGCCTTCGTCGAAGGTCGGGCGCACGCGCATGCGCAGGCCGGCCGCCTTGGCGAGGAGTGCCGACTTGTCGTGCAGGACCCGGGCGCCATGATTGGCCAGGCGGAACATCGAATCGTAATCGAGGAATTCGAGGTAGGGCACTTCGGGCACGAGGCGCGGATCGGCGAGGGCGACGCCCGGCACGTCCTTGTAGATGTCGACGAAATCGGCGCCCAAAGCCGCCCCTATCGCCACGGCGCTCGTGTCGCTGCCGCCGCGCCCGAGGGTCGCGATGTCGCCGGCCGCGGTCACGCCCTGGAATCCGGTGACGACGGGCACGACGCCGGATGCCAGCGCAGCGCGCATCCTGGTCGGATCGACGGCCGCGGGGTCGGCGTCCCCGAAGGCGCCGGATACCCCGAATCCCGCCGTATAGGCCGTCATCGGCGTCGCCGCGATGCCTCTGGAGGCGAGGAGCGCCGCGATGACGCAGGCCGAGATCACCTCGCCGCAGGAGGCCATCAGGTCGGCGGCGAGTCCGTCGGCGCCGCCCGGAAAGGCCTTCAGCAGGTCGAGGAGGGTGTCGGTGGCGTAAGGATCGCCCCGCCGCCCCATCGCGGATACCACGAGGACGACCTGGTTGCCGGCGGCCCTTTCGGCCGCGACCTTGCGGACGAGCATCTCCCTCGAGGCCGCGTCGGCGAGCGAGGTTCCGCCGAATTTCTGTACGATCAGGGACATTTACACCTTCTTCGGGCGCAGGCCTTTCGCCGCGAGCGTTTCGGCGATCTGTACGGCGTTGAGCGCGGCGCCCTTCCTCAGATTGTCGGAGACGACCCACATCGAGAGCCCATGAGGCACCGTGGGATCCATGCGCAGGCGCCCTACGAAGACCTCGTCGCGTCCGTCGCAGTCCAGGGCGGTAGGATACACGAGGTTCGCCGGGTCGTCCATGAGTTTTATCCCCGGCGCCGCGCGCAAAAGCTCCCTCACCGCTTCGAGCGTGAAGGGCTTCTCGGTTTCGATGTTCACGGCCTCGGAGTGCCCGCGAACCACGCCGATCCTCACCGCCGTCGGGCTTACGGCTATGGCGGGGTCGAGGATCTTGTGCGTCTCGTTGACCATTTTCATCTCTTCCTTGGTATAGCCGTTGTCCAGGAAGACATCGATGTGCGGCAGCGCGTTGAAGAGGATCTGGCGCGGGTAGACGCTCACGACGAGGGGCTCGCCGCGCGCGAACTGGACGGCCTGGTTCCGCAGCTCGGCGATGGCGGCTGCTCCCGTTCCCGAAACCGCCTGGTAGGTGGCGACGACGATGCGCTTGATGCGGAAGGCGTCGTGGATCGGCTTGGCCGCCACGAGCATCTGTATGGTCGAGCAATTGGGATTCGCGATGATGCCCTTGTGCCAGTCGAGATCCCCGGGATTCACCTCGGGGACGACGAGGGGCACTTCCGGATCCATGCGCCACTGGCTCGAGTTGTCGATGACGACGGCGCCCTCCGACGCGGCCGCCGGCGCGAGAACCTCGCTCGCCTCGGCTCCCGCCGAGAAGAGGGCTATGTCCACGTCGCCGAAGGCGCCCGGCTTCGCTGCCCGCACGGCCACTTCGGCGCCCCGATACGGCACCGTCTTGCCGGCAAGAGCCTCCACATCCATCGGAATGAACTTCGCCACCGGGAAATCGCGCCCTTCGAGGGTCTTGATCATTTCGGTTCCGACGGCGCCCAGCGCGCCCACGACCGCGACATTATACCGTTCCATGCTGCTTCCTCCGAATGCTTATGACAATTTCGACGAATTCTCTCGGGAACTCCGCCGTTACCACTGCAGTCTTATTGTTGCGAATCGGGTTAATCGATGCAATAACGATGCCAGGGCATACAACCTGCCCTTGGCGATCCACCATCTCGACGTTCTGCCCTTTTTCAGGGAGAGGCAAATACTCCCATGGGAATCGAATCCTCGCCATATCGCCCGCGACGCTTTTTATCGTGATTGCTAGTCCGGGGCAGGCTGCGATGCAGAGACCGCATACTGTGCATTTGCTTCTATCAATCAACGGCAGGTTGGTGATTGGCGTCCCTATGGTGAGCGCGTGCTGGGGGCAGCTTGTTTCGCAGGGGTTGCATGGTATTTCCTCGATGCACTCGATGCAAAGGCAGGCATTTTTTTCAAGATCCTTCGCGGTGACGAGCATTCCCACTGAACGCAATTCATCGAGCGACGGGGCTCCCATCGTTTTCAAAGTCTCATTGGCGCTCATTTTGCCGCTCCCATTTCGATGATTCTCTGCTTTGCCGAGAACCGTTTTTGGCCGAAAACGCCTTGCCGCAAGGAGCTTAATCGAAGCACGGTCTCATCCGTCCTGGCTTTCATCGTCGCTTCATCCATGTATCCCATGGAATATGCCGCGTGAACGCCCGCCAGCCTGCCCTCTTCCATGGCCGTGCTCGCTTCCTCTACGCCCGCGATGTCCCCAACGACGTAGATCGACTCATCGCTCGAGCGCATGAAGCGATCATGCGCGGGCATATTCCCTCCCAACTCCGGGATGTAAACCTGTTTGCATCCTGCGAGGCAGGCCAGTTCAATGGAGGGTGTCAAACCGACAGCGAGGCAGATCGTGTCAACTTCGAGCGTCTCCTCAGTCCCCGGTATGGGCTGGAAATGCGCATCGATCTTGGCGATAACGGCGCGTTCGACACTCTCTTTGCCTTCGGCGCGGAGGATTGTCGTCGCGCAGCGGAAAGGAACGCCCGCACGAGCTACCTTGGCAGTATGAACGCCATATCCGCCCAGTTTTGGCAGAGCTTCTACAACGGCCACGACTTCAGCGCCCGCTTGCATCAATTGATAAGCGACAATCACTCCGACGTTTCCCGAGCCGATCATCAACACTTTCTTTCCCGGCAGCACGCGGTGTACATTGATGAGAGTCTGGGCGCAGCCAGCCGTCATAACGCCCGGCAATGTCCACCCCGGAAAGCTAAGGGCGTTCTCAGTAGCCCCTGTGGCGAGAATGAGTTTTGCCGCGTCTATCGTATAAGAACGCTTGCGATCTTCGACCGCCCAGACCTTAAGCCCCTTCTCTATGCCGACGACTTCTGTTTTTAGCCGCACGTCTATGCCAAGGTTGAGCGATTCCGCAAGGAGTTCCTTCCCGATCTCGAAGCCCCTTGTCCCGGCTTTGTGTTCCTTTGAGCCGAAAAATTTATGGATTTGCTTGAATAGCTGACCGCCTGGTTTGCTATTCTCATCCATCAGGATTACCGGAGCGCCCGCTTTTTTGAGCTCTATGGCGGCGCATAGCCCCGCCGGCCCTGCTCCGATCACAATTGCAGGCTTTTTCTCATTTCCCATCGGCGGCCTCCGCCTCGACCTTCCATGCGCCCACGCCTTGCTGACGCTCTATTCTCATGCCTTCTCGCACTTCGGTAACGCAGGTGCGCACGCCGGGCACGCCATCCACAATCATGACGCAATCAGTGCAGCGCCCGATGCCGCAGAATATTCTGCGTGGAGAACCTTTTTTCGTATACCTAAACACCGTGACTCCAGCCGCGACGAGTGCGGCCATGATCGGTTCACCGGCCCTGGCTTTTAACGCCTTCCCCTCGAAAAAAATGGTGACGCCACCATCCTCCTCGAGTTCGCCGAGGAGAGCATGATGGCTTATCCTCGAAGCGCTTTGCGCGTTGATTGGCTTCATTTCAGAAGCTCCAATTCTTCAAGCGCGCTTGCGAGTGCCTCGGTTACCTCGTCTGAGGCGTCCTTAAGCGGAGCCCTTAGCGAACCAGCGTTGAATCCGCATAGCTGGAGCGCTCGCTTGACCGGCACAGGATTTGGCTGAAGGAAAAGTGCCTTGTTGATGGCTTGCAGCTTTATATGCAGTTGGGCCGCCAGGACGTTATCGCCAGCGAGATACGCCTCGATCATTTTTTTAATAATGCGGCCAGCCACATGCCCGGTTACGGAAACGACTCCATAACCACCTATCGCAAGGGTGGGAAGGGTGAGGGAATCTTCGCCTGTATAGACCCTGAAGCCGGGCGCAGCGCCTTTTATTACGATCGTAGTATCGTCGAGCGCGCCTGCGGCATCCTTAAGCATCGTAATAGTGGGGACATCCTTCGATAGCGTGATAACCGTCTCCGGTCTGATAGAAATGCCAGTCCTACCGGGGACATTATACAGCATGGAGGGAATTTTCACCGAAGAAGCGATTGCGGCGAAATGATCATAGAGCATCCCTTGGTCGGGTTTATTATAATATGGGGCGACAAGAAGAATGCCGTCCGCGCCAGCCGCCTCTGCATCCTTCGCGTTTTGGATCGAGGCTGCGGTGCTATTCGTACCCGCATTGCCAATCAGGGGAACCGACACGGCCTTCCGTACATCCGTGATGAGATCAATTCTTTCTTGCCGCGTCAGCGTCGGAGCCTCTCCCGTCGTCCCGCTCAGCACGAGTGCATCCACCCCATCATCGACAAGGCGTTTCGCGAGTTCCACAGCTTTCACGCTATCAAAGCCCAAAGCTTCGTTGAATGGCGTTGCCATGGCGACTATCAATCTTCCGAAATCCATTTTCTCCTCCCTATTATTCGCAGTCGGAGAGGCTGCGTCGTCGAATCACTTATGTTCTCCACCCTCGAACGATTGCATGGATACCGGCCTTACAGGCTGTCGGAAAGATGAAATCTCAATTTCTTCCGGCTTCAGGTGCAGTTCTTCAGCTAGAATTCTCTCGATGAGCCTGCGGCATGAACGGCCTTGGCAAATTCCCATTCCGGCCCGCGTCCACCGTTTTACTTCGATAACGCTGCGGGCTCCCGCGCGTATGGCCTCCCTGATCTCCTGCTCGGTAACTTCCTCGCATCTGCAGATATATCGCTCACTCCCCTTCTCTTTTTCCTCGTCCATTCTTTCACTCCCTAAAGTGTTCCCAATATTTCTTCACATCCTCGATCAACCCGTCCATGTGCCCTATGATGCATTGTTCGGCTCTATCCGGATCGCGCGCCTTCAACGCCTCGAGGATCGATCGATGCGCCGTCCGGTAGCTTCTGCCCACGCGGCTTCGCATGAATTCGAAAAGCTCCGACTGCTGGCCCATCATCGCAAGGATCCCGTACAAAGCCAGCAAAGCGGAATTGGTCGAAGCCTCCGCGATCTCCCGATGGAAGGCGATATCAACCTCGGCGATACTCTCACCTCTCGCGGCTTTTGCCTCCTGGTCAATGAGAATCGACTCCAGATGGGCCAGTTTGGCTTCGCTAATATTTTCCGCCGCGAGTCTCACGGTCTCTCTCTCTATTGCCTTCCTTGCCTGAAGCACCATGATGAACTCATCAAGAATTCGGCTATCGATCAGACTTTCAAGTTTTTCACGATGTTTCGCGATCGATTTGTAAGCTTTGGCTCTTTCAATTGCCCTAAGCCCTTCTTTTGTGAGGATTCGTCCCCTATTCGTCTGGCTTTCCACGTACCCTATCGATTCGAGTCGATAGAGAATGCGTCCGATTGACGCAGAACTTGCTTTGCAATTTCGACGCTCCATCGCCTCAACCAGACTCCATGATCCGACAGGCTCGCCAGCGTCGCGAATACACTCAAGAACGAGGATATCCCTTTCATCGAGACTATTCTTCACGTCGCGCCTCTCGATGGATGCTCTTGGAATCGGCCCGGCTCGAAGCTATCGAGGGGGAACTCCGGCGCAGCGCCGGTCACAAGGTCGGCGATCATGCACCCAGTGATCGGAGAGAGCGCGATGCCGTCGCCCTCATGCCCCGCCGCGATAAAAAAGCCGGGCGAGCCGGGTATTTCACCAAGGAAGGGCATGCCATCCGGCGTCGAAGGACGCAGCCCCGCGAAGGTTCGTATAAAATTGATCTTTGCCATTACGGGGAAGAAACGCTTGACTTGCTCTGCAATAAGCGCCAGCGCTTCAGGATCGGTCGATTTGTCGAAACCCGCATTCTCCCTTGTGCTTCCTATCAGGTAATTCCCGCTATGCGTGCCTGTAAAAGCGAAGCCAAGCCCAAATCGATCGGCAGGACTAGTGGAAGTTTTCCCTACATCAGTATGGGGCTGCAGCTTCGAGACGATATACTGGGCGCTCCATACATTGGTTTGTCCGATAGGCGGAATCGATTCGGTCACGATAACCTGCCCCTTCCTTGGCGTAATAGGCACTTCAAATCCTATGAGCTTCGTCACTTCATTGGCCCAGGCGCCTGCAGCGTCGACGACGATCTCGGCTTCCACGATGCCGCCCGTGGAGAGCGTGAGCTCCCAGCGGCCTGATCGATAATTGATTTCGATCGGTCGCGCTCTATCGATAAAGTGCATCCCGAGCCTCTTTGCTCCGAGGATAAAACCTTTCATAAGGAGCATCGGGTTTACCTGGGAATCTCGGGCGCTGTACGTGGAGGCTATTATATCCTTCGCCACGAGTGGCTGCAGTTCGCGTAGCCTTTTCGCGTCGATGATTTCGACCTCCAGGCCATATTTATTCTGGCTCGCCACGAAATCTTCCATGACGGCGAGATGCCCGCTGTCCTCTATGAGGATAGTGCCGCCGCGCGTATCGAACTCGATGTCACAGGGAAGTTCGCCTTTTAGTCCCTTGAACAATTCGAGGCTCTTGAAAGCCATCTCGAGAAGGATTCCGGGCTTTTTCGACTGAAGGAGTATCATATCATCGCAGGAGCCAGACGCTCCGGCGCCGGAGACTGCCTTATCGATCAGGATGACATTCTTCCCCCGTTTGCAGAGTTGGTACGCGATAGAAGTTCCATTCACTCCCGCGCCGAGAACGGCGACGTCGCATTTCATTGTTGCCATTGCTCTGCCTTAGGCCGACGCCAAGCCGGAATGGATATATCCGGCGAGCGTAACGATGTCGTACACGGGTTTGCCGCAGGACTCCTGGATAGCCGTTCTAAAAGGAGGCATATTGGTACACTCCAAAACGATGAAATTAATATCGGGATGTTCAGCGACGAGATGCGCGCTCACCTTTCTGAGTTCCGCTTCAAGAAGAGCGCTGTCGAGCGAAGCAATGTCGTCGGAGCTTCCTCGTTCGAGAAAAATCTTTGTGAATTCGGGGCTTTCATCCATTCCCGCAATGGCGAGCGGCAGCCTTGACGCTCCGCATTGCTCGAAATGACGCTGGGTAAGCGCGGAAGCCCGGGCGGTCATCACGCCGATCTTGCCAGGGCGGCCGTAGAGCCTGGCCAGAAAGGGAATTTGCAGCAGGCTCGACGTAAATACCGGAACGTTCACCGCCGCCGACAATTCTTTCTGAAAAAGGGCAAGAAATCCGCAGCTTGTTGTGATGGCTTTCACACCTTCAGACTCGAGTTCCCGGGCAGCCCTGATGAAAGGTTCGAGGAGAGAGGGGTCTCCCTCCTCGACAACGCGCCGCGGCGAGGCGCCTTCAACTTTGCGATAGCGTACAGGATAGGGGAAAGTCCGGGCATTCCCAATATCACCCGGTATACGAGGGAAATGGGTATCGAGCATTAGGATGCCGAGCTCCTGCCCGTAAGTCGCAAACCCTCCCCTGGCAATCATGCGACAGCCACCTTGTGCGCCTTTACCACGTTGCGGTTGAGGATAAAGAACGTAGTGAGCAGGGCCGATGAAAGGAATATGATAATGACCTGTGGCACAATCTGCGTCATGATCGACACATTGCAGACGACCACGACCAGGGCGGCTGTGAAAACACCCAATAGAATCTGCAGAATTCTGTTGATGCTTCTAAAAAGGTATCCCGAAAAGGTGGCAGCCCACAGCATCGAAATGATCAATCCCATGAGGAAGGTGGCGATGATATCGAGCGGGGTCCCCTTGAGGATGAGCGCATTGTTGTAAACGAAGATAAAGGGAATAAGGTAGCCCATTATGGCGAGCGTCGATGCTTCCACGCCCGTGGCGAGCGGTTTTGTTCCCGCGATCGCCGCGCCGCAATACGATGCGATGCAGACGGGAGGGGTGACTTCCGCCATTATGGCGAAGTAGAACACGAAGAGATGCGCCGGAAGCACATTGATGCCGAGCGCCATCATAGCCGGACCACCGATGGTTACCGCGATGATGTATGCCGGAGTGCAAGGCAGCCCCATTCCAAGAATCAGGCACGTGATCATCACGAGAATAAGGGCGGGAAGCAGGAAACCGCCGGAAAGGCTCTGTATCGCCGTGGCGATGCCGAGGGCTAGGCCAGTATAGGTTACAACGCTTACGACCATGCCTGCGCCGGCGCAGGTCACGCCGAGCATTATGCAGTTATACCCCGAGTTTTCGAAGATCTGGAAAAGCTTCTTCGGCGTCAACCGTGTATCCTTGCGAAGAAAACTGAGAATAAAGGATGAACCGATTGAATAGATGCACGCTCCGAAGGGAGAATACCCGATCGTCAAGAAGGCCACGAGAACCACGAGAGGAAGCAGGAGATATGAATCTAAGGCGATTTGTTTCCATGAGAGCATTTCGTTTGGATCCATGGCTCTCAAGTTTTCTTTCAAGGCCACGAAATGAACACGCCAATAAATGCTCACATAATAGAGGATCGCGCCTAAAGCCGCTGCAAGCGCTATCGTAGCATAGGGAATATTAGTGATCTCTGACATTACGAAAGCGCCGGCTCCCATTATCGGCGGCATGATCAAGCCGCCCGTCGAAGCGGCCGCTTCAACTGCGCCAGCGAATTGCGGTCGGTAACCGAGCCTTTTCATCAAGGGGATGGTGAATACGCCGGTTGCGTAGACATTGGCCGACGCAACTCCGGAAATTGAGCCGAAAAGTCCGGAACTGACGACGGCGATCTTGGCCGGGCCGCCCGGGCCGCGACCGGCGATTTTTGAGGCGAAATTCGTAAAGAACGCGCCCGTTTTCGTCGTCTCCATAAAGCATCCGAATATGACGAAAATAGCGACGAAGGTCGCCGTAACGCCGGTGATCGATCCATAGATGCCCGTATCGGTAAGAAGATAGTTCATCTCGACGAGACGCGGAAATTTCAACGGTCTTGAGTACAGTATCCCTGGCAGGTAAGGAGCGAAAAAAACATAGAGAAGGAAGAAACCAACCAGGATAGCCATCGCAGGAACCACAACACGCCGGATTGCTTCCAGAATAAGGAGAATATTAAGCGTGCCAAGCACCACCTGGATGGTGGATACCGAGGATACCATCTGCATCCTCATGTTGAGGGGCTCGTTATAGATGATAATGTAAAGCGCCGGAGCGAAAGAAAGGATCGCTAGCAGGATGTCTAAAAAAGTAGGTCTATCCGTCGGCGAAGTCTTTTTAGAGGCGGGAAAAAGAATAAAAGCCATAGGAAGCAGAAATAAAAGGTGAATCCCGCGCTGGATTCGAGGCTGCATGACGCCAAAAACCGCTGTATAGAGATAGAACAGCGCGATCGTGGCAGACCATATAGCTATTAAGGTCTTGATCGGACCCGTGAGTTTTCTCATACATTCCCCTTATATAGGTAGCGACAGAACTAAAACGCAGGAGCGGCGCCAAGACGACTTTGGAACCTCGACACCGCTCCAATCCGCGAAATGCAGAGGAAAACGGATTATTTAATCAAACCGACTTCGCGATAATATTTGAGAGCGCCTGGGTGAAGCGGAACTTGAACCGTCGTGCCGGCATTCTTTGGCTCGAACACTGAATACCCAGCCCCAAGTTGCAGGAGGAAAGCCTTGTTCTCGTTGAGAACCTTCGTCAGAACATATACGACGTCATCAGGGAGTTTGGGGCTGACGAGCAGCTCGGTAGAATGGCAGAGTGTCTGAATGTCTTTGGGCATGCCCGTGTAGGTGCCGCCGGGGACTTTTGCCAAACCGGAGTTGAGAGCGACCGTACCATAGGTAGTAGCGCAGAAGTTGATCAGCTCATCGGAAAGCGACATGAGCGTAGACGGCCTTCCCATCGCCATTTCAGTGATGATAGCGGCTGGAAGTCCTACGCAGGTGAAAGCATAGTCGACATGGCGGTCCTTGAAGAGACTTGTCATATCGCCATAGATCGCTTGGATCACTTTGCCGCCGTTCTGCTTGATTCTGTCATAAGAAATGCCGTAATGCTGAAGTACGAACGAAGTCATGACAAACTCAGAAGTACCCGTCATCGGGGCGGCCACGTTGAGCTTTTCCCCTTTTTTCACTTTTTCGACGAATTGATCGAACGTGGTAACGCCCTGATCCTTAGCTGCGAGGAAATGATAGTAATCAACGGCGAGTGTTCCGGCGAATGCTGAAATACGTTTATAAGCTTTGTCGTAGATAGGAGCCGTACCATTGTAGGCTGCCTTGTCGACATAGCCCACGCCCCAAGCTATATCGGCATCTCCCTGGTCGAGTGCTATTGGATTTGCAACTCCGCCGCCGGGGATAACCTTGATCGTTATGCGCGGTTCTTTCTCATTGACGAGGCGAGCAAAACCGCCTGCGACCGTATACCAGCCGCCTCCCATCCCACCGGCAATCCAAGTATAGGTTCCCGCTTTCATGTTCGCCGGACCGACCTGAGCAAAGGCCATTCCCGCTGTGGCGAAAAATAATACCAACAGCACTAAGGACTTCCCGATCTTCTTCATGCCCGCCTCCTCTTAAGAATTTTTACCACTCATCACTAGATGAGCAATCGTACGACAGCTATTTTTATCTGTCAAGAAATATTTAGAGTATATTCATACAGAATTGAAGTACATAAACAGGATATTTATAGCGTTTTTATAATTTTTAAACTCTATGGCGCAAAAAGGAGATCGCCGGCGACAATTGTCGCAAGGATTTTTGCCTCCTGCAGCTCCTCAATGTTGGCGCGAAGCAGATCGATGTTTAGAACCGTGAAGTCGGCGAGCTTGCCGGGCTCGAGGCTGCCGCGCAAGCCTTCCTCGAAGTTGGCGCGGGCCGCCCAGAGGGTCATCGCCCGGAGCGCGTCGGCGCGGGAGATCGCCTGCTCGGGCCGATAGCCGCCCTCGGGCAGGCCGCGGTCGTCCTTGCGGAAGGCGGCCGCGCGGAATCCACGCAGGGGATCGATGCCTTCGATGGGAAAGTCGCTGCCGTTGGCCAGCCAGCCATTCTGTTCCAGGAGGTCGCGGTAGCGGTGGGAACGGACCATCCTAGCGGCGCCGAGGCGGTCTTGAGTCCAGGCCATGTCGGAGGTGGCGTGGGTGGTCTGCACCGAAGGTATGACGCCCAGGGCGCGGAAGCGCGGAAGATCGGCGTCGTGGATCAGCTGGGCGTGCTCGATCCGCCAGCGAAGGTCGTTGCCCGGCGCCAGGTAGCGCTCGTAGGCGTCGAGAACGAGGCGCGCCGCGGCGTCGCCGATGGCGTGGACATTCATCTGGAAGCCGCGGGAGGCGGCGACGCCGCAGACGCGGTCAAGTTCCGCCGGATCGAGGGTGAACAAGCCGAAATTGCCCGGATCGTCGGCGTAGGGCTCGAGGAGCCTCGCGCCGCGCGAGCCGAGGGCGCCGTCGGCGAACATTTTGAAGGATCGTATGCTCAATCTTTCGGCGGCGATCGGACCCGCTGACGCGAACTCGGCGATGTTCTCGTCGGTAGGAATGAGCATCACGTACAGCCCGAGGGAAAGGGAGCCCTCGTCCTGCATCGCCTTCATCAGCAGGGCTTCGCGCCGCTCGGTGCCGGCGTTCGACACCGCGGTCAGCCCGACTTCCAGGCATTTCGCCTGAGCTTCGGCGAGGGCTCGCCGCATCGTGGCCTCGTCGGGCTGGGGAATGGCTTTCTTGACGAGATCGACTGCGTTGTCGAGGAGGAGCCCCGTGGGTACGCCGTCCGAGAGGACGATGGTGCCGCCGTCCACCTTGGTGCGGGGGCCGATGCCGGCGGCCGCGAGGGCTTTTCCGTTCGCCATGGCGGCATGGCCGTCCACGCGGATCGCGAGGACCGGCTCGTCGGGGAAAGCTCTGTCCAGGAGTTCGCGGGTCGGGAAGCGCCTGCCCTCCCAGCGGTTCTGGTCCCAGCCGCGTCCCTGTATCCAAGTCGGCGAGCCCTTTACCCTCGGCCCCCCGCTTCCCGAGGCGAGCAACCGGTCGCGGTGCGCGGCAAGGAGGGCCACGACCTCCTCCCAGGAATTCGCCTCGAAGAGCCAGGCGCGCTGGAGGATGAGGCCGTAGCTGAGGAAATGGCAGTGCGGGTCCATGAACCCCGGGTAGACGAAGCCTTCGCCGAAATCAAGCCGGCGGCGCGGTGAAAAGGCTTCCTCTATCTCCGCGCGCCCTCCCAACGCGAGTATGCGGCCCGCGTCGACGGCCATGGATTCAGCCCGCGGCGAGGCCGGATCGAGAGTGATGATGCGTCGCGCGCTGACGACGAGATCGACATGGCGGCTCACGGGCGGTTCCAAGCTCCTTTTCGGATACCATGGCACATTTCGCCGCTCGAGTGAAGGCCGTTCGGATCAAAGTCTCGCGAGCCCCTGCCGCGAAGGATCAGAGGGCGAAGGTAGCTCCCAGGCACAAGAAGGCAACGCCGCCGCCCACGAGCCCGATGCTCGCGTACTTGAGAGCCTTATACCCCTGGTAATCGGAGCTCAAGCCTATCGCCACATCGTCCTGGGCTAAAACGAGCCCTGAAATCGCAGCCACCGCTCCCGCGGAAAGGAAGCTCGCGATACGCGAGGTTTTTTCCCTCGCCACGATGCGCGGATCCCGCTCAAGCGCTGCCGTAGGGGTAAACACCTCGCCAGGAGAGAGATCGCACCAGATCAGGGCGGAGAGGCATCCCTCCTTGGATATCTTGAGGAAGTGGAATCCCGGCGAAACCGCCAGGGACTCGGCGGCGCCGATGGTCGGCAGAGCGAGCCCGTCGAGCGTGACGACGCAATTCGCGGGCAGGGCGCCGAAGCGTATCGTCCCCATCGAATTCACGCGGGCTGGACTATTCGAGGCGGGATCCCATTTGAATTCCAGCGATCCGCCCGTTGAAAGCACCATGCGGAAGCGGGCGAGTCCCGGCGGAAGCAGGTTTCCCTGGCGAGGGTCCATCGAGCGGATGACCTTGCCCCCCGCGTCGAGCTGCTGGACCAGAGATCCTTCGGGAGGCTGCGGCCGG
>MTLD01003658.1_pt1 | contig 13400 bp, 15 predicted proteins | sample 1982471 | NCBI WGS metagenome assembly MTLD01 (sample SAMN05712604, study PRJNA340218) | biofilm metagenome | isolation source: sample SPM anode biofilm adapted to -50 mV | place: USA | collected 2012-02-03
CCTGGCAGGGGCCCAGGGCCACGGCTCGGAGATCCCGCCAGGCCATCCGCGCGGCCACGGCTGCATCGGTGATGAGAGGGTAGGCGACCTGGCTGGGGTTGACCTCGCCCAGGAAACGGATGCCGGCCGAATCCTGGGCTCGGGTGGTGAGGGTCTCCCAGGTGTCGGGATCGGTGTAGCTGACGACGATCGCGTTCACCCGGTCGTCAGGGGTGGTGAGGACCAGGCTCTCGAGGTCGCTGTTGGATTCGTCCAGGGTGATCAGGGTGGCCGGATCGTAGTCCTCCCGGGCGGCCTGCAGGGTCCAGAGGCCGGTGGCGGGATCCAGGTACACCACGGCATCCACATGGGCGCACACCTGGTCGATGAAGGTGCGGGTGGGCTCGGCGCGGTCCCAGAGGATGTGCAGCCCCAGGCCCTCAATGGCGAACTGCTGGCCCCAGGCCACGAAGGCGGCGGTGTCCATCTGGGCGGCGGGCACGGCCAGGCCGCCGTCATCCTCTGAGAGGGTGAACAGGGCGTAGATCACCTCGGCCGGGTTGGCCCCGCCATTGAGGTTGGTCTGGGCGGAGGTGAGCCCCAGGTTGGAGTAGATCTTCCGCAGCTTGGCGGAGATGTTGGGGACCCGAGCCTGGGTGCCCACGTAACCGCTGGCCACAGTCTGGCCTGACCGGTTGACGCCGGGCCCGCTGGGGCCGTACCAGACGAGGGCCGCGCGGCCCCGCCAGGAGGGGCAGGGGTTCCCAAGCCGGGCCTGCAGGTAGGCGTTCACGCCCTGGGTGCTGCTGCCGGGTAGGTAGGCCACCTTGGCCACGGCGCCGCCCGCGGACTCCTCGCCGCCGAAGAGCCCCTCATTGTCGATGTCGATCTCGCCACCCGTGCTGGTGCCGGACCAGGCCACCTTGTCATCCAGGCGGATCTCCAGCAGATCGGCCTGCCCCAGAGCGAAGCTGAGGAGCATGCCCACGTAGTAGCGGAAGCCGACGGTCTGCCAGATGGTGGAGCCGGTGCCCAGGAAGCCGCCCTTGCCGGCCTTCTTCTTGATGGGGGCATTGACCTGGTCTCCGAACCAGCTCACGTTGGGCGCCTTCACCACGACGGTGCCGGCGATCCAGGGGACGGGGCGGTCCTCGGAGGAGGTGGGGGCATCGAAGGACTGGGGCTTGGCGTTGTCCACCTTGATCTTCGGGCGGAGCAGCTCCCCGATGACCAGGTTGGCGATGAAGACGGCGACGTAGTACCAGAAGGCCATGGCTACACCAGCGTCTTGAAGGGGTTCTTGCCGGGCGCCACCCAGGGATCCCCGCCGAAGTTGATGCCATTGCCGAACCTTGCGTGGCAGTCGCCCCAGCTGCCATCGGCTCGCTTCCAGAGGTGATCGCATCCCTCGATGAGGCGTACCAGGTCGCCGGGCTGAAGGCCCGGGATGGCAGCCCAGAGGGTGATGCTGGTGCCCGCGTGGCCCACCACCATGATCCGAGCATCCAGGCGCGGCACGTAGCACTCGCCGCCCACCCAGAATCCATCGGGCTGGAGCCCCAGGGCCGCGGCGGTCAGCACCTCAGCGGCCACGCCGGAGAGGATAGCTTCGTGGGTGTGGGCGGCCTCCGAGACCAGGCAGCCGTTGGGGCCCTGCCCGTAGAGGCGCTTGTGGCACATGGGACCGGTGGAGGCGTGGAGGACCGTGCGATCGAGCACCTTGTCGGCCGGGTCACAGGTGAGCTCGCTCCCCGACGCCCGGCGGGTGCAGGCCCGGACGCGCCCGGCCCACTGGGTTTGCAGCTCGGCCTCGCCCAGGTGACCCTCGATGATGGTGAGCCAGATGCCTGTGGCCGGGGGCGCGCCGCCGAAGAGGGCGGCGATGGGGAAATCCACCGGCACGGTGAGGGTGATGGGGCTCTTCTGAGTTTCCTTCCCGATGGGGGAGGAGGTGCGGCGGATGGAGGCCGGGGTGGCCACGCCAAAAACCGGATGGGTCTGAGGAACGGCCGCGTCGGTGTACAACCAGGCCTGGGCGCCACGGGTGAAGCGAAAGAACTGGTAGGGGCGGCCGGCGGAGATGCTCTGGTCGACGGAGGCGAAGGTCATGCGGGCACCTCCCGGACGCGCATCTGGACGATGGCCAGGTCGTTGGTGATCCAGGTGACGGTGATGGCGTCGTGATCCAGCCGCACGAGGCTGAGGAAACTGATCTGGGCGAAGGCGCCGACCTTGCGGATGGTGCCGAAGGCGCTGTCGAGGGTGAGCTGCTCGAGGCCCGCACCGGACGCGGCGCTGTCGGTGATGCGCCGGAAGAGGGGCGACTCGCCCCAGGGCCAGAACACCAGGTCGCGCCGGCTGGGGTGCTGGGCGGCTAGCAGGGCGTAGCCAGTGTCCCGCACCTGCAGGATCGTATCGGCGGCGCCCAGATCGGCGGCCTGCTCCAGGTCGGCGGCCCAGGTGGGCATCCAGAAGGGAGTGGCCGATCCGCGCCGGGCTTCCAGCCAGCCCAGGAAAGCGGCGAAGGCGGCATGGCCCTGGAGGGTCCAGGCGTAGGGCCTGGACCAGGCCTCGAAGCCGGAGAGGTCGCGCACGTCCAGGGGCCCCACGCCGCCATCCACGGCCTCGAGGGCACGCTCGGCTGCAGGGCTGAGATCCTGGGCGGCGTTGGGGCGGAGGGTGAGCACCTCCAGGCCCTGGTAGGAGGGGAGTCCGGAGGCGGCAATGCGCCCCGGGGCCAGGCCCTCGGCCGGATCCAGCGACCAGGCCAGGGGCCAGTGGCCCAGGGATGCGGCATGGCGGGTGCTCTGGGTGGCCCCGAGCAGCCGCCCGGGGCGCAGGGGCACCACCCGGGCCCCAGCGGGCCAGTCCGAGGCGGTGGGCCGACCCAGGGCCAGAGCTCCGGAGGAGACGGTTTGGATGGCGACGGCCTCCCACGTGCTGGCATTGGTCCACAGCAGGGCCATGGATCCATCCTCGAAATCCCGCGCGGGGGTGGTGATGGGGATGCTGCTGGCGCCGGCAGGCAATGCGGCGGCCAGTAGCTGGGCATCCTGCCAGATGGGCACGGCCCACTTCCGGGCGGCCCAGGCGTGCAGCTGGTGCGCGAAGCGCGTCTGCTCGGCCCCTTCCAACAGTGGGACATAGGATTGCGTGCGGCGCGGCACGGCCCGGAGGGCGGACCGCTGTTCCTGGCGGTTACGCGAGGGGTTGATGGCGGTGAGGTACTCGATCTGCTCGGTGACCGGTTCGGACCAGTCGGGTGCGGATCCCACCAGCACCAGGCGGGTGGCGGTGATGGGCAAGGCCGGCTGCTCGGTGGCGAACTGCCAGGTGAGGGTGCCATCCAGGCTCCCGGCCCCGACACCTTCCACAGTGACATTCCAGAACCTGGAGGACAGGGGTGGCATGGCCGTGGCGTCCCCCGACCATGTGACGCCATCCAGGGACGCGGGCACCACGGCGGTGAGGGCCTGACTGTCGGTGCGGGCGTTCCAGACCTCCACCGAGCGGATCTTGTCGCCCACCAGGAGGCCCATGTCCATACGGTTGGGGAAGAGGTTGATGTGGCCATAGAGCAGGTCGCGGTAGGAAGCGGCCGTGAGGCTGGTCAGGGTCCAGTGGGTGACGGTGATGGGCCCTGCGGCCGCCATGGTCGCGGCCGCCGCAAGGCCCGCCAGCGCCACCACCCCCCAGCTCGCCACGCCCTGGCTGAGACTGGGGCTCACACCAGGGCCTTCGAGTGTGGACCCGAAGGCCTGGGGGGCCAGGGAGGGCAGCGCGGCCATGGGTTATACCTGTTTAACGACGGTGCCGCGGGTGGCGGTGTCGCCCGGGAAGGGGGTGAACCAGTCCACGCCCTGTTGGTAGGACTGCCCGGGCACCATGCCGGTGATGTTGGTGACGTAGACGTTCGGAAGCGTGCCCAGCAAGCTGATTCCGCCGGCATCCCGCACCGCGAAGACCTGCACCGGGAGCAGCACGGACAGGCTGTTCATACTATTGCGTGCCCGCTCCATCAGGTTGGTGACGCTGGGCGTGTTCACACCAACGGCAACCCCTCCCCTTAGACAAGTGTCTCCAGCCTTCCCTGTGACATCGTACGGGCCGCACGAGAGCCACTTTCCGGTATAGGTGTCCACATCAGCCCGCACAAATACAAGCGGGTATGGATAGACCACGGAGCTTCCGTTGGCGCCGAATGGATAAGCGGATGTTGTATTGGTATTCCCTGCTCCGACGCTGTAGCCCACCGTGTAGTAATAGGCCGAAGACGCCACCCACGGGCCGCCGACCCATGCACCCGCCTTGAGGAGCGACTCGCCGAAGCCGCCCCATCGCCAGACCCCGGGTTGGGTCTGCACCCAGATCACCAGAGACTTGTAGGTGTCGTCGTAGTCGAGGCGGTACGAGGTGATGGCGCCGGCCGGGAGCTGGATGGCGCCTCCGATGGGAACCCCGGCGTTGGTCTTCACTACGCCGGGCTGGTCCCGCCAGCTGTTGGCCGGGGTGTAGCCCGTGCCCACATTGAAGCCGATCTGGATGCCGTTGCCCGAGTACGTGTCGGGCCAGATGTTCGAGGCTGCACTGTCGGCGCTCTTCATGTTGAGATAGAAGGTGCCCTTGTGCATGTGAAGCCTGGTTCCGGGCGCCTCCATGGTGAAGGCGTCCACCGTCCAGCCCTGGGCGAGCAGGAAGATCCTGATTTTGTCGAGCCCATCGGAGGGCGTCAGCCAGGTGCCGATATCATGGGCCATGCATCACCTCAGGCGAGCTTGAAGGCGGCGTAATCCACCTTGGTGCTGCGGAAGACGTTGGGCACGACAAGCCAGGTGTCGGTGCCCTCGGTGAGGGTGTTCTCGGCGGCATTGGCATGGCCGGTCACCCAGTTGACCTGGTCGAACTGGCCAAGCACATCCACCTCCCCGGTGGTGGCCTGGCGGCTGAGGATGAGAGGAAGGCGCTGGTAGGTTCCGTCCAGGTTCGGGCGCATGTCGGCGGCGCCGTTCGCCAGAGGGTAGAGAGCCCCCTGCCCGGCGGTGTAGGAGGGCCCAAATCCCCACCAGATGCCATCGGCCAGGCGTACCCGGAGTTGCGAGGAGCGGACGGCCCCTGAGCCGGAGGCGAACCAGGCGCGGTTCTCGGTGCCGGAGTAGCTCCAGCGCAGGTTGGTGTTCCCGGCCAGGGTGAGTGCGCCCGACCATGCCTGGTTGGCGCCCAGCACCATGGGGTAGGGCCACTGGCCCGGGCTGGCATAGGGCGTGAGGGCAAAGCCCAGAATAGCGCTGACGTAGACCGTTCCCACCTTCACCTCCAGGACGATCCATCGTCCATTGGCGCTGAGCCAGTAGGGCATGGCGGCGTTCTGCAGGGTGAGGATGGGACCGCTCTGGCCGGCACCCCAGCCGGTGTGGTGGGCGCCGGGCTGGGCCTCGAAGACCAGGCCGGCATCGAAGCCGGTGAAGGCGTTAAGCACCCAGTTGTAGTAGTCGGCCCCGACATCGCTGAAGGCCTTCATGCCCACGAAGATCTGGTCGGATCCAGTGAGCCCCGGCCCGCGGAGGATCGCCTCTCCGGTGACGTTGCGGAGCGCCGTCCAGGCCTGGGCGCCCAGAGTGGGCCCCGTCACGAAAGCCACGACCTTGGCCAGCAGGTCGTTGTAGTCGGAGGCGGTGCCGGTGGTGGTCGCCATGTCAGCCTCGGAGCGCGTCGGGGTTGCGGTGGAGATGCTGGAGGACGGCCTGCTCGCCGGCCGGGCCATTCATGAGGGCCTCCATGGCCTCGCGCTCGTTGGAGACGACGATCACCCGGACGCGGGGCGTAGGCAGGGCCGCCAGGCCCCCGCCGGAGGGCGACCCCACCAGGCCGCCATCGGCGAAGGCCGGGAGGCTTCCCTTGGGCAGGCGCATGCCGTTGAGGGCGTTCATGAATCCCAGGCCGTAGCGCTGAACCGCAGCGGCCCTGATCATGTATTCGCCATTGCTGGCCAGAATGGGCACGCTGTCGCTGGTGCTGGTTCCTGGGCCGTAAATGGCTCCTCCATCGGCCTTGCCTGGGAAAATGGCCGTGGTGATGGAAGCCGCGATGCGGGCTGAGGCCTGCTGGAGCAAGGCCTGGGCGATGGCCTGCCCCAGGGCCAGCATCTTGTCGGTGAGGCTGGTGGTCTGGTCGGCGAGGGTGTTGAGGAGGTTTCCCAGGCCGGACTCGAAGGCATCCCGGGCCGTGGTCTTCACCCAATCCATCTGGTCGCCGAGGGTCTTCAGGTTGACCTTGAGCTGCTCGACGCCGTTGGCATTTTCCTGGGCTTTGAGGAGGTCTTCCGGGTTGCCGGTGAGCCGGGCGAGCCGCAGCTGCTCGTCGGCCGCGGCCTGCAGCACGGGGATCAGCTCCCGGTAGAGGGCCATCTTCCGCCGGAGGGCCTCCTCCTCGGTGAGCTGGCCCTGGGAGCGCATGAGGTCCACCTGGTCGAGCTTGGCGGTGAGTGACCTCTGCCCCTGGTCCAGGCTGGTCTGGGTGCCATCCAACCGGGCCTTGGAGAGGGCCGTTCCCGCCAGCCCTTCGAGGGCCGCCCGGGCCTCGGGGGTGCGGGCCAGCTGGATGCGCCGGGCGTACTCGGCCTCGATGGCCCGGAGGGCGGCCTCACCAGTGCGGCCCTTGGCGGCCTCCAGTTCGGCCTCGAGCTTGAGGGCCTCCTCGGCGTTCTTCTCCCGCTCGTCGCGGCCCAGGCGCTCCAGGGCATCGAGCTTCTGCTGGGCCTGCTCCTGCTTGAGGGCGATCTGGGCCTTGAGGTCGCCGACCTTGGTCTCGCTGGCCAGGCGCTCCGCAGAGGTCATGCCCTTGGTGCGGGCCTTCTCCTCGGCGGTGATCTGGTCCTGCAGGGCCTTCACCTCGCTCTGGGCCCCGGCCACGATCGCCTGCCGCCGAGCGGCGAGGTAGGTGGTGAGGTCGAGGAGTCCCTGCTTGTAGAGATCCTCCGTGAGGGCGGAGTAGGCGTCGATCTCGGCCCTCTGCTGGTCCGCCATCCGCTTGGCCAGGGCCGCGGCCTCGGCAGCCTGGGACTTCTTCAGGGCGGCATCGTCCACGGTAATGGTGGGCTTCTCGGGGGTGCCGGCTGCCGCGCCTTCCCCGAGAGATTTCCTGATCGCATCCAGCCTGTCCTGAGCCTTCTTGATGTCGTTCTCAAGGCCTTTTGCTCGGACTGAAGCTTCTTGGAATTGCTGATCCCGGAGGTTTACAACGCCCCCACCCATCCCCCCGCGCACTCCGAAGGCCCGGGGAGAAGAGGCGGCAAATGCCGCATCAGCTTTCGCCGCTTCGAGATCAGCCTGTTTCTTTTTGATGGATTGTTCGACTTCGGCCTTTTCCATCTCAAGGCTTTTACTGGCGGATTTCCAGTTCTTGTCCCAGGCATCGGCCTTTTCGAGGATGCCTTTGGTCTCATCCTTCAAGGTCTTCTGGAACTCGGGGCTGAGGGCCACCATCTGGTCCTCGATTTCCTTGAGCTTGGCGGCGTGTTTGGCGGCCTCTTTCTTGTTGCCGGTGGACTTCTGGAGGGCCTCGGCCTCCTTGCGGTAAGCGGTCTCCAGGTCCTTGCCCTGCCGAGCGAGGGTGCCTCGATCCTGGATGCTCTTGAGGGCGGAGGCCTGTTCCGCATCTTCAGCGGCCTGGAGGGCGATCAAACCCGAGGCCAGGGCGGAAACCGCTACGATCGCCCACCCGGCCGGTCCGAGAGCCACGAAGGCCGCGCCGAGGGACCGGACAGCCACGGCGGTGGCAGTGGCGGCGGAACCGATGAGGAGAAAGCCCCCCACCATGGCCTTGGCCCCGGCGGGCGTGGCCGCCAGGGCGCCGGTGAGGGCATCCACCGCCCCGGTGAGGGAGGGCAGCATGGTCTGAGCGATCTGGACGGTGGCGCCCTGGGCGGCCAGCTCCAGGCGCTTCATGCTGTCGTTGAAATCCTGGCTGGCCTTCGCCATGTCGCCAGTGATGACGAGGCCCAGCTCCTGCAGCTTCTGCTTGGCGTTCTCGAAGCCGCCATTCGCCAGGTCGTTCATGAGAGGGATCATGTTGGCGCCGGACTTGCCCAGCAGCGCCAGCATGGTGTCGGCCTTCCCGGCGCCATCGGCGAAGCGGGCCTGGGCGTTGGACACCTTGAGGAGGGCCTGGTCGAGGGAGAGCCCCTTGAAATCCTCGGCGCGGAGGCCCAGCCGGGCGAAGGCCTCGGTGGCGGGTGCGGCGCCGGCCTGGAGATCGGTCAGGCTCTTCGAGAGCTTGACCAGGCCTTTCTCCAGATCCTGGTTGCTGAGATCGGCCTGCTGGCCCATGAAGGCCAGGACGGAGAGCTGCTCCACGGCCACGCCGGTCTTCTGCCCCATTTTGCCCAGAGCGTCGGTGGCCTCGATGGCGTGCATGGTGAAGGCGGCGATCTGCTGCGCCGCAAAGAGGGTCCCGAGGGAACCCAGGGCATCCGTCGCCTGCTTCCCGGCCTGCCCCAGTTTGCGGGTGCCCCCTTCGGCCTTCTTCAGGGCGTCCATGACTTCCTGAATGCCTTCGGCGCTGAGGCGGACTTTCAGAACATCTTCAGACAAGGCCGCCTCCCACTCGGCCAGCCAGCCGAGCAATCATCGTTTTGGGCCTGAGATCCTGACCTCCGAAAAGGCCGAAGGCCAGAATCTCAGCGGCCCGGATTTCACCCTTCGCCACTTCAGACGTAATCTGGCGCCCAAGGGCTGCCTGCTCGAGGACGTAGGCGGATACGATCTCGGGGCACTCGCTGGGCGAGACCCCTGTTCCTGCCGAAGCGTCGATGATCTGCTCCAACATGTTGTCAGCCACGGCGCAACTCCCGGGTCGCCTTCTGGACGGTCTTGGGTTCGGCCATGGAGAAGCTGGCCGCGGTGATCTGCATGGCCAGGGTTTCCCGTTCGTAGCGCAGGCAGGCCTCCAGGAAGGCCCGGATCTGGCCCATGGTCATGTTCTGGAGGGCTTCCCAGGGATGGCCATGGCTGACAAGGCGCTGGGCGATCTGGGCCCAGGTGAGGCTTTCATCGCCCTCCCGCCCCTTCGGTGCATCCCAGATTTCCCGGTTGAGGGCCAGGGCAAGGCAGGCCAGGCGTTCGAAGTCGGCCTCAGGCAGTTCCTGGATCCACGCCAGGGGCTGGCCGCAGGCGCCTGCCAGGAGCTGGAGGAAGGCTTCCCAGGCTTCGCCGTCGAGTTCCTCTCCTTTCGAGAGAAGCAAGCGGTTCCACCCGGCCTGCGCCCGCTCCACCAGCCGCAGTTCGCGGAAGACGATGGGCCGGACCTCAAGCTGCCGCCCACCGATCCGGAGGGGAACGGTGGGCAGCAGGGCGGAGAAGGTGGCGTCGGACACCGGCTACTTCAGGTTGTAGACGGCGCCGAACTGGCCGAGGGCATTGCTGGAGGGCTTGCTGTCGTCCATGAGGACGCTGCCCTCGATGGGGAACTTGGCGTAGTCGTCGGTGATGAGATCGAACTCTTTGGCGGGATCGATCAACACCTTGTAGAGGTCCACGCCGACGGGGGTGTTGCTGTCGGCGGTGTTCAGGCCCTCGAAGAAGAGGTAGTAGGGGGTCGAGCCAAGGGTGAAGAGCCCCAGCTCGGTGGCATCGCCCGGGGTGTAGTCGCCCTTCAGGGGGCCGACGAAGGGCCCGCCGGTGGTGAGATCGAGGATCTCGATGGCGCCGAGGGCGGCGTTCAGGCGGTAGTTGACGCCGGCGGTGAGGGTCTTGGGGGTGCCGGTGCTGTCCTTGATGGTGACGGCGCTGGCGTTCCGCTTGGCGAAGCGCAACAGGTCGCCCACGGCCAGGGTGGTGACGCCGGCGCCCAGGACTTCGCCGGTGATGGCAGCGCCGGCGGCGACGGTGGCGAGGCCGCCGCGGAAGGCCAGGGCGAGGTTGTCCTTCTGGATGGATTCCAGGGTGAAACTGACGGTGGCCTTCTTCTCGGTGTCGAGGCGGGCATCGGTCAGGTTCTGGCCGGAGTAGCTCTCCTTGTGCTCGATGGTGGTGAGCTCGAGGCCGACCTTGGCCTCGGGGGTGTTGCCGACCCAGCGCAGGTTCTGGGGGTTCCCGTTCGCATCACGGGTTCCCATCCAGACCTTGCCCTGGCCGCGGAAGAGAATGGTGCCCATGGAGGGCCTCCTTCATCAGTAGGGCTGCGTGGGATCAGCAGCCTGGTGGCGGTGGGTAATCAGGAAGTGGGCATCCAGGTCGCCCATGGGCTGGGCCTGGGGGACGGCGGCGGACCAGATCCGGTGGGTGGGGGCCACCCGGCGGGCCAGTCCGCCGAGGGACTGATCGGTGAGCAGCTGCTGGACGACCCAGAGCCACAGGGGATCGAGGGCCTGGTCCAGCGACTGGCCGGGACCGGGCTTGGCCCAGTGGGCCACCTTGATCTCGGTCTGGGTTTCGGACCCGCCCCCCACGCTCTCGGTCGACGCCGTGACGGTGTAGAGCGAGAGGTGGGGAAGGTTGGCGGGCTGGAGCTCCAGGGTGCGGTAGCGGCTGACGGTGAGGCCGGTGGGCATGGGCAGGGGTCCCAGGGGGGCGCCCTGGAGGCGGGCCTCGGCGGCATCGAGGATCTGTTGCTCGCGGCTGCTCATGCGGCTTCCAGTCCGACGATGGCTTCCAGGCCATCACCCTTGCGGTGGGGCCCGCTCGTCACGGTGTAGGCGATGCCATCCGCGGTGAGCGGGTCCCCCGGGGCGAGGCCGGGAAGGTCGGGGTAGGGGTAGGTCAGGGTGATGCCGTCGAGCCCGAGCTGCGCTTGCCCCTCGGCGCCCCAGCCCTGGCCGTCGAAGGACAGGAGGGCCGGGGTGGTGAAAACGCCGAAGACGGCCGTGACTGCCCCAGGTGCGGAGCGGATCAAGCTGCGGAGGATCTCGAGATCGGTCATCGGGGGCTACAGGGCGGTGAGGACGCCGCCGGGACCGGCGTAGGGACCAGCCTCGGCCTCGGTGGCGGTGACTTCATCGCCGGGCATGAGGGGCTCGGGGCGGAAGCCATCGAAGCGCCAATTGACGCGGTACCGGCGCGGGGTGGCATCGGACGCGGGAGGCGGTTCGGGGGGATCCTGGGGGCCAGGCCCGGCGGGAGCCTGGTCGGGCTCGGCCGGATGCTGGAGGTTGGACGGATCGAGGCCCTCCACCGCGGGCGCGGTGGGGTTGGGCTTGGGATTCTCGGGGGGGGCAGCCGCCCCCGGCTCGAGGGCCGGGGACTTGGGGTCGGTGGACTTGGCCATGGTCGGTTGCCTCAGGCGATGGCGTTCTGCCAGAAGTAGCCGAGATCCTGGGCCGCGACCTTCTCCTTGACACTCATGCCCACGCGGACGCGGACGCCGCCACGGAGGCCGATGTCCGGATCGTCCATGATGAGCCCGGCGACGCGGTTTTCGAACTCGGCGGTGAAGCCGAAGGTGGCGCCGCGGTTGGTGTCGGCGCTCTCATCGATGAAGAGGATGGAAGCGTGCTTGCCCCAGGCACGGGACATGACGGCGGTCTGGCCTTTCTTGGCGGTGTTGACGAAGCTGGCGCCGATGGCCAGCCGGGGGATCTCCAGGGCATCCATGAAGGCCTGGCGGCTGACGAGGCCCACGCTGTTGGCGGAGCCCAGCACCTTGCTGATGACCTTGGGATGCTGCTTGAGCTTGGTCCACACCTGCTGCCCGAGGACGAGGGTGTTGCCGGGCAGGAGCAGGAGGTCCCGGGCATCCAGGATGGCGGCCACGGGATCGCTGTTGGCGTAGTCGGACCACTGGGTGGTTCCGGAGAGGGTGGTCTTGTTGTAGGCGCTGTAGGTCGCCGCGTTGAAGACCAGGTTGGCGGCCCGGACTTCGCGGTCGAGGATGATGAGGTTGGTGAGGTACTCCGTGGCCTTCGCCGTGGGATCGAAGCCGATCCGGCTGTTGGCGGCGTTGACCATGTCCTTCTGGGGGATGGGATCCTCCAGGCCGTAGTCCTCGGTCGTGTCGGTGAGCAGGGTGCCGCCGAACTCGACCTGGTTGACCTTGCCGGTGCGGCCGATGCGGGTGTCGGGCACGGTGAAGGCATCCTCCTTGGCGAAGGATAGGTAGCTGAAATTCTCGGTGGGGACCGGCACCAGCGGCAGCACCTGGTCGGCGATGAGGGAGTACGCCGGATTGGCGTACGCCAGGGCGATGCCGGTGAGCGCGGGGTTGTACTGGAAGGGAGCCTTGGCCATGGGGTTGTCTCCTTATCCCTGGAAGCTGCCGGGGTTGATGAGGACCGGGATGATGTCGCCGGCCACGCCGGAAACCAGGGCGATGCCGATCACCCGGACGTTGGAGCCGGCCGCGGCGGTGGCGGTGATGGCGGCGCCGTTGGCATCGGAGGTGAGCAGGTCGCCGCGGGTGACGGTGCCGCCCAGCACGACATCGGCGATGTCGTCGTGGGCCACTTCGACGGAATCCCCCGCGACCACGGAGATGAGGGGGACGGTCACGCCGATGAGATTGTCGGCGGCGGCGGCGGCGATGGCGACGCCGTAGTCGTTGGCGCCGGGCTTGACGATCCGGCAGGGGCCGATGGTGCCCTCGGCGAGGTAGGACTTGACGAGATCACGATTCGCCATGGCTGGTTACTCCTTCCCCTTGCGGGACAGTTCCTGGGAGGCCTGGGCGGCGGTGATGCGCCGGCCCTTGGCCGCCTCGGCGGCGATGTGGGTGCGGATGGCGTCGGCGTGCGCATGGGCATCGTCCGGGCCGTGGGCGGCGTTCTTCTTGGCGGCCTCTTCCTCGACCTGCTTGCGCTGGGCCTCGGCTTCGGCATGTGCCGGGTCATCGGTGGCGGGCAGGACGGGGGCGCCCCTCTCGGGGTTGCCGGCGTCGGCGTGGGCCTTCGCCAGGTCGGCGTTCTGGGCCTTCAACACGGCCAGGGCGGCCTCGCCCGGGGTGGACTTGCCATCGAAGGCCGCGGCTTCGGCGATGGCTTCGTAGCCCGGGGCACTGGCTTCGAGGCAGCCTTTGACTCGGGCCAGCTCCTTCTGCGCTCCGGACGCCTCGCCCTCGGCCTTCCCCTCGGCGAGGATGGCGGTGAGCAGCTCGGGCGCATCGGCGGCCAGCTGCTCGCGGGTGATCTTCATGGATTCCTCCTGTGAGGTGGGTTTCTGGGGAGACGAGGCGGCACCGGCCCCGGGCTTCCAGGTCATGCGGTCCTGGTTGAGCTGGGCGATGAGGTCGGCCATGGTGGAAACACCGTCCACCAGCCCGGCCGCCACGGCCTGCTGCCCCAGGAACACACGGCCGTCGGCCATGTCAGCCAGGACGGTGTCGACCGACACGCCCCGGAATTGCGCGATGGAATCGACGAACACGCTGTAGATGTGATCGACCTGGGCCTTGATGACCGCCTGACCTTCCGCGCTCAGGGGGGCGTACTGGCTGGC
>MTLD01000269.1_pt4 | contig 13397 bp, 12 predicted proteins | sample 1982471 | NCBI WGS metagenome assembly MTLD01 (sample SAMN05712604, study PRJNA340218) | biofilm metagenome | isolation source: sample SPM anode biofilm adapted to -50 mV | place: USA | collected 2012-02-03
AGCCGCTTTCCAGGACTTTTGCAAGAGGCTCAATGGATAAGGAGATTAATTCACATATGAGCCATACCCTGACCCACCTGCAGCAACTGGAAGCCGAAAGTATCCATATCATCCGCGAGGTCGTTGCCGAGTTCTCCAACCCGGTGATGCTCTACTCCATCGGCAAGGATTCGGCGGTTATGCTGCACTTGGCCCGCAAGGCCTTTTTCCCGGCTCCGCCGCCGTTTCCGCTCCTGCATGTCGATACCACCTGGAAATTCCGCGAGATGATCCAGTTCAGGGATCGTATGGCTGCCGAATGCGGACTTGACTTGATCGTGCATGTCAACCAGGAGGGGGTTGACCGGGGCATCAATCCTTTTACCCATGGGTCGGCGCTTTACACCGACGTCATGAAGACCGAAGGGCTCAAACAGGCTTTGGACCGCTACAAGTTCGATGCCGCTTTCGGCGGCGCCCGGCGGGACGAAGAAAAATCGCGGGCCAAGGAACGTATTTTCTCCTTCCGTAGCGCCAACCACCGTTGGGACCCCAAGAACCAGCGTCCTGAGCTGTGGAATCTGTACAACACCCGCATCAAGCCGGGGGAGAGCATCCGCGTCTTTCCGCTCTCCAACTGGACCGAGCTGGATGTTTGGCAGTATATCCATTTGGAGAACATACCCATTGTGCCGCTTTATTATTCCGCTGTCCGGCCGGTGGTGGAGCGGGACGGCATGCTGATCATGGTGGACGATGACCGCATGGAATTGAAGCCGGGGGAAGAGGTGCAGCACAAATCGGTCCGTTTCCGCACTCTGGGGTGCTACCCCCTGACCGGAGCGGTGGAGTCGGAAGCCGACACCCTGCCCGATATTATCCAGGAAATGTTGCTGACCCGCACTTCGGAGCGCCAGGGACGGCTGATCGATCATGATCAGGCTGGGTCGATGGAAAAGAAAAAGCAGGAAGGGTATTTTTAGCAAACGCCACTTTTCCGCCCTGGCTGCGTAAGCCTTCACGATGCCTTGTGCGGCGTAGCGCTGCTACGCCTCCGCGCCATCTTTCGGCAGCCTTGCCAGGACGAAAAATTGTCGTTTCCATATAGGAGAGTTATGGCACACCAATCCGAACTGATAGAAAAAGATATCCTCGCTTATCTCAAGAGCCAGGAAGAAAAGTCGCTCCTCCGTTTCATTACCTGCGGCAGTGTGGATGATGGAAAGAGCACGCTGATCGGCCGCCTGCTGTGGGATTCGAAGATGGTGTTCGAGGATCAACTGGCGGCCCTGGAGGCAGACAGCAAGAAGGTCGGCACCCAGGGGGGAGCCATCGACTATGCGCTGCTCTTGGATGGCTTGCAGGCGGAACGGGAGCAAGGGATTACCATCGACGTGGCCTACCGCTTCTTCTCCACCGACAAGCGTAAATTTATCGTGGCCGATACACCGGGGCATGAACAGTACACGCGCAACATGGTTACCGGTGCTTCCACCGCCAAGGTGGCGGTGATCCTGGTTGATGCCCGCAAAGGGCTTTTGACCCAGACCAGGCGCCACAGTTTTCTGGTTTCGCTGGTCGGCATCCGTCATGTCGTGCTGGCGATCAACAAAATGGACCTGGTTGATTTTGACCGGCAGCGCTTCGAATCTATCCTGACCGATTACGAGCAATTCGCGGCCCCGCTCGGCTTTGAGTCGATTACTGCTATTCCGATTTCGGCCCTGAACGGTGATAACGTCATTGAGGCCAGTTCCAATACTCCCTGGTATCAGGGGCCGCCCCTGTTGAGCTACCTGGAAACCGTCCCCGTGGAGGGGGATAACCGTAACCAGCCGTTCCGGCTTCCGGTACAGTGGGTCAATCGTCCCCACCTGGATTTTCGTGGATTTTGCGGCACTATTGCCGCCGGTACCGTCAGGCCGGGGGATGAGTTGCAGGTGGTTGCGTCCGGCCGCACCAGTAAAGTGGCTCGTATCGTTACCATGAACGGTGATTTGACCGAGGCGGTGGCTGGTCAGGCCATAACCCTGACCCTGACCGACGAAATCGACATCAGCCGGGGCGATGTGCTGGCTGCGCCTGAATCGCTGCCGCTTCATACCCGACATCCGGAAGCTCATCTGGTCTGGATGCACGACGAACCGCTCCGGCCGGGACAGGTCTATCTGGTCAAGACCGCCAGTGCCATAACTCCGGGCCGGGTTACCAATGTCCAGTATGTGGTTGATGTCAACACCCTGGAACAGAAACAGGCGCCGACACTGGGGCTGAACGGAATCGGCGTCGTCCGGCTGGAGCTTGACCGCCCGATAGTGTTCGATCCCTATCATCAGAACCGGGATACCGGCAGTTTCATTCTGATCGACCGCTTCAGTAATGCCACCGTTGCAGCCGGAATGGTTGTCGGCGCGGCACCTCTGGAAACTGAGGCCGGACGGCCGCCGGAAGAAGTCGAGGGGTATCAGGGGGCTGCGCTACGGCAGATCATTCTGAGCGAAGCTTCTATCAGTGGTGCGGGAATAAGCGTGGTGGATCTGACCGGAGAAGGGGAGGGGATTGAATTTTCAGTTTCATCCGGCTTCCTGGCCTATCTGGACAAGGGCAACCGCGTACTCTTCCGTTTGCGGGACCTGGAACAATTGCAGGCTGTGGCGCTGATGGTGTACGAGCACAGTCTGTCCTTTGAGTTCGACCGCACCCCGGAGGGAATCAGTATCATGGCTTTTCAACGGGGAACCAAGCCTGGTAAAGGGCTGTTCGATGACGACGGCACGGGAATCTGATCAAGGCCGGGCCGCTCTTGGCGATACTCTGAATCCGTGACGCCTCCATACCTCCGCTAGCCTGAAAGGCCTCTGCCTTGGGCGTTTCCGTGGTATGCGGCGGTACGGCGGAGACTTACCTGAACTGACGATTGCATCGACACAGGCGGCGTTGCGGCCCCGGCTCTTTCAGGCACTGCGGTATTCCGGCGTCACGAATTCAGGGATATATAACATGGCACCAGTTCATCACCTTCAAGGGGGCTCCAGCGCGGAGCCCCCCTTTTTTTACAGTTTTAGCTTGATGCAAAACTTCAGAAAACCGGTTTTTCCGCCTTTCAATCCCACCATGAGAATGATTGACATTCTTTTTGTCGCCTGCCATTAATTTATTGTAAGAATTTTAAAATTATTTTATAAAACTATTGAACATATCCGCGGCGCGAGGGTTTGCATGATCAGCGACAGAGGGAATGAAATGCCCGGCTTGATAACGACAAATGATGCTGTGACAAAAGCTGCTCAAGAAGTTGATAAAGATATCCTGAGCCATGTGATCGCAAACATTCTTGACGCCTACCCGGACAAAACGCCGATTTACGTAAAAAACCAGAAAGGCGAATATGTCGGGTGTTCGAAAGGTTTTTTGAAATTGTTCGGCCTGACTTCCGGCGATGTCCTCGGCAGAACCGCCAGAGACATCTTTCCTGAAGATATTGCAAAAGAAGACGAAATAGGCGACAGGACGCTGCCATGGGTAATCGGGCAGGAAAAAATGGAAGTAACGATGAATATGCAAGGGAGGGAACGGTTTCTGCTGTTCAAAAAAAATGGATTCTGCAGTGGCAAGGGAACCTTGTTGGGAGGCGTCGTTGGAGTCGTCACGGACATTACGTCAATGAAATGCAGAAGTGTCCACAAAGAGATGTTGGATGCTCTCGCGTCCGTTTCTCCCGGAGTCTACCATGATATAAGCAATCTGCTCACCCCCATTGATTCCTCTTTGACCATCATTGAGGCTGATATGGCCAGGCAAAAAATGTCCTGTAAGGAGGCCGGGGATAAACTGCATAGCTTGCAACGTGTGGCGTCAACCTTGCCAAAGCATGTTGAAGAAGGATTGACGAGCCATGATTTTTTGGATTTACCGATTATTGAAAGCATGATAACGCCAATAAATGATTTGTTAAATCAAGTTCAGGCTGATGCTGTAAAACATGGGAATTATTTGTCGGTTGGAATTAAAGCTGTCAGTCAGATAAAAAGCATTTTGACATTGCTGCATAAACTGGCAAGGGGTAATTTATGTGTTCCTGTTACTGAATTTAACGTAAATGATATCGTGGTTGAAGTGACATCAATGATATTTCCCGGGTCCAGGATCAATAAGGAACTGTTGCTTTGCGAGAATCCATGGCTGGTTAACCTGGACTACGTATCGACTTTTCGCATATTGTTGAACCTTGTTGTCAACTCGGTTCAAGCCATGCCGGATGGCGGCAACCTTACGTGCAAAACCGAAAATGTAATCGTCAATGACGACAGATTTGTCAAATTCACCGTTACCGATACCGGTGGCGGCATCCCGTTGGAAGTATTGGACGAGATAGACCAGCCCCATGCAACTACAAAAACAGAAGGGCATGGATACGGATTATGCGTGGTCAGCTCACTGATAAGAAATTGCGGGGGTGAAAAGGTAATTAAATCGCAACCGGGTTATGGAACTGAATTCGAAGTCCTGATTCCGGTTTCAAAAAATGACGATATTGAAATTAAGGACATATTGTTTAAATACGGCACTCCGGCTTCTTCAGATACTACCGTTAACGATGTCCTGCATTAGTAGGATTTTGACAATTCTAAATTCTCCTATTCACCGCCATCCCCATCCCTCCTGCCGACAGGCCAACCAGATAGTCCCAATTGTTGACAGCTTTCTTGATTTACCATCCCATTCTCTGATTATCTCCAGGTAGTCATTAATGTGTAAGTGATTGTTTGTGCGGTATTAATTAGGATGATGGCCCAGTGGGCAAAGGTTGCAAAGTCGGAAAACAACGGTATGGTTTCAAAAGATGTTTTTTAAGCCGCACTCATACCTACATTCATTTCCTTAAGGAGGCATGAATATTATGGCTAAGAAATGGGTTTATCTGTTCGATGAACTGGACCTGGCATCGACTTATGTCGGCGGTAATTGGGGCAATGTTCGGGGCTTGCTGGGTGGTAAAGGCGCAAACCTTGCCGAGATGACCAGGATAGGCCTGCCCGTACCTCCCGGTTTCACCGTTACCACCGAGGCATGTAATGCCTATCTGGCAACCGGTATGAAATTTTCCGATGATATGTGGGAACAGGAATTGGCTGCCCTGGCCGGGGTCGAGAAGCAGACCGGCAAGAAATTCGGCGACCCGAATAACCCTTTGCTGGTTTCATGCCGGTCAGGCGCTAAGTTCTCCATGCCGGGCATGATGGACACGGTGCTCAATATCGGCCTGAATGAAGAAACGGTCAAGAGCATGATCAAAAGCACCGGTGACGCCCGCTTTGTCTATGATTCCTACCGCAGGCTGATACAGATGTTCGGGTCCGTTGTCATGGGTGTGCCTGATGAGCCCTTTGAAGAGGTCATTACCGAAGTTCGCAAGAAGCGCCGTGTTAAAAGCGATGCCGAGTTGTCCGCAGAGGACTGGAAGGGCATCGGCGAACGTTTCAGAGCCATCTTCGGCCGTTTCAACCGGATCGACTTCCCGAATGATCCGCTGGAACAGTTGCGGCTGGCGACGGAGGCCGTATTCAAATCCTGGAACGGCAAGCGCGCCATCGATTACCGCAATGCGGCAAAAATACCGCATGACCTGGGCACTGCAGTCAATATCCAGACCATGGTGTTCGGCAATATGGGCAATGACAGCGCGACCGGTGTCGCCATGACGCGCAATGCGACCACCGGAGAAAAGCAGATCGAAGGCGATTACCTGATCAATGCGCAGGGGGAGGATGTGGTTGCGGGTATCCGTGCCACCGATCCGGTGGAGAAGATGGCTCAGACCATGCCCGGCCCGTGGAAACAATTCGTCGAAATTACCCAGATCCTTGAAAAACATTATCGCAATATGCAGGACGTGGAATTTACCGTGGAACGCGGCAAGCTCTGGATGCTCCAGACCCGGGACGGCAAGCGTACCGCTCAGGCTGCCGTTCGCATAGCCGTGGAGATGGTAGATGAAGGGCTGATATCCAGCGAGGAAGCAGTGATGCGGGTGAGTCCCGAACAGGTGGATTTCTTTCTGCATCCCCAGTTCGATCCGCAATCGAAAAAAAGCGCCAAGGCGGAAGGGCGTTTGCTTGCCAGCGGTCTGAATGTTTCTCCGGGCGCTGCCGTAGGCGTGGTTGCGTTTGACGCCGATCTTGCCGAAAGCTGGGCAAAGAAAGAAGGCAAAAAGGTTGTCATGGTCAGGCCCGAGACCAAGCCTGACGATGTGCACGGCATGCTGGCGGCGGAAGGTATTTTGACCAGCCGCGGCGGCCGCACAAGCCATGCGGCCTTGGTGGCGCGCCAGTTCGGCAAACCTGCCGTCGTTGGGGTTGCCGCACTGGAGATAGACATGGCCCTGCGTCTCATGACCGTTGGGGAACAGGTCATTAATGAAGGCGACTGGGTGTCGATCGACGGGTCTACTGGTGAGGTCTTTCTGGGCAAGCTCAATGCGATGGTGCCGGATATATCCGATCCGTGGCTGAAACGCCTGCTCACGCGAGCCGACAGCTTCCGCCGCCTGGGGGTCTGGGCCAACGCGGACTATCCCGAGGACGCCAAACGCGCACGGGAGTACGGGGCCGGCGGCATCGGCCTCTGCCGGACCGAACATATGTTCTTTCAGAGCGAACGGCTTCCTTTTGTGCAAAAGATGATCATGACCAACCAGCCGACAGAGCGGCGCGAGGCATTGGACGCGCTCCTGCCTTTCCAGCGCGAAGACTTTGTGGGGCTTTTCCGCGCAATGCACGGGCTGCCGGTAATTATTCGGCTAATCGACCCGCCGCTTCATGAGTTTCTGCCGAGTTACGAATCGCTGATGACCGGGCTTGCCGACAACAAGATACGGTTGTTGCGGTCTGCTACCTTGAATGAAATTAACGAACTGCTCCACAAGATCGAGGTTGACGAGCATGTCCTCGGCCGTGTGCAGACCCTTCATGAAGCCAACCCCATGCTCGGACTACGCGGCGTGCGCCTTGGTATCATGATGCCGGATCTGACGCAGATGCAGGTACGGGCAATTTTTGAAGCTGCCTGTCAATGCAAAAAAGAGGGGGTGGATGTTCACCCCGAGATTATGATTCCGCTCACCTGCCACTTCAATGAGCTCAAAGTGCAGCGCGAGACGCTGGAGGGAGTGGCCAAAGAGGTGCTTGACGAACATGGCATTGCTATTGATTACAAGTTCGGCACGATGATAGAGATACCGCGTGCGGCTCTGACTGCTGACGAAATCGCCGAGCATGCCCAATTCTTCTCATTCGGCACCAACGACCTGACGCAGACCACCTTCGGCATTAGCCGGGATGATGCCGAAAAAGGCTTCCTTATCGACTATATCCAGGCAGGTATACTTGCCGAGAACCCCTTCGAAACAATCGACAGGAAAGGACTGGCGAAGCTGATGGGGATCGGTGTTGAGCTTGGCAGGAAAACTCGGCCGGATCTTGAAGTGGGGATCTGTGGAGAGCATGGGGGCGAGCCGAAGTCCATTGCCGTTTGCCACGAACTGGGGCTCAACTATGTCAGTTGCTCGCCATTCCGTGTGCCGATTGCCCGTCTGGCAGCAGCCCAGGCCGCTTTGCGAGAACGCATGGCAGGGGAAGAAGATCTGTAGCAACGAGAGAAGGCCCCGCAATCGCGGGGCCTTCTCTCGTTGTTCTGTTGCATGATAACGGTTTTAGTTTGTCAGATTGCTCTTTATTTCTCGTCCATCCGCGGTCACATTTTTTCTTGTCAATTTCATTAGAAATATTGACATCTCCTTCATTACCTGTCATTAATCCCATCCAAAATATTTCAATAATTAATGAGGAGTAGGGTATGAAATTGTTGCCTTCACGTCCGCTGCGGGTGGATAACAACTTGTCCAACAAGGAGAGTCGCCGCAAGCTATGGCTCAGTACTATCCTCGCCCTCGTTATGGCCTTGGGAATGTTCGCTTTTGCGGCAGCGCTGGGAAAGGAACTTTTCGAAGAGCGTGCTCTTTGGTCGAGGGGGGTAGCCGGTGAGGTTACTCACATAAGCGGAGAGGCAACCGAAACGCGGAATTCAATCATTTGGGACTATAAGTACGATCTCAGGGTTAGTTATCGTGACTCTGCCGGGAACGGCCACAATGGCAACGTAAAATTCACCTACATGTTTTCAAAGCTCAACGAGGATGCGCCTGTTGAACTTCGCTACGATCCAAAGTCGCCGGATCTCTTTGTCCTGGATTGGCAAGCCAAAGGCGGATTACCCCGTTGGGGCATGTTTATTTTTATTTTCATCTTTGGGCTGGCCATATTTTCCATCATCCCGTTTACCATACGAAAAAACCGGAAACTCAAGGCTCTCCTGGAAAAGGTTGCACAGGATGGGGAGGAAATCTGGCTCGAAGTGGTCAAGTTGGGTTATGTGAATGGTGTGCCCTTCATTAACTACCTGGATCCAAGGGCTGGCGGGAAAGGCAAGAAAAAACAAATGTTGTCCGCGCCTCCATTGGTCGTTCCCCGCGACGGCAAGGAGTTTGCCATTGCGCTTCGTTCGCCGCAGGAACCGAAACACCTCTACTTCGTGCCCAATGATTTGGGGCCGTTCGCATTTACTCCGGAAGAAAAACAGACGATCGCGCGGACGCTTGCAAGCTACAGAGCGGCTTGAACATACACTAAAAAGACAGGTGCACTATGGTTTACGTCATTCAAGAAGTTGTGGCGGCGAGCGAGATCTTCCCAGAGCTCTTATGTCCGCACTGCCAGACCAATGGCAAGATTGAAATTTCGATTATTCGAACCGATGTCAGAGTCGGTCTCATACCGATGCTCTCCGGGAAAAAGCGCGGAGAGGCCGTGTGCCAGAACTGTGGCTTGCCGGTGAAGCTGAAAGAGGCAGGGGAAGCTTACAAAAGAGCATACCTGGAACTCAAGGCCAAGGCCCGGACGCCTCTCTATCTCTGGTCAGGTATGATTTTTTGTTGCCTCGGGTTGTTTGGCACCTTCGCATATTCAGCTTATAAGGATCACAACAATCCATGGATGCAGAAAATAGACCCGGCCATGCTTAGTGCGCCACAACCCGGCGATATTTATGAGGTAGGCAAGGGTAATATGATCACTGATAAGAATAGTAGTACCTTGATTGATAGTGATTACGCTTTGGTAAAGGTGGAAAAGATAGATGGGGATCTGGTAACTCTGCGCTACCGCAAAAATATAATTAAGAGGAGTGCCCCCCCTATGTTCAAGGAATTAGCCAGTATTCCTGGAGATTTTGACGGTAAAACCGTAGATGTTCAGAAAAATTGGCTGAAACATAAAGAGTTGTTTCTGCCCGAGGGAGGCACTGCTGGAACGATTTACGCGGCAAAGCGGCCATAAGGGTGATTCCGCCAAGCATAATAATATTCATAGCGACATTATCACTTGACCATTGAACCTAAACGGCTTTTTTGTATACCTTAAGTAGCGATAATGCCGCGGGATCGTGATTGAGTAGTATCAGAGCGCTGCTTACCGCGCGACTAGGCAACAAGTCGCCACTTTCGTATTTCTGAAAAGCCCGCGGCCCACCGCCTATCAAGAGTCCGGCTTCCTCTTGGGACAGACGAAGTTTTTTGCGGATATTGCGAATCTCCTCCGGCTCCAGTAATTTTTCACTTCTTGCTTTTAGCAGATTCAACATCCGATCAGAGACTTTCATGTCTTTACCGGTATGGATGCTCTCGTCGGATTGATCACAATACCAGCCAGGCATATCGAAGGTAAGGCTCTCGCCTTTGTAGGTAAGAGTCAGTGGACGAACGCTGCGATGCATTGGCGCACCTGTTGCCGGACATATGGGATTACTCATGATCTTTCTCCTTGAACGACAGCAGTAAGAACTCTGTTATTGTGTCGGCAGTGAACTTCACATACAGTATTCCTGCCGGTGAGGGGACATGATACACGTCCTGCCATAGGCGTGAATTTGCATAGGCTGTCATTGATTTATAGAAATGGCCTCGTTGCATTGTCTGGATTGTGTCAACAATCTCGGTTCGGCCGTATCCAAGCGAAGCCGCGCTGCGAAGAGCTGATCCTGTGACGGCAAGCTTTTCAATGGTGGAAAAAGTTGCCTTGAATGCGTCAAGATCGTATGTGGGCTTTCGCTTTTCGGTCATAAAATTATGTACACCATAATGGTGTAAGTTGCAACGGAAACATCCATTCAGCGCCAAAAACGGCCCGAAAAACAGGGTGAGGCAGAGGCGGATAACGAAGGCGTGGCTTGAGGTTTTAGGAGAGCCTCGACGGAGAAGTGTGAAAGTGTATTGGTAATATGCTAAGGTCTGAGTCAGGTAATGTGGTGCCCCCTGTGTCCTTCAAGCTTTTGCGCCAGTCAGGCTCTGTTGCAATAGCCGGGAACAATACCTTCACCTGGAGATGAAATGAAAACTTACGTTGATGATGCGAACCAGAATATTGTAGAAGCCAGTTTGTTGCAGGATGACTCCGCTCGGCACCTGTCCACCTCCGGCAATCCCAACCTGCCGGTTGGCACGATTCTGCTGGAAAAAGATAATTCCGATAGTCCGCGTATCCAGGTTATCGCTGCTTCCACCCAGTCCGCCGGAGGTTCATGGCTTACTCCCGTGGAAGTACTCATGCAGGAATTTTGCGTCCAGTATTCGTTCATCACCTTCACACACAGTACCATCGCCGGTTCCCTGAACCAGGAAGCCGCAACAAAGGCAGAGGCCATCAGCAAGACCCGGGAATGGCTGGCTCTGGTGTATCAGCCGGTTGAAATCGATTATGTGACCGTCTGAGCGACTGGTCTTGGTCGGGAATGCCGCAACAGTGAAAACCGAGCCTCCTGCAAAAATATCTGTCATGCCCGAATGTTTTTATCGGGCATCCATGATTTCAATTCGTTACAAGCTGGATTCCCGATCAGAACCGTTTCGGGAATGACAAAAACGGACTTTTGCAAGTGGCTCAACCGTTACTTATAGAGAATCTGCTCTTCTGTGTAATACGTTTTTTTTGAGGCGATTTGTTGAATGATGATGGGATGACCGGTAGGCGAGTTTTTGGCTTTTGGATTATGCACCGACAGGAAGTCGCGCACTTCACCCGACATGATGCCTGAATGGTTTTTCCTGAGATGGTCCGTAGCGGCAGTCAGCACGGATTTAATGCTCGATTCCAGTTGGATGATTGCTTCCTTAGGGATCTTGCCCACTTCCGAGTTCGGTGAAATTCGTGCGTCCCACAAAATCTCGTCCGAATAGGCGTTGCCGATGCCTGCTAGTATTTTCTGGTCGAGCAGAAATGTTTTGACTGCCATTCTGGGTTTCTTTTTGAAAGCGCCTTCCAGGTAATCCGACGTAACATCGAGGGCATCGATGGCGCGGTTTTTCAGATCCGGCTCCAGGGTAATCCTGGCCAAGAACTTTGGATCAAATATAACCAGTGACTCGTTGTTGTCAAAAGTAATGGTCACGAGTGGAAACGAAACCCTCGGCTTTATTCCGCAGAGTCTGAAGCCCCCGGCAAGCATCAAATGAACCGTGAATTTTCCTCCCGTATCAAGGCAGAAGAGCAGCTCTTTCCCGATTCTTGTGATTGTTGCGAGTTTGTGATGTTTTAAAGCTGTTTCAAAGAGCTCGGGAGTTGTGTTGAGATTTTGCCCTTTGTGACAAAGAACTTCGCCGATCTCCCTGCCCAGTACACGTTTCCGCAGCGATTCCGCAAAAATAGTTAAATCAGGCAACTCAGGCATACTCTCCCTCCATACTGAATGTTTTTTTCAATCCCAAAATCGGATGCGGAACGGATCTGAAAATACCGTAAGGACTGTTGTGGCGTATACATCTATTTTCGTTTTCATTTGGAAATGTTTTGACTATAAAAAATATAGATAATACATTTTATTCTTGACAGTATGAAAAGTATACTGTTAAAGTGACATCATCAAAAAACAAGGCTGACCAGAAAAACTGGAGGCCAGGCATGATTATCCGGAATGACGGTAATCGCGCCTGGCCTTTTTTCGTTTTTGCACTTACCGCAGGATACCATTCAAGGAGGACGCAACCATGGCGACACGCCGCACGCTTTTCACATCCGAATCCGTAACCGAAGGTCATCCCGATAAACTGGCGGACCAGATTTCCGATGCAATTCTCGATGCCTATCTGGAACAAGATCCCTATTCGCGGGTAGCCTGCGAAACGAGCGTTACCACCGGTCTGGTGCTGTTGATTGGAGAGGTGTCCTCCAAGGCCAGCGTGAATGCCGCACGTGTGGCGCGTGATACGATTGCAGAGGTTGGCTACACGGATGCAGCCTTTGGCCTGGATGCCGAGCATGCCGCCGTGCTGGTTTCTCTTGATCAACAGTCGCCCGATATTGCCCAAGGAGTGGACCGGGCTCTGGAACACCGTACAGGTGATCAGCACGATGGGTATCTGGATTCTGTCGGCGCTGGCGACCAGGGCATGGTCTTTGGCTTTGCCAGTAACGAAACAGCCGAATTCCTGCCAACTCCCATCTCCTTGGCCCATGCCCTGACACGCCGTTTAAGTGACGTACGCAAAACCGAAGAACTTACCTATCTCCGGCCGGACGGCAAGTCACAGGTAACGGTCGAGTATGAAGATGACCGGCCGGTGCGGGTGGACACGGTGCTGATTTCGGCCCAGCACAGCCCCGAGGTGACTGCGGAACAGATCCGCCAGGACATTGAGCAACTTGTCATCCGGCATGCCATTCCGTCTACGTTGCTTGACGACAAAACCAAGATCTTCGTCAATCCCACCGGACGCTTCGTAATAGGCGGTCCCCATGGCGATGCCGGTTTGACCGGCAGAAAGATCATCGTGGATACCTACGGCGGTTTTGCCCGTCACGGCGGCGGTGCCTTTTCCGGTAAGGATTATACCAAAGTGGACCGCTCCGGCGCCTATGCCGCCCGTTATGTGGCCAAGAATGTGGTTGCTGCAGGATTGGCCAAGCGCTGCGAAGTACAGATCGCCTATGCCATCGGTGTGGCGCGGCCGGTCTCGGTTCTGGTGGAAACATTTGGCACCGGCGCAATCCCCGACGATGAACTGGCAAGGCGCGTGGAAAAGAGTTTTGACTTGCGGCCGGCCGCCATCATCGAACAACTCGACTTGCGTCGTCCGATCTATGGGCAAACTGCATCCTACGGCCACTTTGGCCGCCTCGACCTGGATCTCCCCTGGGAGCGCATCGACCGGGTAGATCTGCTGCAACAGAACTCTTGAACAGGTACTACAGACTCAAAACGACCTGCCTGAAGCCAACAGTAGAATATGTAGTTAATGAAATTAGCAGATAACCGCAGCTCTTGCAAAAGTCAAAAATATCCCCTCCCCCTTGGCGGGGGAGGGTTAGGGT
>MTLD01002607.1_pt1 | contig 13378 bp, 12 predicted proteins | sample 1982471 | NCBI WGS metagenome assembly MTLD01 (sample SAMN05712604, study PRJNA340218) | biofilm metagenome | isolation source: sample SPM anode biofilm adapted to -50 mV | place: USA | collected 2012-02-03
AACAGCAGGGTCAACAGCAGGGTCAACAGCAGCGCGCTCGGTCGCGGGAGCGGGCTCTGTTTTTTCAACCGCGGCGGGGCTCGGCGCCTCGGTCGCGGCTACGCTCGCGGCGGGGACGGGCTCCACGGCCGCCTCGGGCTCTGAGGCCATGACGGACTCCACGGCCGCCTCGGGCCCTAAGGCCGCGTCGGCGAGCCGAGTTTCGGCTTCTCGCCTCGCGCTGCCTAAAGAAAGGAAAACCATGCGGCGCTCGGACGTCGAAACGGCGTCGGACGAGGCTCGCGACGATAGGGGAATGAGCAGGAGAGCCCCGTGCAGAAGCAGTGAAAAGGCTATGGCGGCCGGAAGATCGAAGCGCCCGGCGGCTTTCCGCCGTTCGGCCTCGCGCGAATATGCATCCAATAGTCGGTCCCCCCGGACTGCGAGGAGACGATCGAGGCGAGGCGCGACGAATTTCGGGCGGTGATGATGGACCGAAGCGCGCCAGCCTCCCCCGAGGGGCTCCATTCGCTGATCGTCGCCGCTTAAGGCGGCGGCGAGGGGCGGCAGGTCTTCGGACTTGGGAGCGTCGCGGGCGCCTTGGCGCCGCCTTCCTACTGGCCGTCGCTTCCCGGGACCACCGGTCCCAGTGCCTTTGACGGCGTTCGTTCTCCCTTACCGCTGCGGGGCAGTCCCGGATTCGCACCGGGTTCCCTTTTGATCGCGCCCCCGAAGCGGGGGCGTCGAACCGCCTAGGAGACCACTATGATGCGGCGCGGCGCGGGCAGTCAAGCGGGCTTGGTTGCTTGTGGCGGTAAGCTCGTCCTCAAGGAAGTCGCCGCCGGGGAATGTTGGTGAGCCTCGCCCTCTATTCGATAATTTTGTTGCTAAAAACCCATACCGGGTCTATACTTAATCAAAATTGGAACATTGTTCCACATCGTGGAAACGGTCATCGTTCTGGTTGATGGGAGGTAGCATGAAGAAGCTCGCTCTCGCAACGCTCATGATCGTGATCTCCTCCCTGGCTTTCGGGCCGGGAGCCCAGGAAAAAGCGATCGAACTCAAGTTAGGCCACTACTCGGCGGAGACCCACGCAATGCACCTTGCTTCGGTGATGCTGGCCGAAAACGTGGCCAAGCGCACCAATGGCACGGTGAAGATCACCATCTTCCCGAACAGCAAACTGGGAAGCTCTCAGGAGATGGTGGAGCAGGCCATGCTCGGGGCCATCGACTTCGTTCTGCCCACGGAACCAGCTTTGGCAAAATGGTCGCCGAAGGTCAACCTCGTCACTGGACCCTTCGCATTCAAGGACTACGACGCGGTGGACAAGTTCTTCGCCGGCGACGATTTCGTCACCTGGATCAAGCCGGACTTGGACAAGGCGGGGCTCCAGTACGTTGCGCGCTGGGAGTACGGGTTCAGAACCTACACCAACTCCAAGCGTCCGATCGTCAAGCCGGAGGATTTTAAAGGCCTGAAGATCCGCACGCCGCCCGATTTCGTGAACCAGGAGACCGTCAAGGCGCTGGGCGGCATCGTGCAGACGATCGCCTTCGCCGAACTGCCCATGGCCCTCAAACAAGGCGTGGTGGATGGCCAAGAGAACCCGATCGCCACCATCTTCGCAGGCAAGATGTGGGAAACCCAGAAATACTTGTCGATACTCAACTACACCTATGTCGCCACCCATCTCATCATGAATAAGGCATCCTTCAACAGACTGTCGGCAAGCCAGCGCCAGATCCTCGTGGAGGAGGCAGCCAAGGCCGGGCAGTTCATGCAGAAGACCATCAGGGAAGGCGAGAAAGCGCAGATCGAGGAAATGAAGAAGAACGGGATGCTGGTCAATTACCCCGACACCAAGCCCTTCCAGGCGGAGACGACCTCCGTTTGGGACACGCTCAAGTCCAAGGTAAGCGACGCCGACTGGAAGACCTTCCAGGCCATCCTCGCCAAGTCCAAATAACTAGGTCCCGATTTCACGCTCGCGCGGGGCGCCCGCGGCGGCGCCCCGCGTTCGGGGGAGGTCCTGCATGACCACAATCCTCGTTTTCATAGTCCTGCTCGTCTTCATCGCGATCGATCTGCCCATCGTGGTCGCCATAGGACTCACGGCGGTGGCCTTCTTCGTCGGCCAGGGCCAGGGGAAGTTCCTGGCGATGCTGCCGCAGCGCATGCACGCCGGCACGACGGGATTCACCCTTCTGGCCGTGCCCTTCTTCATCTTGGCCGGCAACCTTATGAACACCGGAGGGGTCACCAACCGCATTTTCAGATTCGCCAAGTCCCTGGTGGGGCATATCCCCGGCGGGCTCGGCCATGTGTCGGTAGTGGCTGAGATGCTCTTTTCCGGGATCTCGGGATCGGCGGTGGCGGATGCGGCGGGCCTGGGCCAGGTTTCCTACAAGGCCATGACGGACAACGGCTACGATTCGACCGCTGCGGCCGCGATCGTAGCCGCTTCTTCCACGCTGGGGCCTATCATCCCGCCGTCCATCTCCTTCGTGCTTTACGGCGCCCTGGCCTCAGTGTCGGTGCCGCGGCTCTTCCTGGCCGGATTCCTTCCCGGCATCCTGATGGGCGGGGCGATCATGGTAGCCATAGCTTTCATGGCGAAGCCCCGGGGGTTCCCCCGCTCTCCAAAGGCGAGCCTCAAGGAAGTATTGACTGCGACGAGGAAATCCTTTCTCTCGCTTTTATCAATCATAATCATCCTCGGCGGCATCTTCACCGGTATTTTCACCCCTACCGAAGCGGCTGTAGTCGCCAGCCTCTACGCGCTCTTCCTGGGCTTCCTCTACAAGGAACTCAAGCTCCGCGACCTGCCCGAGATTTTTTGGCTCTCGATCAAACAGTCGGCGGCCCTTCTCTTCATCATGGCGGCGGCCAACTTCTTCGGCTGGTTCACGATCTACCAGCGCATACCGGACAACATCATCGAGAGTCTCACCACCATGAGCATCACCGGCCCCGGCGTCATGGCCATGATCATCGTCATCATCATCGCCCTGGGGCTTTTCCTGGAGGGGAACGCCATATTCCTCATCACCATCCCCATCTTCGTGCCCATCGCCACTCGTTTCGGCTTCGATCTTGTGAATTTCGGCGTGGTGATGACCCTCCTCATCATGATCGGGAACCTGACGCCGCCCGTGGGCATGTGCCTCTACGCAGTCTCGAGCTTTACGAAAATCGGCATAGGGAAGCTGGCCAAGGAAACGATGCCCTACTTGATCGGCATCCTCCTCGTGACGATCATCATCGCCTATGTGCCGGCGATCGCCACCTGTCTGCCCGATCTCTTGATGGGGGTGGCTAAATGAAACTGGCCCGCGCGCTCGCCGCGATCGACGTCTTCCTTGTTGCTTGCTTCAAGTGGCTCTGCGTCGTTCTTTTCGTCGTCCTCACCCTCATCATCACGGCCAACATATTCGTACGCTACGTTCCTGTCATGTCCCTGCATTGGCTGGACGAGATCGTGGAGCTGTCCTTCGCCTGGATGGTGTTTTTCGGTTCAGCGGCTGTTTGGATTTTGAAAGGGCACTTCAGCGCGGGCGACTGGATCAGCAAGCTGATAAAGAATCCTAAATGGATTGCTTTCTACAGGCTCGTGGTGGATTGCATCTCATTCGCCTTCATCGCGATTTTTTTCCGATACTCGGTGCAGCTTGTCGCACGGTCGTCGGAGGTTACGGCGGTATTCGAGTTCCCCAAGAAAATCATATACGCCTGCATGCCCATATCCGCTGGAGTCATGCTGTTGTATTCGCTGCGGTTCATCGTCGAGGGGATCGTCCGCATGATCAAACCGATGCGTGACGAGGAGAAGACCGCCGCCTAGAACTCGAACACGTCGCCGCAGCGCATTGGCTGGAGCCGCTCGCCCATCGTCGCCTTAAGGCGGTCGAAGGCGGCCTGGCCCGTGCAGTGTCCGGCGTAGTATGTCGCGGAAGGGTAGGCGAGCAGTTCGCCCGCCAGACGGTCCAGGAGCTCGGCGCTCTCGTTGCGTTTCCCCGGCGAATTGAAGAGGTGCATCCCCGCGAACACCCTCGTCTCCCCGCCCAGCAGTCCCGCGTCGGCGACGCGCCTCATGATGTTCTGCAAGCCCGTGTGCGAGCAGGAGCTGAAAACGAAGGTCTTCGCGCCCTCCCGCAGCACTAGCGCGAGCTCGTGGGCGAAGTCGTCGCGGGCGAACCAGAGCCCTTTCCGCATGTAGAGATTGTCGCTCGTGGTCAGGTAGGCCGAGGCGCGGGGAATGCCGACCACCGCCGTCACGCCGGGCGCGATCTCGGCGTCGGCGTCCAGCGGGACGATGCCGGCGTCCTTCGCGAAGGCCCGGTCCATGCCCACGTTGAAGAAGAGGACGCCGTACCGCCGCAGGTAGCAGCGCCGGGTCGCCGCGCGCGCCATGTAGACGGGCGCGGCCGTGTTGGCCGCCCGAAAGGCGGGCAGGCCTCCCGAATGGTCGCCGTGCCCGTGGGAGAGCACCGCGAAGTCGACTTCAGCGAGGTCGATCCCCAGCTTGGCCGCGTTTTCCGCGAAAAGGCTCTTCTGGCCGGCGTCGAGGAGGATGCGTTTGCCGCAGCCTTCGATATGGAAGGAGAGGCCGTGCTCGGCGGCGATGGAGGCGTCTTTGGGCGTATTCTCGACGAGGACGGTTGCTTTCATCGCGCGCGTTTCTCAAGGATCGCCGCGGCGATCTCCGCGAAGCCCGCGCCGCCTTCCTTGGAGGCGACGAAGGCCGGCAGCCGCTTCATCATCTCCCGGTAGCGCATCACGTTGGCCACGCCGCAGGCGCGGGGGAAGTGCGCGAACATCGGCTCGTCGTTGGGGGAGTCCCCGGCGAACACCACGGACTCCCGGTCGCGCGCGTCGTCGTAGCCGAAGCGCTCCGACAGGTAGTGAAGCGACATGGTGAGCTTGTCGTAGTCGCCCATCCAGGCGTTGACGTGGATGGAGCTGACCTTGGCCCTGACGCCCTCCTCGTCGCAGATCGCCTTGATTTTGAGCGCGTCCGAGAGGGGCAGGACGGGCTCCTCCTCGGCGAAGTCGATGGCGATGTCGTAGAGCCGGGCGAACTGGTCGCGGGCGGTGCGGCAGCCGGGCACCTCGGCCACGGCGCGCGCGAGCACACGGGCCAGGGCGGGGGCGTCGTTGCGCACGGCGGTCGGGTGGGTGATCGAGCGCATGTGCTTGCCCTCGGCTTCCCAGAAGACGAAAGCGCCGTTCTCGCCGACCACGCCGTCGACGGGCCATTCGCGGGCGATCAAGTCGCACCAGCCGGCCGGCCGGCCGGTGATCGGCACCACGGTGAGGCCGGCTTCCTTGAGCTTCCAGAGGGCGGCGTAACTTTCGGCCGGCAGCTTTCCTTCGGTGGTGAGGGTGTCGTCGATGTCCATGAGCACATATCGGACGGCGCGCGCCTGGGCGGCCGTCATTTCGCGGAGCGGTTGCATGGGCGCCAGAGTATCACAAGTCATGGGGTTCCTTCCAATGCCTCGGCGGCTTCGGCGCGCGATACGGGACCGAGGGCCTCGTAGGTGGCGACATAGCGCTTGAGGAGTTTTTTATAGAGGGCGTGCCTTCCCGCGTCGGGAAGTATGGTGCTGGCCGTGCCGGACATGGCGGCGGCCGCTTTTTGGAGGGTGGGGTAGAGCCCCGCGCCCAGGGCCGCGAGCATCGCCGAGCCCAGGAGCACCGATTCGGGTTCCCTGGGCAGGGCTATGGGCTTGCCGGTCACGTCGGCGTGGATCTGCATCCAGAGCTGGCTCCGCGTGGGGCCGCCGCAGGCGCGGAGCGTCTCGACGGGCACGCCGGCCGCCTCCATCCGCTCGAGAATGAGGGCGACTCCGAACGCCACGCTCTCCAGAATCGCCCGGTAGAGGTGCTCGGGGCGGTGGAGGAGGGTGAGTCCGCGGATGGCGCCGCGCGAAGCCGAATCCACCCAGGGACAGCGCGATCCCTGCCAATGTTCCTGGACGATGAGCCCCTCCGAACCGGGAGGTATGCGCTCGGCGAGCCCGTCGAGGTAGGCGAGGGGCTTTACGCCGGCCGCCTCGGCCGCCGCAGCTATTTTCTGGCTGATGAAACCCTCGGCGAACCAGCGCAGCACCGAGCCCGAGGAGGCGAGGCCTCCCTCGAGAAGGTCGCTTCCGGGGTAGAGGGCGTCCGGAAAGCTGCCGAAAAGGCCGCGGACGCTGACGGGGGCGCGGACGTGGGCGGTTATCACGTGCGAAGAGCCGGTGATCATGGCCACCTGGCCCGGTTCGAGGGCGTTGAGCCCGATGACGCCGATGAAGGCGTCGCCGCCTCCCGCCGCCACGGGGATTCCCCTGGGCAGGCCCGTGAGGGCGGAAGCTTCGGCGGAAAGCCCGCCGATGACTTCGCCTGGCCGAACCCCGCGCTCCGGGAGCCTCCCGGCCAGGCCGCCGATGCCGGCGGCCTCGTACAGGCCGCGCGGGACGCCGCCGTTCCTGGCATCGTAGAAGCCCCGCATCGTGGCGGTGTTCAGGTTGAGCGCGCGCTCGCCGCTCAGCTTCCAGGCGAGCCAGTCCGCGCAGCAGAAGATGGTCGAAGCGCGCTTCCAGGTTTCGGGCTCGCGGCGCTTGAGCCAGAGCGCCTTGCAGGGAAACCACTCGGCCGAAGGATTCCCGCCGCCGGCGCGGGCCAGGACGGGATCTCCGACGGCGCCGATCAGCGCGGCTTCCTCGGTGGCGCGCACGTCCGACCAAAGGATGGCTGGCCTCAAGGACGCGCCCGCGCCGTCGAGGCAGACGACCGTGCTGGTCGTGCCGTCGGCGCAAACGCCGCGGATGTCGCCGGCCCGGCGCCCCGACGATTCGATCGCCGCGCGCGCGGCGGCCCCGAGCGCGGCCTCCCATTCGGCGGGATCCTGCTCGGCCCTTCCGGGCGCCGGATACGAAGTGCGAAGCGGCGCCCGGCCCAGACCTCTGATCGTACCGGATGCGTCGATCACCGCCGCGCGCAGGCTCTCCGTCCCCGCGTCGATGGCCAGGACGACGTCGTCGTTGTTTCGAGGCATGAATTTCAGCCCGCTTGGGGTTTCGGGTCGACGTCGGCGATCAGAACCCTGATGCCCAGGCGCTTGAACTCGGCGACGTTCGCGGGATCCATGGAACTGTCCGTCACGATCGTGTTCACCGCCGAGATCGGCGCGGTCTGGAAATTCGCCACCCGCCCCAGCTTGGAGGAGTCGGCGACGAGAATCACCTCGCCATGGGTCCGCTTGACCATGAGCCGGTTCACCCAGGACTCGGCCTGCGTCGGATTGGTGAGGCCGTAGCGGATGCTGAAGCCGTCGACGCCGACCACCGCCTTGTTCGCGATGATTTCCTTGATCGAGCGCACGGTCGATTCGCCCACGAGGGTGAGGGATTCCTGCCGGAGCTCGCCGCCCGTGAGGTAGACCTCGAGCTTGGGCGATCGGATATGGATCGGGGCGAGCGGATTGTTCGTGACGATCTTGGCGTCGATATCGAGCTGCTCGAGGAACTGGATCGTCGTCGAGCCCGAGTTGACGAAGACGGTGTCGCCGCGGTTGATCAGGCTCGCGGCGAGCTTGCCGATGGCCGCCTTCTCGCTCTGATGGAGGGCGCTCTTCTGCACGTAGAGCGGCTCCAGGCCGATGTGGGCGTTGCAGATCGCGTGGCCGTGCGCCCTTTCGACCAGGCCCTTGCGTTCGAGCACTTCGAGATCGCGGCGGATCGTCATCTCGGTGACGCCGAACTCCTCGGCGAGATCGGCCACTTTCACGACGCCTTTCTGCTGGGCAAGCGCGTAGATCGCCGCCTGGCGGGCGGCCGGCATCTGGGTGTAGTCGGTTCGGCTCATGCTGCCTTCTTTATTCATGGCGATTCCCGTCAGGATTCGTAAGTCGAGAACCAGGGCTCGGCGAAGACCGCCTCGGCCGCTTCGTCGAGTATTCCCAGCTCGGAGACGAGATCGAGGACAGTATAGCGGTTGCGGATGAGGGAAGCAATCTTCAGGCTATCGACGCAGGCCGCGCGGCTCAGGCCGATATCGGCGGGCTCGGTGGGGCAGCCTCCCGCGGCGAGGTCGGCCTTGAGCGCCGCGTAGGGCGGGATCTGCGCCGCGTAGCGGCGGGCCAGGACGGGCCACGCTTCGCGGGCGAGGGCCGCGCGCGCCGCGACGGCCCCGGGCTCCGGCGTCTTCCTCGCGATCATGGCGAGGGTCTGGTCGAGGTAGGGCGAGCCGGAAAGCAGCGCCTCGGCGCGCCGCGCCCGAGCCCGGCTCAAGGAAGCCTCGGGAGCGAAGCCTCTCCGTTCAAGGAGCCGGCGCAGGGAGCCGCCTTCCCCGAAGAGCTCCTCGGCGAGGGCCGCCGAGATGAGGGATCCGAGCGCCACCTTGAAGCCGTGGGAGATGAGCCTGCCGTCCTTGGCGAGGTGGGACATCTCCCAGGTGTGGGCCAGGAGATGCTCGGCGCCGGAGGCGGGGCGGGAATCCTTGTAGCGCTGCATCGCAAGCCCGGAGGCGATGAGTCCCTGGTAGAGGCCCGCGATCGCGTTCGAGTCCCTCGCCCTGACGGCCGCGCCGTTTCCAAGCAGGCGCCTGGCGACGGGCTGCACGATCTCCCAGGTGCCCGGGTCGATCGGCTCGATGCCGAGTTCGTCGGCGAGAATCCAATCGGCGCCGCCCGGCAGCTTGGCCAGGAGGTCGGCGAACCCCGCCGAGATGAGGGGGAGTGGCGCTCCGCGCAGAATCTCCTCGTCCGCGACGACGCAGAGCGGCGCCGGGCATTCCAGAGTGAGCTTGAATCCGCGCACCGTGATCGCGGCGCCGTAGGAGGTGAACCCGTCCACCGAGGGGGCGGTCGGCACGCAGACGTATCGAGTCCCCCGTTCGAAAGACGCGCGCTTGACCACGTCGTTGATCGTGCCCGAGCCGACGGCGATGGGCGCCAAACCCGCATTGGCCTTGAGCGCCGCCGCGATCTCCGCGACGAGCCCGTCCGAGGCGTAGGGAGCCGGAGACCCCGGCAATATATGGAAGAGGGTATCGGGCTTTTTCCGCAGGAAGGCGGAGAAGCGGCTCGACACGGCGCTCCAGACGGTCTCGTCGGTGACGATCAGGCAACGCGGAGCTTCGCCCGGCGCGTCGCCGCCGAAAGTTTTGTCGACTATACCCGCGAGCGAATCCAGCGCGCCCGCCTCGCAGAGGTTGATGATCGTTCCCTCGTTTTCATGCTTTGTCATGTTCGTCATGTTCCTTTGTGATCGAAAGAGTACAAGCACAAACATCAAATGTCAAGTTAATAAACATAAAAGATACTTATCATGTTATTTAGTGTTTGACAATGTTCAAATCAATGGTATACTGTCCTTGGTTAATCCGTTTTCCAAGGGAGGTATTTCATGAAGAGATTCAGCATCGCCATAGCCTTGCTCGCGCTCGCCGGCGTCGCATTCGCCCAGAGCCCGATCAAAGTATCCTTCTGGTATTCCGTCGGCGGCGCCGTCAAGACGACCATAGAAACCCGCATCAAGGAATACAACGCATCGCAGACGAAGTATCAGATCGAAGGGGTCTTCGCCGGTTCCTACGAGGAATCCGTGCAGAAAGTGATCGCCGCCGTGGTGGCGGGCGACACTCCGGTGCTTCTGCACCAGGCGCACGTGTACGCCCCGCAGATCATCGACGCCGGCGCCATCGAGGCGCTCGACGGCTACATTCAGAAGGACAAGAGCTTCCAGCGCGACCAGTTCATCGAGCCGCTGTTCCAGGCCAACGTCTACAAGGGCAAGACCTACGGCATCGCCTTCAACTGCTCCACGCCGATCATGTTCTTCAACAAGGACATGTTCAAGAAAGCGGGACTGAATCCCGACAAGTTCCCCGAAACCTGGGACGAGTTCTACCAGGCGGCCAAGAAGCTCGCGGCCCTCGGCAAGGACACCTACGCGCTCAGCCTCGACTACGGCTCGGGCTGGATTCTCGAGGGCCTCGTTTGGCAGTTCGGCGCCGAGTGGATGGCCAAGGACAACTCAAAAGTGCTCTGGACCGATAAGGCCCATATCGACGCGGTCACCTTCTTCAAGAAGCTCATCGACGAAAAGCTCGCCATCTACAAGGGCGGAGACACCGCTTTCATGAGCGGCAAGGCGGCGGTCGCCATGAACTCGACGGTCAACATCTCCAAGTGGAAGACGATGGCCACCTTCGATATGGGCACCGCGGTATACCCCTACCAGGCGAAGAAGTCCGTCCCGCTGGGCGGCGGCAGCCTCTACATCTTCAAGCGCAATCCCCAGAACGTTAAGGACGGAGCCTGGGACTTCATCAAGTTCATGACCAGCAAGGATAACCAGGTCGACTGGGCCGAGGCCACCGCCTACTTCACCGCCCGCAAGGACTCGAAGGAAGTATTGGACAAGGAAGGCCTCCTGAAGAAGGATCCCCGCTACAATACCACCTATCTCCAGCTCGGCTACATCAGGCCCGAAAACGAGACCGGCTATCCCAACTTCCTCCAGATCAGGACCATCTATAATGAAGCGTGGGACAAGATCATGCTCCAGGGCGCTCCCGTCAAGCAGACGCTCGAAGAGGCCGCCAAGAAGGCCAATGACGTGATCAAGGAAAACAGCTAGTCGTAAGACAACGAGGACAGGGCGTTCCGCGCGTCTCCGCCAACCGGCGAAAGGCGCGCGCCGCCCGCATTTTTTACGAGAGGTTCACGTGGCGATACCTACTTCGCGCGGCAGGGGCGCGTTCATAGCGGCTTCCCTCGCGCCTTCGCTCATACTCATTTTCGCGTTCAGCTATATACCCCTTCTCTTCAGCGTCGGCGTCTCCTTCCTGCGATGGAACATGCTCGGCGCCCCGAAATGGATCGGGCTGAGGAATTACCAGCAGATGTTCGCCAATCCGGACTTCTGGAACTCGGTGAAAGTCACCTTCGTCTACGCGCTCTGGGCGGTGCCGAGCTGCATCATCCTCGGGCTCCTGGTCGGCATGGTGCTGAAATACGCCACGATCGGCAGGGGCTTTTTCAGGGTCGCCTTCTTCCTGCCCGTGGTCATCTCCATGGTGGTGGCCTCGCTCATCTGGCGCTGGATTCTGAACCCCGAGCAGGGCTTCCTCAATTATCTGATCTACTCGATGGGGCTCGCTACTCCGCAGACCGCGCCCCATTGGATGCGGTGGATCAAAGATCCCCAGGGCGGCGCCATGGCCGCGATCCTCATCGTCGGCATCTGGAAGCGCGTCGGCTACAACGGCGTGATTTTCCTGGCCGGCCTCCTCAATATTTCACCCGAATACTACGAGGCTGCCACCCTCGAAGGGGCCAGCCCATGGCAGAAGTTCCGGAACATAACCCTTCCGCTCCTGTCGCCGGTCACGTTCTTCGTGACGATCATCCAGATCATCTCGGCGCTCAAAGTCTCTGTATCTCCACTCGTGATGACGAAAGGAGGGCCGGTGAGCAGCACCGAAGTCCTCGTGCTCAATATCTATAAGGAAGCTTTCGAGAATTTCCGCATGGGCTACGCTTCGGCGGTGGCGGTCTTCGTCTTCCTCGTCATCCTCGCCTTTACCATCGTGCAGTTCAGGTTCGGGGAAAAGAAGGTGCACTACAAATGAACGCAGCAATCGCAGTCAAAGGCGCCGCGCGTCGCAAACGCCTGGGCGGATGGAAACTGGCCGGCTTCGCGGCGCTGCTCGTCGTCGTCGTCATTTACAATTACCCGATCATCTGGATGATCATGACCGCGCTCAAGGAAGTCACGGAAGTCTACAAGTACCCCCCGACGGTCTTCCCGCTCAAGCCGGTCTTCTCGACCTTCGCGGAAGCCTGGAAGGCGGCGAACTGGCCGAGGTATCTCGCGAACACGCTCTTCATCGCCACGGCGGTGCCGCTCTGCAAGATCGTCTTCTCGGCGTTCGCGGGCTACGCCCTGACGTTCAAGTTCAAGGGCTCCAAGCTGATCATGATCCTGGTGCTCGGGATGATGATGATTCCCGAGGAGACGACCCTGGTGGCGAAGTACCTGGTCGTCAAGCAGCTCGGCTGGGTCAACACCTACTGGGCGCTCATCGTGCCGGGCATGACGGGGGCCTTCTCGATCTTCATGTTCAGGCAGTTTTTCCTGACCCTGCCCAGCGAGCTTCACGACGCGGCGGTGGTCGACGGCTGCGGCGACATGCGGTACCTCATCGCCATCGGTCTGCCGCTGGCGAAGTCCACCGCGCTCACGGTCGGGCTCCTCTCATTCATCGACGAGTGGAACAGCACGCTCTGGCCCCTCATCGTGATCAACAACGACAAGCTGAGGATGGTTCAGATCGCGCTCAAGGTCTTCGCGGACGACGGGGGGACCACCTGGAACCAGCTGATGGCGGCCTGCTGCTTCGTGACGTTCCCCATACTGGTTATCTTTATGTTCGTGCAAAAATACTTTATCGACGGCGTCGCCTCATCGGGCATAAAAGGATAGGGCCCGCGGCGGCCAAAGGAAGCGCATCATGACATCGGAAGGAATGGCGGGCATCGGCGGAATCGTGTTCTGGCAAGCCCACAGGGGCGGCGGCGGGTTCGAGCGGCCCGACAACACCATGCTATCGGCGCTCTACGGATGGGGTCTTGGCGGAGCGGCGGAGCTCGACATCCGCCTGACGGCCGACGGCACGATCGTTTGCCTGCACGATCCGACCCTGCGCAGGACGACGAACGCTCCCGAGAGCATCGCCGATATCCCCGTCACCGAGCTGCGCTACGCGCAGTTCGCCGAGTTGGACGCGGGCGCCAAGTTCGATCCCGCGTACGCGGGAGCCAGGGTGCCCATGCTGACCGAAGTATTCGCCGCGATGGCGGCCGACCCGAAGAAGCGCGCCTACCTCGACTGCAAGAATATCGACCTGGGGCAGCTGGCGAGGATGATCGCCGACTACGGGCTCGACGGGCGGATCTGGGTGGCGGGCCCCAAACGCGCCGATCTGGCCGAAATGCGGAAGATCCTGCCCACGGTCGACACCATGCAGTGGCTGGGCGGCTCCGGCGCCGAGATCACGGCGAAATACGAGGACTCGGCGGCGGCGGGATTCCAGGGGCTCGCGCAAATCCAGTTCCATCTCAACGATAGGGCGGACGCCGCGGAACGCCCTTCTTCCGAATGGCGCTATACCGTGGAGCCGCGCGTCCTCGCCGGCGCCCTGGCCCGGTGCAGGGACGCGGGCGTCGACCTGGAAGTTTTCCCGTGGAAGTTCGCGGATGCAGACATCTGGGCGCTGCTGGACCTGGGCGTCCGCTGGTTCGCGACGGACGAGCCGGCGCGCTTCTCGGCGGCGGTCAAGGCATGGCTGGCGGCGGGAGCGCGGCGATGAAGCGCGCGCGACTGGCTGCGGCCGCCGCGCT
>MTLD01003100.1_pt2 | contig 13378 bp, 13 predicted proteins | sample 1982471 | NCBI WGS metagenome assembly MTLD01 (sample SAMN05712604, study PRJNA340218) | biofilm metagenome | isolation source: sample SPM anode biofilm adapted to -50 mV | place: USA | collected 2012-02-03
CCCGCCGATGAAGCCGACCGTAATCAGCAGCCGCCAGTAGGGGCTGACGATGATCCGCTCGGTGGTCAGCGTCATGAAGGCGCCGATAACAAAGCAGCCTACGACGTTTGCGATCAATGTTCCGAAGGGAAAAGCGGCCCCGAAGCGGTCCGCGGCCCACAGCGATACCAGGTACCGGGCCACCGCCCCGCAGCTGCCTCCCACGGCAACGGCGACGATTTTCAGCATCGATTACCCTCTCATTGTTCCGGTCCGCTAGCGCTCGGGCGGCTTGCGGCCATACTTGATGACTTCAATATCGTCAATTGTAACCATCCCTTCCTGTACCATTTCGTCCAGGAACGGCAACAGCTTGTCGATGTATTCCGCGCTGTCGATTATCTCCACCAGCACCGGGAGGTCGGCCGAGAGGTCCAGGATGCGGGCGGTGTGGATCCGGCTGTTGGCTCCGTAGCCTTCCAGGCCGCGGAATACGCTGGCCCCGGCCAGGTCCAGCTCCTTGGCTTTGCGGACAATGGCATGGTATAGCGGCTGGCCACGCCAGGTGTCAGCCTCTCCGAGGTATATGCGCAGGCGTTTGGCCATGCTCGTTATTTTAGGCATAATATCCCTCCTTGCCGCACCCACATAATTCCCGCCGTAAAGGCCGGTTTCCTTCCGAGACACAGGATAATCTCCCCTGTGCCGCGTCCGGCTATGCCGATATGCGGCGTACAACCAAAGGTTTTACGGCGTTCACAGGCTACCGACCGCTGGCGGCCGGAATTCCGTCTCCCGCCTTGCCAGCAAAGCGTCGATGGTGGCCAGCATCGCCGGTTTATCTGCCGGCAGCCGACCGTTGACATAGGCAAAGTTATTGTTGTGGTCGCTGCAAAGCATGCTTGTTGCCGCTAGCCGCTCGATAAACAGGGCCGTCTCCCGCAGCGCTTCATGGGGGGACAGCAGACCGAAGCGGCGCTGCCGGTACTCGTCGTAGAGAGGTGTGTCCGGCATGGGAACGTAGGTGCGCAGCCGGATGAAGTCCGGGTCGATGGCGCTCAGGACGGCCGCGCTTGCGCTGGCGTGCTCGCGGCTCCGTTCCCGGCCGCCGATGCCGATAAGGACATATTCGCTGAGTTCCATGCCGGCCGCCTTGATCTTCCGCCCGGCGTCGATAATTTCCGCTGCCGTGGCCCCCTTGTTGACGCGGGCCAGCGTTGTATCGTCGCCGCTCTCCATGCCGGTGTGAATCCTGGTGAGGCCGGCCTCGTACAGACGACGCAGCTCGGCATCGCTTTTCAGGGCGATGAAGCGGGCCGAACCGTAGCAGGTGATGCGCTGCAGAAGGGGAAATAGCTCGCGAGCGTACAGCAGGATTTCCGTGAGCGGGTCGGTTTTCATGAGGATGGTGTTGCCGTCGGGCAGGAAAATGGTCTTGACGCCGTCGCCGTAATATTCCCTGGCCGCGTGCAGGTCTTCCTTGATGTCGTCCACCGGCCTGATGCGAAACACCGTGCCTTTGTACATGGAACAAAAGGTGCATTTATTATGGGGACAGCCGACCGTGCACTGAATGAGCAGGCTGCCCGCTTCGCTCGGCGGGCGGTAAATCAGTCCCTCGTAGCGCATCTTGGTCGCCTCCTGTCATTGGCTTGCCATTATAGTATATTCCGCACCGCGCATTCTCCGTCCGCGCGAATAATATGCGAGGTTCTCGCCAAGAGAAAAAAACCTTCTCGTCCCGCGGGGAGGAAATTGGCCACCCGCCAAGAAAAAAGGTAATGTATGGCAAAGGAGGGGTACCTTGAAACTGCGGTCGCGTGTCGCCCTTTTGGTTCTGCTGGCGGTTCTTGCCGCCGGGCCCGCCTCCGCGGCCCAACTGATCGACCATTCACTGACCGTCGATGGCCGGACACGCACGTATACCGTATGTCTTCCCGCCAGCTACAACGGTCTGCTGCCGTTGCCCGTCGTCGTCATGCTCCACGGCGCCGGAGCTACCGGCAGAGGGGTTATTTCCGAAACAGGCTGGGACCGCAAAGCCGACCGGGATGGCTTCCTGGCCGTTTTCCCCGATGCCGCCCGGCCTGATCCGTCTTCGCCGCCCGCCTATCTTACAAATCCCCAGATATGGAACGACGGCTCGGGGCGCGGCCCTGGGCGCCTGCGCGCCGTGGATGACGTCCGCTTCCTCGACCGGTTGCTGGCCGACCTGGCGAAAAAGTACGCTATCGATACCGGGGCGGCCTTTCTCACCGGTTTTTCTTCGGGGGCCTCGCTGACGTTCCTGGCCGCCACCCTCCTGCCGGGCAGGTTCGCCGCCATCGCCCCGGTCGCCGGCCCTTGCTGGTCGCTGCCGGCCGGGTCTGCCTCCCGCCCGCCAACCCCCACCCTTTTTATCGCCGGGACGGCCGACCCCGTAAACCCTTTGGACGGGGGTACCATCAGCCTCCCCTGGGGTACATTCGCCCAGCCGCCGCTGCTCGCAGGCCTGCAGGAATGGGCGAAGCGGAACGGCTGTGCCGCCGGCCTGAAGCCTGTTACCGGCCGGACGGGGCTCAGGACGCTGGCCTGCGCGGATGGCTGCCAGCTGCAAGCCATTTTTGTGGAAGGTCTGGGACATATGTGGCCAGGCGGCCAGCCGCAGTTTCCGGCCTCCTTTATTGGCACCGACCCCGGCACGCTGCCGGCCACAGACGTCATCTGGTCGTTTTTCGCCGCCGTCCGGCCCCAAAAGCGCTAGGAGGTGCGCCATGCTTGTCAAGGTTCTTCTCGCGGCCTACATCCTCATGTGGCTCTACCTGGCCGTCGAGCCGCTCGACCGGTCCGACTGGTTCCTCGACAACCTGCTCGTTTTCCTGCTCGGGCCGCCCTTCCTGTACTCGGCTCGCCGGTTCCGCTTTTCCGACCTTTCCTATATCCTGATAATCCTCTATCTGATGCTCTGCGCGATTGGCGCCCACTGGTCCTACAGTTTCGTGCCGGCCGGCGACTGGATTCAGCAGGTCTGCGGGCTTGGCCGCAACCATTACGACCGCCTTGTCCACTTTTCGTTCGGCCTGCTGCTCGCCTGTCCGCTGAAGGAATGGCTGGTGCGCGTTGCTAAGGTACCGCCGCCCTGGCCGTACTTCTTTTCTCCCCTGCTGCTTTTGGCTCTCAGCGCTTTGTTTGAATGTATAGAAGCCCTTGTCGTCGAGGCGGTCAACCCTGACCTCGGCATGATTTTTCTCGGCGCCCAGGGCGATGTGTGGGACGCCCAGAAGGATATGATCGTCGCCCTATACGGCGCCGTGCTCGCCATGCTTGTCGCCAGGCTGGCGGCCCGGCAGGCTCCGCCGCGAAGCATGACACCGCAATAAGACAAGGAATGTGCGTAAAAACGGCGCCGGCAATGGCCGGTGCCGTTTTTTGCATAAATTACCGTTATCTCCCGGAAAATTGTCGAAAAATATCCGTCTATCGGATGATCGTCATTATCTCCTCCGGCGGCCTGCGGGGGGGTTGGGAGCCGGCACCGGGCGCAGGCACGCCCAGCGGGGTGACGGCCGTCAGAAAGTAGCCGGGTTTTATTTCGTCGTCGCCGATGTATGCGGATATTTCCGCCGCCGCGCACGTCGGCCCCGTCATCCAGCAGGTGCCGTAGCCGAGGCTGGCCGCCGCCAGCTGCAGATTTTCCATGGCGGCGGCGATGTTCTGGATGGCGGGGTTGGGCCGGGCATAGTAGGCCGCCTCCTCCGGGGCGATGGCCCCGTCGGCCAAAAGCGTTTCGCCAAGCGAGGGGTACGGTCCGGCGTAAATCAGCACCAGGACCGGCGCACCTTTAAAAAGGGTATAGTAACGCACCATGCCCCGCAATCCATCTGCTTTAACTTTATCTTTGAAGCGAGCCGCCAGTTCGGCGTTCTTTTTTTCGACGATTACGGCGATTTCCTCGATCTTGGCATTGTCGAGCACGACGACGAACTGCCAGTTCTGGACGTTACTCCCCGAGGGGGCGAAGGACGCCGCCTTGATCAGCTCGCGGATATGTTCTTCGGGCACCGGGTCAGCGGTAAATTTGCGGACGCTGCGCCGCCGATAGATGAACGCCAATTCTTCCATACGTCACCCTCTAGACAATTTTTTCGCCCTGATATACTTCGCCGCCGGCCTCGGGCAGCAGGCCGTAGCGCTTCGTCCATAAGGTTTTGTACTTTACCGCCTGTGCGTGGATTTGCGGCCATTCGTCAGGAATGGATTTGGCTATTTTTGCCGGCAGCCCCACCACTAGCGAGTACGGCGGGATTACCTGCTTCTCCCTAACTACCGCCCCGGCGGCGACGATGCTGCCTTTGCCGATGACCGCCCCGTTAAGAATCACCGCCCCCATGCCGATCAGGCAGTGCTCCTCGACGGTGGCGGCATGGATGACGCAGTTGTGGCCGACGGTGACGAAGTCACCGATGATGGTCGGGTAATCGTCGGCAACATGGAGGACGCTGTTGTCCTGGATGTTGCTGTAGCGGCCGACCTCGATGCGGTTGATGTCGCCGCGGAGAACGGCGTTGAACCACACGCTGCTGAACTCTTTCATCGTCACGCTACCGATGACCCGCGCGCCTTCGGCGATGAAGGCGTGCTTGTCGACCTCCGGATTTTTGCCTTCGAATTCCATCAACTACTCCTCCGTCTAGCCAAGTATATCCTGTTTTACTTTTTCCAAACCCAGGCGGTCGATCATCCGGCCCATCCGTTCGTATTTCTTGGCGTTGGCCTGATAATACCTGATTATCTTGTCCACGAGCGGCAGCACCTCCTCGGCCGGCACATCCTGGACAAGGCTGTCGGCCAGGCGGGGAACGCCGCTGGCGCAACCGCCCATGAGCACCCGGTAGCCCTTCGGCATGCCGATGAGGCCAAGGTCTTTGACCGCCGGCTCGCTGCACGAGTTCATGCAGCCGGAGACGGCCATCTTAAACTTCGAAGGCAGCTCCATGCCATGGTAGCGCCTGTCGAGCTCCAGCCCGAGAGTCACGGCGTCCTGCTGGGCCAGGCGGCAGAAATGGGTTGCCGGGCATATCTTGACGCTACGGACACACAGGCCGACAGCCGCACCCTTTTGCATGCCGAGTTCCGCCCACGCCTGATCGAGCTTATCTTCTTCAAGGCCAACGATGGCTACGCGCTGGGCGCTGGTTAGTTTGATAGCCCTGGCGCCGTATTTTTCCGCAACATCGGCGATCTTTCGCAGCAGTCCGAAGTCCAGGACGATACCGCCGGGAATGTGGGGAGCGATGGCGTACGTCTGTTTGTCGCGTTGCAGAATTGCCCCTTTTTCCGGCAAATCGTTCTTTGGTTCCACTATTATTCCCTCCCGCTCGCCGGCAGATGAGCCTGCCGGCATTATTCTTGTCCCCAATCTTTCTTTATTCTCCTCCCCTACCCCGTCTTCCTGTTGCGACAAAAACGGGCCCGAGAAAAAGACCGCGCCGAAAGAGGCGCGGTCGTGCCCATTCTTTATGCACCCTGCTTGTTGCCGGTTATGGGCAGGACGACAGTCACCGTCGTTCCCTTACCGGCGGTGCTCGTTACCCTGATTTCCCCGTCGTGCTTTTTGATGATGTCGTAGCTGACGCTCAAGCCCAGTCCCGCGCCCTGGCCGACTTCTTTCGTGGTAAAGAACGGCTCGAATATTCTGTTCATCACCGCCGGCGATATGCCCGGTCCCGTATCGGCGATCTCGACAAAAACGTTTTCTTTGTCGGCCCAAGTCTTGATGCGTATCTCGCCTGCCGCCTCGACGGCCTGGGCCGCGTTTACGAGGATGTTCATAAAAGCCTGATTGAGCTGCCCCAGATTGCACATAAGCAGGGGGATTTCCCCCAGGTCCTTGCTGATCGCCGCCCGGTAGCGGACCTTATTGGCGAGGACGTTGACCGTGCTTTCGATGCCGTCGTTGATGTTCGCCAGCTTATTCTCGTGTTCGGCCCGCACAAAGCCCCGCAGGTCCTGGACGATGTTCTTGACCCGGAAGGCGCCGTCGAGCGTTTCCTTAATCAGTTCCTCGGTATCGGCGATAACATAATCGATTTTCGTCGCGCGCTTGGCCTCTTCGAGCGCGTCAAGAGCCGGGGCCGGCTGCCCATCCCTGGCACCTTGGGCGAGGACGTCTTCCTGCATCTCGAGGATTTTCATCATGCGGGCGACATACTGGCGCAGGGATTCCAGGTTACTGATGATGAACGCCACCGGATTGTTGATCTCGTGGGCCACACCGGCGGCCAGTTGCCCGATGCCGGCCAGCTTCTCCTGCTGGATGAGCTGCGCCTGCATCTTCCTAAGCTGTTGTAGAGCTTCTTCCAGCTTGGCTTTGGAAACTGTCGTCTTCTGCAGCTCGGTAGCCATGACGTTGAAAGATGCAGCCAGGCGGCCGATCTCATCCCTAGAATCGATGTCGACCGGCCGGAAGGCCGCCGTCCCCCTGGCGACAATTTCCTCGGTGGCCAGCTGCAGTTTGGCGAGCGGTCTCGAGACCCACATCGAAAAAATGGCTGCGATCAAGCTTAGGGCGACGGCAAAAAGGATAAAGGACAGCGTTACCATCCTGCCGGTCAGATCCGAAACTTTGCGGGTGATATTTTCCTTGGGATAGCCCAGCACGACTGCGCCGACGTGGCGACCCGCGGTGTTGAGAATCGGGACGACAAACCCGTACATCGCTTTGCCGTTGGCCGAATATTGTACGACGTGCTCCGCGCCGCCGCCGACGGCGCGATAAAGTTCCGGTTCGTCGATTACTTTGCGCCTCTGCGTCTTGTCGCTATGGAACAAAACGGCCCCGTTGACGTCGATGACCGCGGCGTAGGCGAAATTGGGGTCTTTCGTCACGACATCTGCGCACAGTTCGTCGAAGCCGACCAAGTCGCCGATCGGCAGGCCGTACTCCATGAGCCGCTCGAGCTGTGCCCGCAGGCTCTGGCCAACGGCCAGGGCCTCGGTTTCGACCGCGCTCGTATATTCGGCGAGGAAAATATTGCTTGTGAGAACGAAATTGATGCCGAGCACCGAGAAAAGGACCAGCACCAAGGTCAGGACGATCTTCGTCTGCAGTGTCTTGCCCATTCTATTCCCACCCAAACTTATTGACGACTTTGGCGCTCAGCAGCGTCTTACTGTCGATTTTCAGCCCGAGCGCTTTCGCCCTGGCCAGACTGATTCCGGCCTCCCCCTTGGTCGTAGCCTGCAGGGAAAAAGACGCCGGGTTTCTGCCGTTAAGAAGGATATCACGGGCTATCCGCCCTGCCGCCAGACCTTGCTCGTAGGCCGAAACGGAGACGACGCACAGTGTCCCGTAGTATACCCGGTCGATCCAGAAGCTGAAATCGGGCAGGCGGCTATTTTCCGCCGTCCATTTCAGCACCCCTCGGTAGTTGACATTTTCGCCGTTTTCATCCTTGAAGTTGAATATGCCGACAAGACATACACCGTCCACTTGCGACTCATATTCTTTCATCTTTCGCTTGTACTCGGCGAATGTGCTGATCGTATCCCAGGCGACGAACTCCATCTCGGCAATTTCGTCGGCCTTGTCCTGCATCCTTTTCGCCACCATCGCCCACAGCGGGTCGTCGTCGAACACCACGGCGATTTTTCTCGCCCCCGGGACAATCTTTTTGAACAAGGCGGCACTTTGCGCGAAATGTTCAATTTCGTTGACACCGGCAATATTGAGGCTTCTCTCCAGGCCATAGCTTTCCAGCGTCTTGTTGACGCCGCTGAATACAAAAGGGATACTCGCCGCGGCGTAGCGTTTTGCCACGTATTCCAAGGCCTCGTCGTCACTGGTATAAACGAGGTCGGGCCGCCAGGCGTCGATCAGCTTTTGCGCCTCGAGGCCGCTTTTGTGCAGCCATTCCGCCGAACTTTTGTTTTTGGCGTCCATTTGGATGACTTTATACTCGACATCGGTGCCGCGCAAGGCATCCTTGAAGCCGGCAAACTGGGCGTCTGTCCATTCCCAGTGCAAATGGTAACTCATGATATGAAGTATTTTCAGCCGCTTATCGCCAGCTGCCGCCGCCTGAGTGGGGTCCGCCGGCCGTGCGCTGTTGAGAGGGACCCCTTCTTTCCCGGTGCCGCAGCCGGCGAGGAGCGCGCCGATAAGCAAGAAAACCGTCGTCAGCCGGAAAATACTTCTATACGGCATGACAATCGTCCTCCTGCCGGTAGTTGCCCAAATCAGAGCAAAAAGGTTGTTTTTAATAGTCATACTTTTCTAGGTCTTTCGGCTTTTTTCCTGGTTTTTCAACATTAGTTTTTGCCGGTTGCTGGCAAGAAAAAAAACCGGCTGATTACCGGTTTTCTTCGCTTTTTGTAGGGTCTCATAATAAGTGAGACTGGCTTTGCGTTCGTGCCCTTCATTGGTGTGCCAAAAGTCGATAGATTAAATAAAAATAGAGCTCTTAGATGAATAACTTGTTCGATTGTAATGTAAAACCTAACCAGCAACATTCTTACTCTCCGCCCCACTTAAAAAATGGATGATTATTGTCGTGCCTTTTCCGTTTTGCGATCGGACTTTTATGTATCCGTTATGCCTATCTACGATACTCTTGCAAATAGGTAACCCGAGACCGGTTCCTTCCAGCTTAGTCGTGAAAAATGGGTCAAATACTTTATTATGCAGATTTTCAGGAATACCACAACCGGTGTCGCTGATAGAAAGCCTAATACTATTCTTCAATAGTCGCGTTTCGATCTTAAGTGTTCCATGGTTTCCCATAGCCTGAAAGGCATTACGGGCGAGGTTCAAAATTAGTTGTTTTATCTCTTTTTCGTCAAGGTCTAACAATGGCAACTCCTTATCCGGTACAAATCTGATTACCACCCCTTGCTTAGTTGCCTCAGCGTAAAGAAGTGGCTGTAATTGTTCGATGATATCGTTCAGCTGCAGCTTCCTTTTTTCCGTAACCTTATTTCGGGCCAGAGAAAGGAAGTCGGAAATTATCTCATTTATTCTGGTTAGTTCACAAAGAATTAGCTGAATCTTTTCCTTGAATGGCTCATCCGCCTTCTTGTGCATCAGTTGCAGAAAGCCCGTTATTGTAGTCATCGGATTCCTTATCTCATGGGCGACACCGGCCGCCATCTGAGATACAAGATTCAGCCGGTCCAGGTGGAATATCTGCTCCCTAGTCTTTTCCTTCTCTTCATACTCCAGGGCTAATTTTTGTTTTAGCAATTCCACGGTCTCGACAACCGGTCCTAATTCTGGCAACTCGTCGATGCGTGCCTGATCGTAGTTTCCTGAATGTATCTCTTTGGAAAAAGCCTTTAGGGAAAATTCTATTTTCGAGAATGCCCACTTCACCGCAAAAAGTATTGCTACCCATAGAAGAAATATAATCAAAAAGCGCTCTGTGTAGAGCTTCCAAAGTGCTGTTTCGAAATCACGAATCGAATAATTAGCCCAAGCAAAGCCAATAATTGCTCCGTTTACTAGAAGGGGGTAGGTAATTGAATAGACTTTTTCCGGGCGCGTGGCTGTCGTTTCCAGTAACGCGAAGGTCATATTGTAGTCCTGTAATGCGGTCGATAAGTGTCGTGTTCTAGATTTTCTTCCTAAAAACGATGGAGAAAAAGGTGAAGATGCTACAATGTCCAGGTCCTTTAGATGAACCCCCATCCCGTAACCGGGGTATTCTAAAGATAAACGGTTAATAATTGGTTGAAGCACACTGTTAAGGGCAACTCGCTTCTCATTGTCAGTTTTAGTAGAAAGAAATTCCGCCATTACAAAATGTTGGTTGGAATCTATGTACTGGTCAAGCCTGTTAACCATAACAACTAGCTGATACTTTTTTTCGTTCAATAACATTTCACGCGTTTTGCCTAAGTCAATCAATCCCCAGATAAGAACAAATACGGTTATTATCAGGCTAACTAATATATAGGTCTTTCGGCCGATGGAAACATTCAGCAACGAAAATCCTCCTTTAAGCCCTATATAAAACAATCGCCATTTTTTTCATTTTCACCAATATATTAACTCTTTTTACAATATTTTTCATCCAACAAAATAGATATTTATTGAAAAATAACATTTCTTTGTTTTCTAACAACCGTAAACTGTTTTGCGTCTTGTTTCGGCCGGAAAAATCTATCTATAGTTATAGATAATTTTTGATGAGCTCTCCCCGGAAGCTGCCCATTTGGGTCCTGTCCCATTACTCCTGTCTCACTTTTCCGACTTTCCGTTTAAAGTCTTTTTTGCTGTTTGTCCTTGGATACTTGTTTTGTTGATAATGCGAAACCCCCTAAAGTAGATTTAGCTTATAGCCATCCACTTTAGGGGGTTGATTTCAAAGGTAGTGGCCTCTTATACTATATGGCCAACTGTAGTTGTTCTTCTTCGCTAAAAAGCCTATTAAGATCAAGGATAATCAATAACCGTCCATCCAGTTTGCCGATCCCCCGCACGAAACCACTGATGCAGCAGGCTTGCGGCACCGGATCTATGGCATTGTCATCGACTCGCAGCACTTCGGTCACTTCATCGACAATTACTCCAACCTCACGTCCTGCCGCCTCTACGATTAACGCCTTAGTGCCTTTCAACTGCTCTTGGGTTTGGCTAAACCACTTGGCGAGATTCACTACGGGAATGACCTTAGCCCTGAGATTAATTATCCCTTCCAAGTGCTCAGGCGTGTTTGGCAGTTTTATGGCATCTGTGTAGTTAACGATTTCCTTAACTGAAGCTATAGAAACGGCATATTCCTCATTCCTTAACCGGAAAACGACCAATTGCTCCGACGCCATTTCCACTACCCTCCTTACACCCTAAACCTAGCAACCGCCGATTGTAAATCCTGAGCCAGCTTAGCCAGCGATTGGCTGGAGCTGGCAATCTCCTCCATCGATGCGAGCTGTTCCTCGGTGGCCGCCGAAACGCTTTGGGCCTCGCCGGCTGATTTTTTACTGAGGGAGTCAATCTTTCTAACGGACCCGACTATCTGTTGGCTACCGCTCGCCATTTGCTGGATGGCCGCGGAGATCTCCCTCACCTGGCCAGACACATGGGAAACCAATTGGACAATTTCGCGGAATGCCACCCCTGCGGCGTTAACCACTTCGGCTCCGGTCTTTACTTCGCGGGTGCCATCGCTCATGGCCACAACTGCCTTATCGGTATCTACCTGGATCTCACCTATTAACTCGGCTATTCTTTTAGCAGCTTCTTGTGATTGCTCGGCGAGCTTGCGAACTTCTTCGGCTACTACCGCAAACCCCCGACCCTGCTCGCCAGCTCTTGCCGCCTCAATGGCCGCATTAAGAGCCAGTAGGTTGGTCTGGCCGGCGATACCAGAGATAGTATCGACTATTTGCCCAATTTCTTTAGACCGTTCCCCGAGCTTGGCTACTACTTTGGCTGATGAGTTTACCGTATCCTCGATATGTGCCATCTGATTGACGGCTTTTTCTATCGCCTTGTCTCCTTCGTTAGCTTTTTCTGCTGCCCGAGCCGATTGTTCGGCAACCTGGTTTGTATTAGCGGCAACTTGCTGGATACCGGCGGACATCTGCTCGACTACAGCGGAGGACTCGTTTGCCGCCGTGAGTTGCTCCGTGGCTCCGTTGGCTACCCCGGTAATCGAACTGGCAATCTGGTTAGCCGCCTGGGCTGACTGCTCGGAACTGGCAGTAAGTTCCTCCGAGGAAGCCGCCACCTGTTCCGCGTTTATATTGATCTGCTTGATAAGATGCGTAAGTTGTGTGACCATCGTATTGAAGGCGGTCGCTAGTGTGCCGATTTCGTCCTGGCGCTCTATTGTCGCCTGCTCGGTAAGATCGCCACGGGCAACTTTCTCGGCGACGGTCGCCAACTTGTTAATCGGTCGCGCTATGCTGCGGGCTGATAGAAAACCAATAATTATACCCAAAAAGGCTGAGGCAATCGCCGCGATAATAGCAATGGTTTTGGCCGACTGCGAATTATTTGTCGCCTGCGCTAAGGCCCGATTAATTTGCTTGTTGCGGAATTCCTGGACTTCATCAAATTTGTCATTTAAAGCTTTAGCTACTTGCCCTAGTTCTTCCCGCATTAATTTTAGGGCTTCTTCCTGTTTGCCCTCCTGTATCAGGGGAATGAGTCTGTTTTCGACTATATTGGAATACTTGTCGTCTAACTGTTTAACTTCGGTTGCCAGGCGTTTGGCTTCCGGGGTTCTCGCCGAATTGATCAAGTCCTCCTCTATCTTGTTGTTTTTCTCGTTAGCCTTTTTATAATCATTTAGGAACTGCGGATCTCTGTAGATATAGTATGCGCGGATCAAGGCAACTTGATCGCCGGCGTTCATATTTGCGTGGCTTGTATTAAGGAGACGGGGTAGTTCCACTTTTTCGATCTGTTCGATAAGATCCGCTGTATTGTCGACTTTCAAGATCGTATATAGAAAACCAAGCGAAGATACTAGGACCACCAACAAAAAATACGTAATCATTTTCCCGGTCAAATTCATCTTCATTTTCTTCAACCCTTCCAAAGTCTATTCCTGGAACGACTAGAACGGTAAAAGCGGACCCCTATCAAAATCAGGCCAATTATCACCTCAATCTATAAAGCAATAAATATTGATAATTTTCTACATATTATTACATATGTGTTAAAAAATATCATCGGCAAAAAGATATAGATTAATAATCATAGAATTCCCGCTGAATTGTAGGTTTTAGGGGCCGTCTGGCCTTTCCGACATTTATATCGAAAGTTATATAAAAAGTATTTTGTTCTCACGTATGCCCTGTGGGAGAATCTAGTATAACCAAGAGAATTTACGGCAGAAAAAATGATATGGCTGACCAAAATCCGCATAAACAAATCGATGTTGCCCATCATGCAAAAGTACGATGCTCCCGGACCGGACGTGGGCAAGTACATGCTCTTACGAAATTATATACGGAAGGCCGTCGCCAGTCTTCGGGAGCTACCGACCACAGTACCATAGTTCCATAGTTCCTCGAACGCCAACATCGCCGGATCACGACCAGCTACTGGCCAATATGATAAACCAGTGTCAACAGATACACGCGAAACCTACGGATATCGTAGAGTAGGAATCTGGCTTCAGCGGCACGGATTCCGAGCCAATTACAAGGCAATACTCCGGATCATGAACAAGTACGGACCTTTGGCACAGATTCGGCGGCGGGAAAAAGTCAGATGGGCCAGCAATAAGACACCGAAAGGAACGTTGTACCCGTCCATGATACGCGATTTATTTGACAACAGCATCGTTGCCCAACAGATGATAATGGAACAATCAATCAACTTGGTGTTAAACACGATCGAGAGGCCAAAAAAAGAAATGATCACTGCGGAGCTGCACTCCACAGTGATCAAGGGTTTCAATACACCTCT
>MTLD01000122.1_pt1 | contig 13287 bp, 13 predicted proteins | sample 1982471 | NCBI WGS metagenome assembly MTLD01 (sample SAMN05712604, study PRJNA340218) | biofilm metagenome | isolation source: sample SPM anode biofilm adapted to -50 mV | place: USA | collected 2012-02-03
TGTATTACTAACTCCGCCCAACGGGGCTGGCTGTGTTACTTAGGAGAACACTGATATGAATATGAGTCCATACTTTGTATTTTTCCTGTTTCTTCTGGCCTCGGTTGGCTTTGTCGGCCTCATCGTCGTCTTAAACGCTCTTTTGGGTCCCAAGATCGTCAGCACCGCCATCAAACTGGAACCCTTCGAATGCGGCTCCAACCCCCTGCAGCAACGCAACGTCCGTCCGCTCTCCATCAAATACTATCCCGTCGCCATCTTCTTTTTACTCTTCGACCTCGAAGCCGTCCTCTTATTCATCTGGGCGGTATCCGCCGGCAACCGGGACCTGGCCACACTCTCACTCTGCTCCTTTTTATTCTTCATGGGCGTATTAGCCCTCGCATTCATCTATATCTGGAAGGAAGGTGGCTTAGAATGGCGATGATGGAATTCCTCACAACCCGTAAAGACGAACTCATCGGTTGGGTGCGTAAATTCAGCATCTTTCCGTACCCCTTCGTCACCGCCTGTTGCGGCATGGAATTCATGGCCGTCGCCTCCACCTTATACGACACCGACCGCTTCGGTGCCGCCCTTCCGCGTTTCACCCCCCGTCAGTCCGACCTGCTCATGGTAGTCGGCACCATCACCCACAAAGAAGCCCCCGTCATCAAACGGGTCTACGACCAGATGTGCGAACCCAAATGGGTCATGGCCTTCGGCGCCTGCGCCACCAGCGGCGGATTTTATCGCAACTACACCGTCCTGCAAGGCGTCGACCGCATCATCCCCGTAGACATATACATACCCGGCTGTCCCCCGCGTCCCGAAATGGTCATCGACGCCATCATGAAACTGCAGGACAAAATCGCCAGCGAACGGCACCCCATCTTCCCGTTCGAAGCGCCGAATCCGCCGGTCGTCTAACGAGACTCAGCCTAACCAAGCTTAAACCCGGTTTCATGTAAAAACCAAGGACCGAAAGGACACCAGGGACACAAAGGAAACCGGAAACAACAATCGGCATCTACCATCTCATCACCGAGAGAGAACCGTCTATGTTCAACCAAACCTTAAGCAACAGCCTGAGCGACCTGTATGAGCGTTCCTGGGACAGCTTCGGCATGCTCGTCCTGGAAGTTCCCGTAAGCAACATCCTTCCCCTCATCACACGGCTCAAACGGGAACACACCTTCGACCTCCTGCTCGACATCACCGCCATCGACAACCCCGAGCGCGAACCTAGGTTCGACGTCGTTTACCACCTCTACAGCTCGCGCCACGGCAAACGCATCCGCCTCAAAACCCAAGTCAGCGAAACCGAACCCCACGTCCCCACCTTAACCGGGCTCTACGGCTCCGCCAACTACATCGAGCGCGAAGTACACGAAATGTACGGCATCATCTCCACCGGCAACAACGACCTTCGTCCCATCTTACTCTACGAAGGCTTCATCGGCCATCCACTCCGTAAAGACTACCCCATCGACATGGAACAACCCATCGTCGCATATCGCAAATAGGTGAACAACGTGGAATACAAATCCCCCGTTCGATCAACACTGGAACAGACCGCCGACCCGGACCACGTCCTCGTCAACCTTGGCCCCTCGCACCCCGCCACGCACGGCACCATCCAGATCATCGCCGCCCTTGACGGAGAAAAAGTCGCCAAAGCCGACATCCACTGCGGCTACCTGCACCGAGGCTTTGAAAAAGAAGCCGAGCACCACACCTATCACAAAATCATCCCGTACACCGATAGGCTCAACTACTGTTCCAGCATGAACAACAACTTTGCCTACGCCGCCTCCGTCGAAGCGCTCCTGGGCATCGAACTCACCCCGCGCTGCACCTGGCTGCGCACCCTCTTGTGCGAATACAACCGGGTCGCCGACCACGTCACCTGCATCGCCGCCACCGTCATGGAAATGGGCGCCATGACCGCCTTTCTGTACCTCATGACCATCCGCGACTACATCTTCGAGCACATGAACCAGCTCAGTGGCGCCCGCCTCACCTACTCCTACGTCCGCATCGGCGGCCTGAAAAACGATCTCCCCGACGGCTGGCTCGACCGCCTCGAAGAAATCCTGCAATTCACCGAAAAATACATCGACCGCATCCATGGTCTCTTAGACCGGAACCGCATCTTCATCGACCGTACCCGCGACGTCGGCAGCATGACCCCCGAACACGCCCTCTCCTGGGGCTACACCGGCCCCATCCTGCGCTCCACCGGCCTCAAAGTCGACATCCGCAAAGACACCCCGTACCTTGCCTACCCGGACTTGGACTTCGACATCCCCGTAGGCATCAACGGCGACAACTACGACCGGTACTACGTCCGCATGCGTGAAATCGACGAATCCATCTCCATGGTCAGACAGTGCATCAAAAAACTGCCCGGCGGTCCCCTGAACATCAACGACCCGCGGATCATGTATCCCGACAAACAGAACGTCTACAACAAAATCGAATATCTTATCCACCACTTCAAACTCGTCTTCGAAGGCATCCAGGTCCCTGCCGGCGAAGTTTATGTCAGCCACGAAGTTCCCAACGGCGAACTCGGCTTCTACCTGGTAAGCGACGGCAGCGGCCGTCCCTACAAACTGCATGTCCGCGGCCCCAGCTTCGCACACATGGGCGGCATGCACACCCTGCTGGAAGGGTATCAAGTCGCCGACATCATCGCCACCTTCGGCTCCATGAACATGATCGGCGGGGAGTGTGACCGATGAGCTGCATCGAAGACAAATTCGCCCAACTGCGCGCCACCTATCCCAAAGAGCTCAACTCCTCCCTCGTCATGCCCTTCCTAAGGATCATGCTCGACGAAAAAAAGCACCTGGGAGAAAGCGACGCCCTCTTCATCGCCACCTACCTTGACCTGCCCCCCATGCAAGTCAAAGAAGCCCTCACCTGGTACACCATGTTTTACCGGCAACCAGTAGGCAAACACGTCATCAAAGTCTGCCGCAACATCGCCTGCTCGCTCATGGGCGCCGAGCGGATCATCGACCACCTCTCCACCAAACTGGGGATCAAACCGGGCGAAACCACCCCTGACGGCCGTTTCACCCTCCTGCTCGTCGAATGCCTCGCCTCCTGCGGCACCGCACCCGCCATGCAGATCGACGACGACTACCACGAACAGCTCACCGAAGCCAAAATCGATCAGATCTTGAAGGGACTCTCATAATGAGCGAGAACATCTTCTTCAACTTTCCCGTAACCGCCGACTCCCACACCTTAGGCTCCTACAAAAAGCGTGGCGGGTACAAAGCCCTGGAAACCGCCCTCAAAACCATGCAGCCCATCGACGTCGAAAAAGAAGTCATGGCCTCAGGGCTCAGGGGCCGCGGCGGCGCCGGCTTTCCCACCGGCAGCAAATGGTCCTTCGTCAACAAAAAGGCCCCCGTCGTCTACCTCTGCTGCAACGCCGACGAAGGCGAACCCGGCACCTTCAAAGACCGCTGGATTTTTGAGTGCAACTCGCACCAGCTCATCGAAGGCATGATCTTGGCAGCCTACGCCTTAAACGTCAGAAACGCCTTCATCTACATCCGCGGCGAATTCGACCTTCCCTATAGAAGGCTCATGGAAGCCATGAGTGAGGCCTACAAAGCCGGCTACCTTGGTGAAAACATCCTGGGCAGCAACTTCTCCTGCGACATCCGCGTCATGCAGGGGGGCGGCGCCTACGTCTGCGGCGAAGAATCCAGCCTTTACACCTCCATCGAAGGCTTCAAAGGGTATCCCAGGAACAAACCGCCCTTTCCGGCCGTCCAGGGCCTCTACAAAGCCCCCACCGTCGTCAACAACGTCGAAACCCTGGCCAACGTCCCGTGGATCATCACCAACGGCGCCAAAGCCTTTAGCTCCATGGGCACCGAAAAGCATCCCGGCACCAAAATCTTCGGCGTCTCCGGCCATGTCGCCAAACCGGGCCTGTACGAACTGCCCCTGGGATACCCGCTCAAACAACTCATCTATGACAACTGCGGCGGCATCTTAAACGGCAAACAACTCAAAGCCGTCATCCCCGGCGGCTCCTCCACGCCGATCCTTTTGCCCAACGACGTGGAAACCGCCAACCTGGACGCCGAATGCCTCGCCACCTACCGCACCATGCTCGGCTCCGGCGGCGTCATCGTCATCGCCGAAGGCGTCTGCATGGTCAGGCTCTTGCACACCTTAAGCCGCTTCTACGCCCACGAATCCTGCGGCCAGTGCACCCCCTGCCGCGAAGGCAGCGCCTGGATGAACGACATCATCAGCCGCATCGTCAAAGGCAAAGGCGTCAAAGGCGACCTGGAAAGCTTGGAACGCATCACCAAAGGCATCATGGGCAACACCGTCTGTGCCTTGGGCGACGCCGCCTCCATGCCGGTCATCAACTTCATCACGAAATTCAGAACGGAATTCGACTATTACATCGAACACGGTCGTTCCATGAACGACGGTCGTTTGGAAATCTGAAGGCGCCATGATTGAACTAAAGATCGACAACCAGACCATCGAAACGCACGAAGGTGAAACCGTCCTCGAAGCCGCCCTGAGACACGGCATCGACATCCCTCACTTCTGCTTTCATCCCTGCCTCTCCATCGCCGGCAACTGCCGCATCTGCCTGGTCCAGGTCAACGGCCGCCCCAAGCTCATGCCGGCCTGCAACCTGCCCATCACCCCCGGCATGGAGATCGAAACCAACAGCGAACCTGTCCGCGCCGCCCGCCGCGCCGTCATGCAGTTCATCACCCTGAACCACCCGGTCGACTGCGGCATCTGCGACAAAGCCGGCGAATGCCGGCTGCAGGAATACCAGGTCAAATACGGCGACCAACCCTTCAACGTCGACCCCAAACACCACAAACCCAAATTCTACGATCTGAGCAACCGGATTCTCTACGACGGCGAACGCTGCATCCTCTGCAGCCGCTGCGTCCGCTTCACCCGTGAAATCTCCGGCACCTTCCAGTTAGGCATCGTCGAACGCGGCAGCCACTCCCGGGTCGAACGCTTAGACGACAGCACCTACCAGGACCCCTACTCGGACAACATCACCACCATCTGTCCCGTAGGCGCCCTTTTGCGGAGGGACTTCCTCTACAAAAGCCGCGTCTGGTATCTCGAGCCCGTCCGCTCCGTCTGCGTAAGCTGCGCCCGCGGCTGCAGCATCAACATCTGGAAACGGGGCCACCACTGGCAACTGCGCGGTCCGGGCAACGAAGAAAAGAACCGCATGATCTACCGGGTCACCCCCTGCGACAACCCGGACATCAACGGTCCGTGGATCTGCAACAAAGGCTTCGACCTCACCGCCTTCATGTCCCGTCCGCGGGTCCTGCGCCCCACCATCGGCGGCAGCGCAGCCACCATCGACCAGGTCATCGAAGCCACCAGAGAACAACTCGCCAAAGCCACAAACCCGGCCGCCCTCGTCTCGGCCCACGCCTCCAACGAAGAACTGGCAGCCTTCAAAAGCGCCTTTGGCGACAAACTCACCGTCTACACCCGGCAGGACCTCCAGCCCGAAGCCGGCGACGTCGTCGAAGACAACATCCTGATTAAGGCCGACAAAAACCCCAACAGCCACGGCGTCACCGCCCTTTTTGGCAGCAAACCCTACAGCGCCTCCGGCCACGACCTCATCATCGTCTGGGGCGAAGGCGTCACACTGGGGAGCCTAGGCAATGCCACCATCATCCACCTGGCCTCCTTCGAAACTCCCCAGGACAAAACCGCCGACATCGTCATCCCCATCTCCACCTTCTTCGAACGCGACGGCAGCTTCACCAACTTCGAGGGGAAACGGAACACCTTCACCAAAGTATTCGACAAACCTGAGCTGGTCCAGCATGCCGGCGAACTGTTCGGGAGGCTCGCATGATACAGGACCTGGTCATCTACATCGTCTTCATGGGCTACGCCATCGCCGTCATGGTTGGCGTCGCCACCATCTTCACCTGGGTCGAGCGCAAGCAATCCGCCATCATGGCCGACCGCATCGGCGCCAACCGCTGCTACCTGCGCCTGCCCTTCACCAACATCAAAATCGTCGCCTGGGGTTTGATTCACGGCATTGCCGACGGCAGCAAAATGCTCTTGAAAGAAAACTTCACTCCCACCACCTACGACAAATTCTGCTACAACCTGGCCCCGTGGCTCACCTGCGCCCCGGTCTTGATCGTCTTCTCCGTCATCCCCTTTGGCGGCACCCTTGTCCCGGGCAAACTGCTGGACCCCGTAGCCTTCCCGCGGCTCTCCCAGTTCCTGGTTGACCACTACGGCGCCAAAAGCTACATCATGCAAGTCGCCCACCTGGACGCCGGCATCCTCGTTGTCCTTGCCATCTCCGGCATCGGCATCCTGGGCACCATGCTCGCAGGCTGGTCCTCCAACAACAAATTCTCCATGCTGGGCGCCGCCCGTGCCGCCTCCCAGATGATCTCCTACGAAGTCTCCATGGGCCTGGCCTTAATCAGCCTCGTCGTCACCTACGGCACCCTGGATCTTAACGACATGGTCATCTGGCAATCCGGCATGCTCTTTGGAACACTGCCCGCCTGGGGCATCATCCTGCAGCCTTTAGCCTTCCTGCTCTTCCTAACCGCCTCCATCGCCGAAAACAAACGCGTTCCCTTTGACCTTCCGGAATGCGAATCCGAACTCGTCTCCGGCTACTTCACCGAATACACCGCCATGAAAATGGGTCTCTTCATGTTAGGTGAATTCATCGAAATCGTCGTCGTCTCCGCCCTCTTGACCACCATCTTCCTGGGCGGCTACAACCTGCCGTACTTAACCGACGCAGGCTTTATCCTGCCCTTCGGCACAACCATAGCGCTTTCGCACCTGACCGTCGTTGTCCTGCAGATATGCACCTTCTTAGTGAAGGTATTCCTGATCGGCTGCTTCCAGATACAAATTCGTTGGTCCGTCCCCCGCTTCCGCTATGACCAGCTCATGAGATTCGGCTGGAAATTCCTGCTGCCCCTGGCCGCCCTGAACCTGATCGTCACGGCATGTATGCGCTGGTTCAGCCTGATGAAAGGATGATATGAAGAAGCAAGACTACTGGAACAAACCAAAAATGGACCTGTGGGAGCGCGTTTACCTCTTCGAGGTCATCCGCGGGCTCTGTATCACCGGCGCCGTCTTCTTCGGCAACATGTGGAAATGGTTCACCTTCCGTAAAGGCGCCTTAACCGCCTACTACCCGGAAGAACTGCGCGCCGACTACTCCAGCGCCAACCGTGGCCGCCACATCCTGACCCAGCGTGAAAACGGCCAGGTCCAATGCGTCTCGTGCAACATGTGCGCCACCGTCTGCCCGGCCTACTGCATCGAAATCCAGTCCGCCGCCGACTTTGACGACCCGTTCCACCCCAAATCGCCGGACCGTTTCGAAATCGACTACTCGCGCTGCATCTTCTGCGGCTTCTGCGTCGAAGCCTGCCCCGAAGACGCCATCCGCATGTCCAAAGACACCCCCAACTTCCCCGGCTTCGACCGGGAGAACATGTGGGGCACCCAGGACCTGCTCATGAACTGGCAGCCGAACCGCGATCCGGCCAAGCGTTACCCCGACGCCCGTCAGGCTTTGCAGGAGGTTCATCCGTGACTCACGTCGTCTTCATCGGCTTCTTCAGTTTCCTGGCTCTCATCTTCGCCACCCTGGTCATAGCCCTGCGCCAGCCCATGCGGTGCGCCCTCTCGCTGGTCGGCCACATGATCAGCCTGGCCGGCATCTACGCCGCCCTTGGCGCCCATGTCATCGCCATGTTCCAGATCTTGATCTACGTCGGCGCCGTCATGGTCTTCATGGTCTACACCATCATGCTGTTGGATGACCGGGACAACTCCTATCGCCATCCCTACAGCATCAAAGCCATCACCTGCCTCATCATCGGAGGCGCTTTGGCCGCCGCCATCGTCGTCGCCATCGGCCACACCGTCGCGCCTGCCGCCGCCGCAGTTCCGGCCGTCGACCCCTTCACCTTCAGCGCCTTCTCCCTGGCGTTCATGAAGCACTACTGGTTTCACTTCGAACTCGCCACCGTCCTGCTCCTGGTCGGCGTCGTCGCCGCCTGGGCCGCGGTCAAGGAGGGGCTCTAATGGACCACTATCAATTCCTGACCAGCCTTGCCGGCCTCATCTTCTCCTTAGGGCTTTTGGGAGTCGTCCTGCGCCGCAACCTGCTGGTCGTCATGATGTGCCTGGAAATCATGCTCAACGCCGTCGTCTTAAGCTTCGTAAGCACCGCCGTCCGGAGCCAGACACTGCCCGGCATCGCCATGACATTCTTCATCTACGTCGCCGCATCCTGTGAAATCGCCCTGGCCATGGCCATCGTCGTCCTGCTCGTCAAACGCAAAGGCTCACTGGATCTGGGCGCACACCAGGAACTGAAAGGGTAGGCAATGATCAAACTCACGCTCATACCACTACTGCCGCTGCTGGGATTTCTGATAAACGGCCTCATAGGCAACCGCCTGCCGCGGTGGATCGTCTCCACCATCGCCTGTGCCCTGCCGGCGCTCTCCTTTCTGGTCACCGTCATCCTCTTCAGCAGCCTGGCAGCCACCGGCACCCCCATAAGCGAGACCCTCTACAGCTGGGCCGCCCTTGACACCTTAAACGTCGACGTCGCCTTCTACTTAGACCAGATCTCCGCCATCATGTGCCTCGTCGTCACCGGCGTCGGCACCCTGATCCACGTCTACTCCGCCGGCTACATGTCCCACGACGAAAGCCAGCCGCGCTACTTCGCCTATCTCAACCTGTTCCTCTTCTTCATGCTCATGCTCGTCTTGGGCAAAAACATGATCATGCTCTTTGCCGGCTGGGAAGGCGTCGGACTCGCCTCCTACCTCCTCATCGGCTTCTGGTACCAGGACCCCGAGAAATCCGCCGCCGGCATGAAAGCCTTTGTCGTCAACCGCGTCGGCGACACCGGCTTCGTCCTGGCTGCCTTCCTCATCTACTTCTACGCCCACACCCTTGACTTCCAGGGCATCAACAGCTACTTCGCCAGCGCCGGACTGCCGGTCTCCACCATGAACCTCATCGGCATCCTGCTCTTAATCGGCGCCTGCGGCAAATCCGCCCAGCTGCCGCTGCACGTCTGGCTGCCCGACGCCATGGCCGGCCCAACCCCGGTCTCCGCCCTCATCCACGCCGCCACCATGGTCACCGCCGGCGTCTACCTCCTCTCACGGGCCAACGGCGTCTTCCTGCACGCCCCCGGCGCCATGGAAGTCGTCATGTGGGGTGGGGCACTCACCGCCTTTTTGGGCGCCACCATGGGCCTCACCCAGTACAACCTCAAAAAAGTACTCGCCTACTCCACCATGAGCCAGATCGGGTACATGTTCATGGCCTGCGGTTTGGGCGCCTTCAACGCCGCCATGTTCCACCTCTACACCCACGCCTTCTTCAAAGCCTGCCTCTTCCTGGGCGCCGGAAGCGTCCTGCACGCCCTGCACGGCGAAGAAGACATGCGTAAAATGGGCGGACTGTATAAAAAACTGCCCTTAACCTTCGCCACCTTCATCATCGCCAGCCTGGCCCTGTGCGGCGTCCCGCCCTTTGCCGGCTTCTTCTCCAAAGACGAAATCCTCTGGAACGCCTACGCCTCCATCCACGGCGGCTCCCCGGTCATCTGGTTCATCGGCACCGCCACCGCAGGCCTTACCGCCTTCTACATGTTCCGGGCCATCATCATGACCTTCTTCGGCAAGGATAATGTTCCCGCCGACCTCAAGCATGGCATCCACGAAGCCCCCTTCAGCATGGCCATCGTCCTTCTCATCCTGGCCGCAAGCTCCGTCGGCGCCGGCCTCATCGGCCTGCCCCAGGTTCTTGCCGAAAAAGTGGGCATAGGTTCCCCCTTCTTCAGCTTCCTGGCCCCGGTCCTGGGTCACCACGTCATCAAGGAAGGCATGACCCACCAGACCGAGATCACCTTCATGGGGATTTCCGTCGCCGTAGCCTTGGGCGGCATCTTCCTCTCCTGGTTCTTCTACTCCCTGAACCCCGGCCTGCCTGAAGCCATCAAAAAGAAAGCCGGGCGCATCTACACCGCCGTCAGCCAGGGGTACTTCTTCGACGCCATCTACAACAACGTCATCGTGAGAGCCATGGACATCCTCTCCGAATCCGTACTCTACAACATCGCGGAGAAACTCTTGAACTACGTAACCATCGTCAAAGCAGGAGGCACCGCCCGTTTCGGCGGCAACGTCTTCTCCCGGCTGCAGACCGGCAGCGTCCAGGCCTACGTCCTCTACGTCCTGGCCGGCCTGGCCCTGATCCTCTGGTGGGGGGTGGCCAATGTCTAGTCCCCTGCTCTTAACACTCTTCGGTCTGCCGGTCATAGGTGCACTCGCCGTGCCCCTCATGCCCAAAAGCGAAAACGCCACCATCGCCCGCATCTGGGCCCTGCTCGTCATGCTGGGCGTCCTGGCCATCTCGGGCGGCATCTTCTTTTGCTTCGGCTCAACCTGCCTCGACCCCAAACTCCTGGATCTGAACCTTCCCTGGATCGCCTCCTTGGGCATCAACTTCCACCTGGGAATCGACGGCCTCAACATCTATCTCCTGCTTCTCACCGCACTGCTCTTCCCGGTCGTTTTGGGCTGCTCCTGGAAACGGGCCGAAACCCAGCAGAGCCTCTTCATCGCCATGGCGCTGCTTTTGGAAGCCACCCTCCTGGGGACCTTCCTCTCCCAGAACCTCATGCTCTTCTTCGTCTTCTGGGAAATCGTCCTCATCCCCATGTTCGTCATGATCCTGGCCTACGGCGGCGCCAACAGACGCTCCGCCGCCTTCACCTTCTTCATGTACACCCTGGCAGGCAGCATCCTCTTCCTGGCCGCCGTCATCATGGCCGGCCTCGAAGCCATGCACCAGACCGGGAACTGGTCATTTGAATTCGCCACCCTCACCAGCCTGCACATGAGCTGGAACATCCAGCTCTTCATCTTCATCGCCGTTATGCTGGCCTGCGCCATCAAATGCCCGCTCTTCCCGTTCCACTCCTGGCTGCCTTTAGCCTACTACGAAGCGCCCGCAGCCGGCACCGCCCTCATGGCCGGCGCCCTCTCCAAAATGGGCGCCTTCGGCATCCTGAAACTCGCTCTGCCGCTCTGCCCCGACGTCGCCCGCGCCTTTGGCCCCGACGTCATGGTCCTGGCCGTCATCAGCATCCTCTACGGCGCCGTCATCGCCCTCAAACAGACCGACTTCAAAAAACTCGTCGCCTACTCATCGCTTTCCCACATGGGCTACATTGTTTTAGGCATCTTCAGCTTCCATCAGGCCTCGGTCCACGGCGCCCTGTTCCAGATCCTGAGCCACGGCCTGGCCGTCGCCGGCCTCTTCCTGCTCCTGGGACTCCTGGAACAACGCCTCGGCGAAAAATACTTGAACCTCACCGCCCTGTCCACCCATGCGCCGCGCCTGGCCGTCATGCTCATGCTCTTCATCCTGGCCTCCGTCGCGCTTCCCCTGACCAGCGGCTTCACCTCCGAATTCCTGATCCTCTTCGGCGCCTTCCAGCAGGGAATAACCGCCCTGCAGAACAACCAGGGAGCCACCATCCTGGTCACCGTCCTGCTCGCCTCCACCGGCATGGTCCTGGGCGCCGCCTACATGCTGCGCTTCGGCCGCACCATCCTCTACGGCGTAACCGCACCGGACACAAGTGTCAAAGACCTGGGCCTGCGGGAGGGCATCGGCTTTATTCCGCTCTTGGCTGTGATTCTGTGGATTGGGGTTAGTCCGGGGTCGATCATGGGCAAAGTTAACAGCGCTGTTGCTCAGTTGACACAAAAGACACTGACAGGGACCCAAGGGACAGCAAGGACACAAACAACACCAATCATCATTCCTGGCAATGGAGGCTCCAATGGCCACTGATCTTCTCTTCGGGCTGCTGCCGGAACATATCCTGTTGGGACTTATCCTTGTTCTGATGCTGCTGGAACTCCTGGGCGTCGACAAACGGATCGGCAACATCCTCTTCATCCTGTCGCTGGCCGCAGGCGCTGCCACCCTGGGCCTGCAACTCAGCCAGGGGTATGCCGCGGACATCGTTCCCGGTGAAATCCGCATCGACCGCTTTGCCGAAATCTCGCGGCTCGTCATCCTGAGCAGCGGCCTCATCCTGGGCATCTACTCCTTAACCACCGAAGCCTGCTATAAATACTGGATCCTGATCGCCTCCTCGCTCATCGGCGCCCTCATCATCCTGGACAGCACCGGCTTTATCCCGCTCTTCATGGGCATTGAAATCCTCTCCCTGCCCGGCTTTGCCCTCATGATCATCAACAGCGGCACTACCGCTGCCAGCGAAGGCTCCTTCAAATACCTGCTGCTCTCCTCCGTGGCCAGCGCTTTAGTCCTCTTCGGCCTCTCGCTCGTCTACGGCAGCACCGGAACGCTTTCCGTCGCCGCCTTCACCAGTGCCATTGACGCCGGCGGCGTGCAGAACCTGGCGGCCAGCGTCATGATCCTGGCCGGTTTCTTCCTCAAAGCCTCGGTCTTCCCGTTCCACGGCTGGGCCCCCGACGCCTACTCCAGCGCCCGGCTGCCGGTAACCGCCTTCCTGGCCTCCATCGTCAAGGCCGCCGTTGTCCTGGGCCTGGTGCGCATCCTGGCCAACACCACCTTAAATCCCGAAGCGGTGGGCGTCATCGCCATCCTCTCGCTCTTATCCATGTTCTACGGCAACATCACCGCCATCCACCAGACCACCTTCAAGAAAATGCTGGCCTACTCCTCCATCGCCCATGCCGGCTACATGATGTTTGCCCTGACCGACAACACCGGCGGCCGTGTCGAGGCACTGCTCTACTACACCGCCGTGTACGCCGTCACCACCATCACCGCCTGCGCCTGCTTCAGCATCCTGAGTGGTGACAGCGACAGCCTGGACAACCTGGACGGCAGCTACAAGGACCATCCCGTGGCCGCCATCCTGCTCTCGCTCTCGGTGCTCTCCCTGGCCGGCATTCCGCCGCTGCCCGGGTTCCTGGGGAAATTCTTCATCTTCAAGAGCGTCATTGCCTCGGGCTACGTCGTTCCGGCCGTGATCGCCTTTGTGGCCAGCTACATCGGCACCTTCTTCTACCTGGGTGTGGTGCTGAGGATCTTCAAGGGCGAGCAGACGGTCACCCAGCCGAAAGCAGGCTGCCAGGTATGGACCTGGGGCGGCATTCTCCTGGGAAGCGCCACCCTGGCCCTGTTCATGGTCGTGCCCGGGATCTTTCAGTGGGTTATGAGGGGGATGGGGTA
>MTLD01000957.1_pt1 | contig 13236 bp, 6 predicted proteins | sample 1982471 | NCBI WGS metagenome assembly MTLD01 (sample SAMN05712604, study PRJNA340218) | biofilm metagenome | isolation source: sample SPM anode biofilm adapted to -50 mV | place: USA | collected 2012-02-03
ACCACGACCACGGCCGGCGCCACCACTCCCTCTTGGTACGGAACAGCCGGCAGCGGCTCTTGTACCGGATGCCATGGCAACCCTCCACGCAACGGGTCGAATGGTTCAAACGTCTGGCACAGCGGCTATCATGGGGGACAGGGACCGACCGGCGCTTACAACCAGTGTCAATTCTGCCATCCGGATGCAACCGGCACGAATGGGCAGGCAACCGGCATCACCAACCAAGCCCTGCATGCCGATGGCACTGTCCAGGTTCAGGCAACCTTCAAATCCACCTGTTTCGGTTGCCACTGATTTTCATGGCTGCTTACGGCATGGATCCGTCGGGCTTCAAAACCGGGTTTACCCACTTGGCAGCCTCCTGAATCCGATGACGCTGGAACACCGTAGCGCACGGAATGCCCGGGTTGATCCCAGCATGCAAATTAACAAGCCTTGCTGAACGAAAACAGCCGCTCTCCCCTTGTGGGATGAGCGGCTGTTTTCTTGGTAAAGCATGATCGGAAGCGTTTACATAAAGTCATTAGGGCCGGTATTTTGAAGCCCGGCGCGGGCGAACATAGCCGCCTATAAAATTCCCTTCAGATCCTTGATCTCTACGCTGGCCTGGGCACGCAGTTCCTTAGCCCACTGGCTGAAACGCTCCTCAGATTTTTTGCGATACAGAATATCTTCGATCTCGGCCTTTACGCTCTCGAACGGCTTCAGCTTGCCGCTTTTCCGCTCCTCAAGCTTTATGATGTGAAACCCGGCTGAAGTATAGACCAAATCGCTGATATCGCCCGGCTTCATGGCCATGACAGCCTGCTCAAGCTCCGGCAACATGTCGCCTTTCTTGAACGGCCCCAATGCACCGCCATCTTTGCGCGCAGCCGGATCTTCGGAATAGGTCTTGGCCAGTTCGATAAAATCCTTACCGCTCTTGGCCTCGTCGAGCACCATCAGCGCTGTGGTCATGGTACGTTTGATTTCCGCCGCAGGGGCTTTGTCGTTTATACGAAAGTAGATATGGCGGGCAAGGATGGTTTCATCCTCCGTGTATTTGGCACGATTGGCATCATAGTACTCGCGCATCTCCGCATCACCCACCTGAATTTTGGAGCGGACCTCCATGCTGACCAGCTTGAGCTTTTCCAACTGTTCCTGCAACTGGACACGGTACTGATCAAAAGAGAGACCCTGATTGGCCAGCGCAGCAATCAAAGCATCTTGGGTCATGTTGTTCTGTTTCTTGACATCCTCGATGGATTGACGGATCTCTTCTTCACTAACCTTGATGTTCAGTTCCTTGATCTTCTGGTCCACCAGTTTCTTCTCCACCAAGCGGTCAAGAATCGTGTGGCGGATCTGGCTGCGTGCGGCCTCGTCCAGGGTTGATTTTTTTTCGGCCTCGCGGATGAGGGGCTGAGCTTCGCGGTTGATCTCATAAAGTGTAATAATGTCGTCATTGACAACTGCGGCAATGGTATCAACCAACTTGCCTGAAACCGGAATCGTGGTTGTTGGTACAGTGGCAGGCTGTTCGGTCTTGACAGTTTCCTCGGACGGAGCTTTCTTGACAACAGCTTCCGTATTTGCGCAGCCACCGGCGGTGAGCAGGGGCAGGCAAGCGATCAACAGGGTGAATAGGCGTTGCTTCATACTTTGGTACTCTCTTTTACTCGAGTTTAAAATTCGGAAGGGTGGGCAGAAAGCCCACCCTTCTAGTCAATCATTCATCAACGACTTGCCGTCACAACAGCCGCCGGGTTATTTTTTCTCAGGAGCAACAGGCTGAGAGGGCTCTGCTGGCTTGCCTTCTCCTTTTGCACCACCAAGGGAATTCAGGACATCTTCCTTAACGGTAATTTTTGCATCTTTCTTGAGTTCTTCCTTGATCTTCTGGAATATTTCCTGTTGCTTGGACGGCATGAGGGCGGCCTTGATCTGCTCTTTAACTTCTTCAAAAGGCCGCACGCCCGCTGCACGTTTGCCGGTCAACTTGATAATGTGATAACCGAAATCGGATTTGACAACATCAGAGACCTGGCCTTCTTTCAAGCCAAGGGCGGCTTTCTCGAAAACCGGAACCATGCTGCCCTTGCCGAACCACCCCAGATCGCCACCTTTGGCGGCAGAGGAATCAACGGAATATTTCTTTGCCAGCGCTTCAAAATTGCCACCTGCCTTGATCTGCGCCAGGATATCCTTGGCTTCCTTTTCGGTTTTCACGAGGATATGGCTGGCCTTGATCTGATCGCCGGTTTTGAATTTATCCTTGTTCTGCTCGTAGAATTTTTTGAGGTCGGCGTCAGAAACCTGGGTATCGGCCTCGACCTTTTTCTTCAGGAACGCCTCGACAATCAGCCGCTTTTTGAGGTCCTTAAGCTTTTCTTCGATCTCCGGGCTCTTGTCAATGCCGTCCTTGGCGGCTTGCTGGAGAATCAGCTCACGGATCACCATGGTGTCCAGCATCTCTTTCCGCCCTTGTGGGGTCTCGGCCATTGCCTTGAGATATTCGGGGAGGTTCTTTAACTCACGATTGAAATCTCCGGTCGTGATCGTGCCGCCGTTCACCTCGGCCAGGACCTGCCCTTCCTTCTTGGATTCAGGCTGTGAACCGGAAGTTTTTGAGCCGTTTTGGCAGCCAAAAAGTGAAACCGCACAAAGGGCGGCAGTAAAGACTTTTGCAGTGTTGATGGCTTTCACGTAATCTCCTTTTTCATTTCGCCTTGAAGTAGTTAAAAACTTTATAAAAATAACATATCAGCACAGTCTTTTCAATACCTTTCTAGACTCGCCCAGGATATCCTCGAAGGCACTGCCGGAGACCACGCAGGCCAGACGATAATCGGGCGAGAACTGGTATTTCTTGGGCTCGTTGCGCATCATGGCAATGATGGAATCGGGCTTGGCCGGAGTGCGGGGGTGGAACGAAATGGTTACCTGCCTGCCATCGTAGTCGATCTGCCGCACCAACAACTGTTTTAACAGTACGCGTAGTTTCATGATCTCGAACAGGTAGGACGTGGCCAGCGGATATTTGCCAAAACGGTCGCTGACCTCGTTCTGGATGTCGATCACATCCTCCTCGCTTTCTGCCTGGGTCAATTTCTTGTAGATCACCAGCCGCTGCCCGGTGTCCTTGACATAAGCCTCGGGAATGAAAGCCGGCACCTTGAGATTTATCTCGGGCTCGACCCGTTCGACCATTTCCTCGCCCCGCAGGCGGCAGATGGTTTCCTCCAGCATCTGGTTGTAAAACTCGAAACCAACTTCGGCCACTGTGCCGGATTGCCGATTTCCCAGCAGATCGCCGGCCCCGCGAATCTCCATGTCGTGGGTAGCGATCCGGAATCCGGCACCCAACTCCGAAATATCCTGGAGGATTTTCAGACGCTCCCGCGCATCGGCGCTGACAGCTCCTTCACCGGGTATCAGCAGGTAGGCGTAACCACGCTGGGTGGAGCGCCCGACCCGGCCGCGCAACTGATAAAGCTGCGACAGACCGAAATTGTCGGCCCGGTCTATAATCAGGGTATTGGCGTTGGGGATGTCCAGACCGGATTCGATGATGGTGGTGCAAACCAGCAGATTGGTCTCGCCATGCATAAAAGACAACATGACCCGCTCCAGTTCGTGTTCATGCATCTGGCCATGGCCAACGGCGATCTTGGCCTCTGGCACGATCGCGGCCAGGAGCTCGGCCCGCTTTCCGATGGTCTGCACGCGGTTGTGAACGAAAAAAACCTGCCCGCCGCGGCGCAACTCGCGCATGACCGCTTCCCTGATCAATTCTTCCGAGAAACGGGCCACAAAGGTTTTCACCGCCAAACGGTCAACAGGCGGGGTGTCGATTATGGACAGGTCGCGGATGCCCATCATGGACATGTACAGGGTGCGGGGGATAGGGGTAGCGGAAAGTGCCATCACATCCACCACGGCGCGGAAGGCCTTGAGACGCTCCTTGTCCTTGACGCCGAAGCGCTGCTCCTCATCGATTATCAATAGCCCCAGATCTTTGAAGGCCACATCCGCCTGCAAAAGTCGGTGGGTACCGATGATAATATCGATCGCCCCTTTCTTTAGCCGTTCCAGAATCGCCTTCTGTTCCTTGGGTGTGCGGAAGCGGGAGATGACTTCAACCGTAACCGGATAATCCTTGAGCCGCTCATGGAAGGTCTCGTAGTGCTGCTGTGCCAGGATGGTGGTCGGCACCAGGATGCCGACCTGCTTGCCGTCAAGAGCCGACTTAAAGGCCGCCCGCAGGGCCACCTCGGTCTTGCCGTAACCTACATCTCCGCATACCAGCCGATCCATTGGCTTTTTATGCTGCATGTCGGCCAATACGTCCTGGATGGCGGAGAGTTGATCGGGCGTTTCCTCCCAGGCAAAGGAAGCCTCGAATTCCCGGTACATCTCATCTGGGGGCGAGAAGGAATAACCTTCGCAGATCTGGCGCTTGGCGTAAATCTCCAGCAGCTCGCCAGCCAGCTCCTCCACCGCCTTTTTGACCTTGCCCTTGGTCTTTTCCCAGGAGTTGCCACCCAGTTTGTCCAGGTGCGGCTCGGCGCCTTCCGGGCCCACATAACGCTGTACCAGCCCCAGGCGGTCCACAGGCAGATACAGCTTGTCGCTGCCGGCATATTCCAGCAGCAAAAAATCGCCCCCCACCCCGGCCACGCTGATGTGCTGCAATCCCCGGTAGAGGCCGATGCCATGGTCCACATGCACCATGTAATCGCCCGGCTTCAGCTCGGCCAGCGATGCCAGGATCTGCTTTTTGCGCACTTCGGAAACGCCGCGCCTGCGTACTCTTTTCCCGAAAAGTTCCTCTTCGGCGATCAACACCAATCGCGAGTAAGACAGACGGAATCCGCGCGAGATGTCACCCATGAGCAGATTGACAGCCCCATCACCACCAGGGCGGTTTTGGGCGCTGGACGCCTCCGGAAAAGATGCTTCGCTGATAACACAGGCAATGCCGTAAGGCATCAGCAGATCCTTGAGCCGCTCGGCCTGCGGTTGCTGATGGCAAGCAATGAACACCTGAAATCCCTGACCGAGCCACTCCTGCAGGGTCTTTGCAAGTGGACCGAGTGCATGTGTGGTCTCCTTGGAAACCGTCACCCGTAAGCCGGAGTTATCCTCGCAAGGAATGGTGATTGTTGTGGCATCAACCTCGCCGTGCAGGATCAGCCCGGATATCTCCAAGGCGCTGCGAGCGGCAATGATGTCGTCAAAAGCGCGTCCATCCAGAAACAACTCTGCTGCCGCCGAATGGGGCAACCCCGCTACCAAGGCCTTGGCGGCGCCGTTGTTGATGTCATCACCAAAACGGGTGACGGCTTCGCGGATGGCTTCAGGATCCGCCAGAACCAGCAGGCTGTCTGAGGCATAATCAAAGATGGTGGCAAGACCGGGATGCAGGAGCGGCTGGAGGTATTCGACACCTTGGAAATAGACCGCGTTCTGGAGATCGTCCAGGATTCGGCGCCGCCGGTCGGCGGGAATGTCCAGATCATCGCACAGTTGCTTCAGGCGCGGGGCGATGTTCTCCAGAACCTCATCAGTCAGGAGGATCTCCCGAGAAGGGAGCAGCACCAGCTCCTCCATCGGCTGAAGCGAACGCTGGGTGAGCGGGTCAAAGGAGCGGATCGTTTCCACCGTATCGCCAAAAAACTCGATCCGCACGGGCGTTGCCAGGTTTGGGGGAAAGATGTCCAGGATGCCGCCACGCACGGCAAAGGTGCCGCGATCCTCCACCAACGGCACGTTGGCATAGCCCATTTTGACCAGTTTCTCCAAAAGCTCTTCGCGCTCGAACTCCTCATTGGCCACCAGATAACAGGAGACCTCGTTGAGTGTCGCGGCCGGCAAAACCCGTTGCAGAGCTGCCGCAACCGGCACGACTGCCACCCTTGCCAGCCCGTTCTGCAAGCGGAAGAGTGTATTCAGCCGTGCCCCGGATATGTCTGGATGTGGTGAATTTGCCGCAAAAGGCTGCGTATCCCAGGCAGGAAACGACAATGGCGCGCCACTACCGCAGAACCCCAGCTCCCGGCAAAACTCATCGGCAGACTCCTGATCAGCGGTGATGATCAGCATATTCCTGGGTTGAATGCGTAACAATTCGGCCAGCACACAAGCCGGCGCGGCACCTTTCAACCCTGGCAAGGCGATTCGGTTTGCCCCCTTGGCCAGGGAGGCAACGATCTCAACGGTCTGTGGAATAATGTAAGTTTGCGGATTGGGGGGCATGATTTGGAACCAAAAATCCAGGGGCAAAGCAATTTTTCATGCCTCGTCCTTTGTTGTGTCGAACTTACGAGGAGCAAAGAGAACCGCATTTGCTCCAAGCCCTGCGCCTTGTGGAGTGTTATTTGCGGTGGCTGGCCTTGATCTTGGGCTTGCCGTTCTCCACAACCACCCGGAAGACCAACTCTTCGGTTCCCAACCTGGCAACCAAACCGGGCTTTTTCTTCTTGATGGCAGCGGACAACAGCTCGGGACTGAGATTGTCTACAGGCAGGTTGCAAGACCTGCGGGCCTCGCGGTACTCATGGTATATACGGTCCAGATCTATGTCGTGCGCCTGCTGGCCGGTGCCTCCATGTTGCGGAGGATTCTCGACCCTGGGACCGGCAGCATTCTGGCGCTGATGAAGGTCCCTTATGAAACGATCGCGGGAATACCTTCCCTCTTCGATCAGGCGGAGGACACGGTTCCAGTGCTCCCGGTAGCTGTTGAGCCTGGCCACCATCATGGTATATTTATGCTTGTACATGGTGTTGGTAATGGGTGTGCCGGTATAGCGGCGCACCATTTTTTCCACGTCAGACAACAGCTGAAGCGGCTCCCGCTTTTCCAGGCCGATGAAATACTGCTCGTAACGGATTATGAGATCCTCAAGCAACCGTTCAAGCAGTATCAGGTCTTCGGCAATTGCCATATCTATGGCCTTTCGGGTTCTTGCTTGACTAGAGAATTGAGAATATATCTAAAATCACGAAGGTGTAAAGCCCTAATACCACTCTATTGACTTGACGCGATTTCCGGCATCGAATAAACTGGCCCTCTAATTAGCAACAAACATTACAAATTCAGGAGCAAGGCGTGATGGATAATGTCGCAGCCATAATTCTGGCAGCCGGTAAGGGAACCCGGATGAAATCCGGCCTTGTCAAGGTGCTTCATTCTGCTGCAGGCAGGGCCATGATCGACTGGCCCCTTGAGGCCGCCCGCGCTACCGGGGCGGCACCGCTGGTGCTCGTTCTCGGGCACCAAGCCGATAAAGTACAGGATCACTGCCGCGATGCGACTGATATCCGTTTCGCGCTGCAAGATGAACAGCTCGGCACGGGGCACGCCGTGGCCTGCGCCCGGCAGGCGCTGGCCGGTTTCAGCGGCACGGTTCTGATCCTGTGCGGCGACACACCGCTGTTGCGGCCTGAAACGCTTGTCGGGCTGATCCGGTTCCACCGTGACCGCAATGCGGTTGTGACAGTGCTGACCGCCATAATGGACGACCCTAGCGGCTACGGCCGGGTGGTAAGAGACAATGACGGCGGAGTAGTACGCATTGTCGAACAAAAGGATGCCAAGCCCGAGGAAGTGGGAATCCGCGAGATCAACAGCGGCATCTATTGCATGGAGGCGGACTTTCTGTTCAAGCATATCGATGCCCTGGGTAGCGATAATGCCCAGAACGAGTACTATCTGACCGACCTGGTCTCCATTGCCGTGCAGAAGGGATTCAGCTGTCTCGCCATGAGTGCCGACGACGCCACCGAGATCATGGGGGTCAACGACCGGGTCCAATTGGCCGGGGCTGCCGGTATTCTGCGTCAGCGTATCAACCTGGAGCTTATGCTTGCCGGCGTCACCATGATCAACCCGGATCAAATCTACATTGACCATGGAGTGCAGATCGCTCCCGACACCGTTATTCATTCAAACTGCCGGATCAGCGGCAAGACCATCATAGGAAGCAACTGCGAAATAGAGGGCAACGTCAATATCAAGGATTGCCTGATCGATAACGGTTGCCATATCAAAGCCGGATCAGTGCTTGAAGATGCCGAGTTGAACGACCATGTCAACGTTGGCCCAATGGCTCACCTGCGGCCCGGCACCGTACTACGCGACCACGTCAAGATAGGCAACTTTGTGGAAACCAAAAAGATTGTCATGGGGCATGGCTCCAAGGCATCCCACCTGACCTACCTGGGCGATGCCGAGATAGGTAGCGACGTCAATATCGGCTGCGGCACCATTACCTGCAACTATGACGGCGTCAACAAACATCGCACCGTCATCGGTGATCAGGTCTTTATCGGCAGTGATGTGCAGTTGGTGGCGCCGGTAACCGTAGGTCGTAATTCCCTGGTTGCGGCCGGCACTACAGTTACCTGCGATGTCCCTGCCGATTCCCTGGCGATCTCGCGTGTTCCGCAGGTAAACAAGGAAGGCTGGCGGTTACGGAAGAAATAATGCAGGATAATCTGGCAACGCATATCTTCACGGGGATTGCAACAGGAACTCAAATAAAACTTAACATCAGCTGGTTGTAGGGCATTACACCTGTTTAGACCAAAACTCGAATGTGAAAAAGGTGCCTGTGACCGAACCGCGGCAGGACATAGCAATAACCGCTCCGATCCTGATCATCGAGGATGATGTCGGCTTCGCCAGCCTGATGGCATCGGCCCTTGATGAAGAGGGTCTCTCCAGCCATTGCACAACAAACGGCAATCAAGCCCTGGAATGGCTTGCCAGCTGCGCCCCCAGCCTGATAATCCTGGATTACACGCTCCCGGACATGACCGGGGCTTCATTTATCGAGAGTCTCAGGGACATGGGCCATACGTCTCCTTTCATCATGGTGACCGGCCGCGATGACTCCAGCCTGGCAGTGCAGATGATGAAAACCGGGGCCTATGATTACCTGCTCAAGGATGTCTCGTTTCTTGATCGCCTGCCCACCGTGGTGATCCGTGCCCTCCATGATGTCGAGACCCGGGATCGCCTTGAGCGGGCCAAACATTCGCTGCGACAGAGCGAGTCACGTCTGGCCCGCGCCCAAAAAATTGCCCGCATGGGAAGCTGGGAATGGAACATCAGAAACGGCGACGTCTATTGGTCGGATGAACTTTACCGCATTTTCGGTCTCACGCCGGGCAATCCTGAGAAGATCAGCATGGACTGGGTCTTTGGCCGGGTCAATCCGACTGACTTGCCAGCCTTGGAAAAGGCCCTGACGCTTTCAGCCACAACTTGTCAGCCCTTCAACATTGTGTACCGTATTAATTCCCACTCCGACGGCGAGATCGTCGTCAACAGCCAAGGTGAGGTAGAGTGCGGAGAAGACGGGCAACCCCTGCTCATCTCCGCCACCACTCTGGATATAACGGCCCGTATCAAGGCCGAGAGTGAAATCCAGCAACTGATCAACTACGATACTTTGACCGGGCTCCCCAATCGCAACCTGCTCCATGACCGTCTCAAGCTATCCATTGCTCAGGCCGCCCGCGAACAGCACCTGGTTGGCATCCTGATACTCGATCTGGATCGATTCAAGGGGATCAACGACACACTGGGGCACCGTGCGGGGGACAACCTGCTCATGACCGTGTCCAAGCGGCTGGCGGCCTGCGTCCGTGACAGCGACACCCTGGCGCGCCTTGGCGGTGACGAATTCGTTGTGGTCTTGAATAATGTTTTGAACGAAGAAGCCATAACCACTGTTGCAAAAAAAATCCTCGCCATCATATCGGAACCGATCTACATCGACGGCCACGAAATCTACATCACCGTCAGCATCGGCATCGCCGTCTACCCCATGAACGGAGAAGACAGCCACACCCTGCTGAAGCATGCCGACCTGGCCATGTATCAGGCCAAGGAACTGGACCGCAACAACTTTCAATTTTTCTCCCGCGAGATGAATATCAAGGTGCTGGAACGGATGATGCTGGAAAACTCCATGCGCAAGGCCCTGGAGCGAGGCGAGTTCTTTCTGGTTTACCAGCCCCAGGTGGATGCCCGTTCGCGCCGTATCGTGGGGATGGAAGCGCTGTTGCGCTGGAATCATCCCGATCTGGGGCTGCTTGTGCCAGACAGGTTCATCTACCTGGCCGAGGAGACCGGCTTCATCATCCCCATCGGTGAGTGGGTGCTGCGCACCGCTTGCCGCCAGAACAAGCGGTGGCAGGACATGGGCTATGAGCCGGTGCGGGTTGCCGTCAATCTGTCGGGCAAGCAGTTCGATCAAAACCAGTTGGACGAGTCCATCGCCGCCATATTGATGGAGACCGGTCTGGACCCGCAATGGCTTGAGATCGAGATCACGGAAAGCGCCATCATGAAGAGCCCGGAACTCAGCATCGGCATGTTGCGCAAACTGAAGGACATGGGCATCACCCTGGCTATCGACGACTTTGGCACCGGTTATTCGTCACTCAGCTATCTCAAGCACTTCCCCATCAGGCGGCTCAAGATAGACCGGTCCTTTGTGCGCGACATCATTACCAATCCCGATGATGCGGCCATTGCCGAGATCATCATTGCCATGGCCCATACCCTCAAGCTGGACGTCATTGCCGAAGGGGTCGAGACGCGCGCCCAGATGGAATTCCTCTCCTTCCACAACTGCGTCGAGATGCAGGGCTACCTGTTCAGCCGTCCGGTGCGGACAGACGATTTCACCGAATTACTGAAAAAAGGGTTGAAACCCTGAACAATGGCCCACGACAAGATCATCATTAAAGGTGCCTGCGAGCACAACCTCAAGTGCATCGACGTTGAAATCCCCCGAGACCAACTGGTAGTGATCACCGGCATTTCCGGTTCCGGAAAATCCACCCTGGCCTTCGACACCATCTATGCCGAGGGGCAGCGGCGCTATGTGGAGTCGCTCTCGGCCTATGCCCGCCAGTTTCTGGAACAGATGGAAAAACCGGATGTGGAGTCCATCGAAGGCCTTTCACCGGCCATCTCCATCGAGCAGAAGACCACCAGCAAAAATCCCCGCTCCACAGTCGGTACCGTCACCGAGATCTACGACTACCTGCGCCTGCTCTATGCCCGCATCGGCCATCCCCATTGCATCTCTTGCGGCAAGGAAATAACCTCCCAGACCGTTTCCCAGATGGTGGACCAACTCATGGCCCTACCGGCCGGGACCAAGCTGACCCTGCTGGCACCCATGGTGCGCGGTCGCAAGGGGGAATACAAAAAAGAGCTCAATCAACTGCGCAAGGAAGGCTTCACCCGGGTTGTCATTGACGGGAAGCCCCATGAACTGGCCGAAGAGATCGAACTGGACAAAAACAAAAAACACGATATCGACATCGTGGTGGACCGGATCGTGGTCAAGGAGGGGGTCCAGCGTCGCTTGGCCGATTCTCTGGAAACCGCCCTTCACCATGCCGATGGCGTGGTGAAGGTGGAGACGGTGCAACCGGCGCCAAATGCGGATGGATTTGTAGGGGCGACCGGTTCGGTCGCCCAGGAATTAGGGAAACCCACCGGATCGTCACTACAGACCACCCAGATCTTCTCCCAGAAATTGGCCTGCGTGGACTGCGGCCTCTCCTACCAGGAGATCACCCCGCGGCTTTTCTCCTTCAACAATCCCCACGGTGCCTGCCCGGACTGCACCGGCCTCGGCACTCGCATGTACTTCGATGCCGACCTGGTCATTCCCAATCCCGAGCTGTCCCTGCGGGAGGGGGCCATCGCACCGTGGGAAAAGCGCCTTTCCGGCTGGTTCCACCTGATCCTGGATGCCCTGGCCAAGGCCTACAAGTTCGATATCCGCCAGCCGTTCAAGGACCTGCCCGACCAGGTCAGGAATGTCATCCTCAACGGCTCGAAAGGGAAACAGATCGAGTTCTGGTGGGAGGAGGACAGCGGTCGCCGTCATACCTACTACAAAGAGTTCGAAGGTGTATTGAACAATCTGGAACGGCGTTGGCGCGAGACCGAATCCGATGCGGCCCGGGAGGACCTGGAAAAGTACATGAACGTCATGCCCTGCCCCACCTGCCAGGGGGCTAGGCTCAAGCCCGAGGCGCTGCACGTCCTGGTCAACGGCCGCACTATCCGCGATGTGACCGCTCTGTCCATCCGGGATTCCCTCAGCTTTTTCGACAAACTGGAACTTTCCGACAAGGAGCGGGAGATCGCCCGGCGGATCCTCAAGGAGATCCGCGAACGGCTCTCTTTCCTGGTCAACGTGGGCTTGGACTACCTCTCCCTGGACCGCACCTCGGGGACGCTCTCCGGCGGCGAGGGGCAGCGCATCCGCCTGGCCACCCAAATCGGTTCCAGCCTGGTGGGGGTGCTCTATATCCTGGACGAGCCGTCCATAGGCCTGCACCAGCGGGACAACGCCCGGTTGCTGGCAACTCTCAAACGCCTGCGGGACCTGGGCAATACCGTGCTGGTGGTGGAACACGACGAGGAAACCATCCTGGAGGCGGACCATGTGATCGACATGGGGCCAGGGGCCGGTGTGCACGGCGGCGAGGTGGTTGCCCAGGGGACGCCGGCCGAGATCATGAACAACCCTGCCTCGCTCACCGGCAGATACCTGTCCGGCGAACTGACCATACCCGTGCCTGCCAAGCGCCGCAAGGCCTCGCGCTTCCTGCGCATCATCGGTGCAACGGAGAACAACCTCAAAAACGTGGATACGGATATCCCTCTGGGCGTCCTGACCTGTGTCACCGGTGTGTCCGGCTCGGGCAAGTCCACCCTGGTGATCGACACCCTGCACAAGGTGCTCAGCCAGCGCCTGTACCGCAGCCGGGAAAAGGCCGGAGCGGTCAGGGACGTACTGGGGCTGGAGTATCTGGACAAGGTCATCAACATCGACCAATCACCCATCGGCCGCACCCCGCGCAGCAACCCCGCCACCTATACCGGTGTGTTCGGCGATATCCGGGACCTGTTCTCCAACGTGCCGGAATCCAAGCTGCGGGGCTACAAGCCCGGGCGCTACTCCTTCAATGTCAAGGGTGGGCGCTGCGAGGCCTGTTCCGGCGACGGCATCATCAAGATCGAGATGCATTTCCTACCGGACGTCTATGTGGAGTGCGAGGTCTGCAAGGGTGCGCGCTACAACCGGGAAACCCTGGAGGTGCATTACAAGGGCAAGTCCATTGCCGAGGTGCTGGACATGACCGTCTCCCAGGCCCTGGAGTTCATGGGGGCCATTCCGCGCATCAAGAACAAACTACAAACTTTGGA
>MTLD01001621.1_pt5 | contig 13226 bp, 13 predicted proteins | sample 1982471 | NCBI WGS metagenome assembly MTLD01 (sample SAMN05712604, study PRJNA340218) | biofilm metagenome | isolation source: sample SPM anode biofilm adapted to -50 mV | place: USA | collected 2012-02-03
GCGAGGCTCTTCGCCAAGCCGTCGATCCATATCCTCGGCACTGATCTGATCGGCCTGGCGCGCGAGGGCGCCCTCAAGATTCGCGAGGTCGTGCTCAACCATACCGAAGGGTACGACACCGCCGAGTTCAAGCATGGTCCGAACACCATCCTGGGCAGGAACACCCTCCTCTCGGTCGCCGACCTTCCGGCGTTGCTGGATACTTACAAGGCGGCGGTGGCGGGCGATGCCTCACTGGCGCGTCTTTCCGGCGAGGAAATTCTCGCCGCGCGCCCGGAGCTCATCGAATCGACGTTCTCGGCCTATCCCCTCGTCTTCGTCTGCCCGCCGGAGGCGAGGGCGGAGCGCATCACCGTGAGTCAGATCCACACCCACAAGATCAGGGGAGCCGACATCATCCTCGTCGCCGAGAGGCGGCAGGACCTCGCCCTCGCCTCGGCGGGCAAGCCGATGGGCAAAAACGATTACTGGTCCAAATACATCGAGATCCCCCATGCCGCTGACCCGCTCCTCTTCGCCTTCGGAGCGACGATCGTGCTGCAGTATTTGGCGTACAGGATGTCGGTGCTCAAGATGGAGTGGCTCAACGGGCTTGGGGTCGCCGATCATGGGGTGCATCCCGACGCGCCCAAGAACGTCTCGAAGTCGATCACCGTGGATTGAGCCCCTCCGTCGCCGCGGTCGGCTCAGCGCTTCCTCAGTACCTCGCAGGCATCGAGGTATTCGTCCTTCGAAACCTCGCCGCGGGCATAGCGCTCGGCGAGGATATCGAGCGCCTCGTCCTTCCGCGGCGGCTCGATCCGCCGGCCCTTGAGCCCGAAGTAGACGATCGCGGCGAGTAGCGCGAGTCCGATCGCCCAGGTGATCGCCGACATCCAGGGAAAGCCCCCAACCGCAGCCCCGCCCCAACCGGGAAATCCATAATAGCCGTGCATAGGTACATCCTTCGCGGCGAGGCGGCTCGAAGCCTCATGGGCGCGCGGGACTAGCCCGTCGCGCCTCTCGCCGCGAATATCATTATGCAAAGCGCGTGCCAAAGCTGATTATTTTATATCTATTGTTTTTGTCATAATGTTTTACAAAATAAAAAGCGCCGCGCAGCAGCCGCGCGGCGCCTCGTCGTCGGACAAGAAAGAGGAAATTATTTCCCATCACCGCGCAATTTTTCCTGCACTTGCTCGCTCAGCTCATTCGCTCAGGTAGAGGGCGGCGCCCAAGGCGGTGGCGTAGGACGCGAGCTGGGGAACCAGGAATCGCACGCCGAAAATCGGGTAGAGCTTGTCCAGGACATCGCGGGCCGATGGAATCTGCATCGTGTTCCCCACCACCACGATGGTGTCGTCGCGCTCGGCCCGCGCGGCGAAATAGGCCAGCATGCCCACCGTCTGGAACACCATGTTGACGATGCCCGCGGCGAAATCGTCGCTCGACGGATTGTCGGCCATCTTGCCGAAGTTGGACGCCGTCACATCGCGCGTCATCGTGCCGACCGCGCGCTTCGAGATCTCGCCGATCGTGAGGTCGACGCCCTTGACGTCGCCGCGGGAAGCGGCCAGCGCCAGCGTGTCGAAGTCGGTGATCCCCGACAGGGCCTTGCTGAGGCCGAGGATGGTGCCGCCGCCGACGCCGGATCCGCCCAGATGCCGGGCCATCCTGCCTTCCGCCTGCACGATCGCCGTTCCCGTTCCCACGGAGACCACGAGGGCCCTGGTCGCCTCGGCGAGATCCAGTCCGCCCAAGCCGATAGCCTGGAACTCCTCCACGTGCTCGGCCGCGATGCCGAGGACGTCGTCGCCCAACGCTGTCGAGCCGACGCCCGTCACCGCCAGCCTCGTGATGTCGCTCATTTTTTTATTGGCGACCGAGAGGAACTTGCCTATGGCTCCGGCCGCCGAGGCCACGGGGTCGTTCGCCTTGACGGTGGCGCATATCCTCTCCCTCGCTTCCCCGAGGCCGACGATCTTCGTCGTCGTTCCGCCGATATCGATGCCTACGATCATCGCTTGCCCGCTCCTTCATTTCCGCCCGCCGCGTACGACGCCACGAAAGCGTCCAACGTCGGCTTGAGCGCCGGATCGCGGGCGGCGTTGTAGAGGACGGCTTCCAGATACCCGGCGGGGTCGCCCGTGTCGAGGCGCGCTCCCTCCGTCCGCTTGAACGCGACCTTGCCGGCCTCGATCATCCTTTCCAGGGCGTAGGTGTGGTAGTATTCGCCCTCGCCGTGCTTAGTCCAGCCTTCCTCGATATAGTCGAAAAATTCCGGCGTGTAGAGGTAGCGGCCGATCGATACTTCGTGGCTCGGCTCGGTCCCTTTCGCAGGCTTTTCGACGAAGCCGCGCACGCCGACGCCGTCGGGCTCGGGATCGACGATGCCGTAGCGGGATACGTCTCCCGGCTCGAAGATCGTCGAGAGCACGCATTTCCCCGTCGCGCGGTAGACGTCGATGAGCTGAAGGGCCAGAGGCCTGCCGCCCACGACGAGGTCGTCGGGATAGGCCACCACGCAGGGTTCGCCGCCGATGAGGTTTTTCACCTGCAAGAGCGCGTGGCCCGTGCCCATCATCGTCGCCTGGCGCACGAACGCGATGCGCGCCGCCGGAGGCGCGATGAGCGAAAGCTTGGCCGCCGCGCCTTCCTTGGCGAAAACGCTTTCCATCTCGATCTCGCGGTCGAAATAGTCCTCGAGCGCCTTCTTGCGCCGCGAGGAAATTATGATGATGTCGGTTATGCCGGAAGCGACGAACTCGTCGACGATGTAGGCGATGCTCGGCTTGAGGCCGACGGGCAGAAGCTCTTTCGGCACGGTCTTGGTGACCGGAAGGAAGCGCGTGCCGTAGCCAGCGGCGACGATGATACCTTTCATGGGGCCAATTCTAGCCGCCCGGGCGCCCTTAGGCAAGGACGCGCGGAAAACCCCGCGGCAGCCGCGGCGGCCGAAGCCGCGCCCGCCGCCGCGGCTTTATCGCTCAACGCGACAGGAAATCCTCGCGCGGCGGCGAGAACACGTCCAGCAGCCTGCCTTTCGCCAGGCATTTGACGCCGTGGCGCGCGCCTCCGGGGATGAGGATGCTGTCGCCGGCGCGCATCGATCGGGCCTTCCCCTCGATGAAGAAATCGAACTCGCCCCCAAGGCAATACGACAGCTGCTCGTGCGGATGCGCGTGCTCGGATCCTATCGCCCCGGTTTCGAAGAACACCTCGACGATCATGGCCCTGTCGCCGTGCGCCCTCACCTTCCTCGCCACCTTGCCGGGATCGACCGTATCGAGCGCGATCGCCCCGTCGGGGAAATACAGCGAATCCATACCTTCCTCCTGCCTGACCGCATCGCGCCGCACATGGCGCGATCGCCTTGACTATATCATGGAAAACTGTCACTATCGGGAAAATATTAACGAAAGGAGCCGAAGCAGTATATGGTGAACAATACAATCTCGATCCGAACCGTACGCGCCGCTGCTTAGGGCTCGAGTACAGAAAAGCACACCCCCTTTCCTGCATTTCCCCAAGCGCCCCGTACCCCACAAAATCCGGTTGCGATAACCACGCAAGCATCATTTCGGACGGCCTTTCCGCGCCCGAAACGGCACCGCGTCCGCGCGGGAGTAATCACTATGGGCAGCAACGCCACTAGCAAAACACAAGGCGGCCTCGCCACGGCGATGCGCCGAAGGATTTCCAGCCTCTTCGGCGTCTACATGGGCCTTCCCAAGCCGCTCTACACGCTCTTCCTCGCCACCGTCGTAAACTCGGTGGGCATCTTCGTCTTTCCCTTCATGACCCTCTACCTGACGGGCAGGCTCGGCATGAGCCAGAGCGCCGCGGGGAACTTCATGTTCATCATCTCCATCATCTATATCCCGGGCAACTACATCGGCGGCAAGATTGCCGACAGGTTTGGCCGCAAGAAGCTCATGGTGATAGCGCAGCTGATTTCGGCGGCGCTGTACATTCCCTGCGGCTTCGCGGTCTTCTCGAAATACGTGCCCTTGCTCATCCTCGTCTCGGTTTTCTTCGACGGAATCACCGATCCCGCCAGAACGGCGATGATGACGGACCTCACCACGCCCGAAAACAGGCGCACGGCCTTCTCGCTGACCTACCTCGGGCACAACCTGGGCTTCGCGGTGGGATCGCTCATCGCGGGATTCCTCTTCGAGTACGCGTCGTCATGGCTCTTCTGGGGCAATGCCCTCGCGGTATTCGCGGCTACGGCAATCGTCAGCGCGAAAGTGCCCGAGACCAAGCCGACGCAGGAGCAGATCGACGCCACGATAGGCAGCGGAAGCACGGAGGAGGCGCACCGCGGCACGCTCATGCAGGCGCTGATGTCGCGCCCCTTCCTGATCGTCTTCACGATGATCACGACCTGGTACGGCTTCGTGTACGCGCAGCACCGCTTCGCCCTGCCCCTGCAGACCAAGGCCTTCTTCGGCGCCTCGGGCGCGGCGATCTTCGGCACCTGCATGACCCTGAACGCGGTCCTCGTCATCTTCCTCTCGACCCCGACGATGGCGATCACCAAAAAATGGAAGCCGATCAACGCGGTGGCTCTGGCGGGGATTTTCTACGCCCTCGGCTTCGGAATGATAGGTTTTTCGAACAACCTCGTCCTGCTCTACGCCTCGACCATCCTATGGACGCTCGGCGAGATCGTGAACGCGACGAACGAAGGCGCCTACACCGCCAACCACACGCCGATCTCGCACCGCGGGCGTTTCCAGGCCGTCCTGCCTTTTATCGGCGGCATCGGCTGGACCATCAGCGCGCCGGTCATCGGCAACCTGATCGACGCCAAGGGGCTTGGCACCGTATGGCCTCTTCTCGGGGCGGTCGCCGCGCTCGCGGCCGGGCTGCTGTGGCTGCTCGGGCGCGCGGAGGACAGGACTCTGGCGCGTCGGGGAGTCCGGGCTGTGGCGGCGGATAAGGAATAGGGATATACTGGGGAGTGGAAACAAAAAGAGCGTTCGGTGGGCGATATTGGGATTGAACCAATGACTTCTACCGTGTGAAGGTAGCACTCTCCCGCTGAGTTAATCGCCCACCCAACGCTCTTCGACTGCCCGCCATCCTACCAAAGCGGCCATGGCGTGTCAATAAGCGGCGGGGCGGCAAGGCGGGCGAGGCATGGAGCGGCGATGAGGCAAGGCAAGGACATACTCCCCGACGGCGTGATCTCCGACAAGTTCGCCGGCAAGACTGTCGCGCGCGAAGCAGTCTCGCGCGACGAGATCGTCATCGAGCTGATCCGGAAGTCCATCCACCTCCTGATCGGCTTTACGCCCCTTCTGCTCTCGATCTCAAAGCCGCTCACCCTGGCCCTGCTCGCCTCGGGCATCGCGGCTTTCGCCGGCTTCGAGACGCTGCGCATGCGCGGCGTCCGCATCCCCCTCATTTCGGCGCTCACCGAAAAGGCCGCCAGAAAGCGCGACGCCGGGCGTTTCATCAAAGGCCCGATCACGCTGGGCTTGGGCGCCCTTCTTTCGGCGCTCATCTTCCAGCCAATCCCCGCCTCGGTGGCGATCTACATCCTCGCTTTCGGCGATGGCTTCTCCAGTCTCGTCGGCAAGCTTTTCGGGCGCGCGAGGATGCCGTTCACGCGAGGCAAATCCGTCGAGGGAAGCCTCACCTGCTTTATCGTGTCCATACTTTCGGCGTACGCGGTTTCGGGGAAGCTGGGGGCGTCGACTGCCGTCGCGGTCCTCGCCACCATCGTGGAAGCCATCCCCACGAAGGATTGGGACAACATCCTGCTGCCGCTGGCGGCCGGACTCATGGCCACCCTGCTCGGCATGTAGGGCTTCGGAGCAGAAGGCCGGCGCGGCGTCGCGAGACGCGGCTCCCAAGCGCCCGCCCCGCGCGACCTCATTGCCAAAGATAGAAGGTATGGAGTTTCCAAATGTAGAGGACGCAGCCTCCGCTCATCGCGGCGAGCGATACGATGCTCAGCAGCGGGGACCAGTCCAGGCTGGCGAAATGGGCGCCCCACATCACCGCGGCGATGCCCAGGGAAGTCAGGTAATATGATTTGTCGCCCCGCACCCTCGCGGCGATCAGGTAGTCGATGATCGTTATGGCGATGATCGCCATCGTGAAGCCCTCGATAAGCCTGCCGTACCCCACCTTGAACATGAGCGTACGCTCCCATATTCCGGTATTGATCGGCAGACTGGATACCAGGGCGATGGTGATGCCGGCGCAGATCGCCAGAATTGAAAAGTGCCGCTCGTTCCTCATGCCCGAGGCATAGAGCCCCGAGACGAAAATGACGACATATCCCAGGATCCTGGCGCAGAGGTAGAACTTGTCGACCAGCGCCAGGGCCAGGTCGGAGGCGCCGCGCACCGCCAGGAAAAGGTGGACGAGCCTGAGCGACTCGAAGGAAAGCGTCGCCAGCCACAAGGCGAAGAAGAAGATTTCCGCCGAGACGGTTTTTCGGAACGAGCGGAGGATGAGGGCTCCCGCCGCCGCCGCGAAGAATGAGAGCGCGAGCGCGTCCACGATGGAGAGGGTCAGCGAGGTCAGGCGCAGCTTCAGGAAAGGGTGGACGACGTAAATGCCGCGCTCGATGAGGAAAATCGGGACGCTCTTCCGCGTGGCCAGAAGGATCGAGAAGACCGCGCCGACGAAGAAAAGAGCGAGGCTTATGCCGAAGAGTATCCAATAGGTGCGTCGACGAGTCTTCAAAGTCACGGAAATCAGCATATCGCGAATCGCGTCCCGCTTGAAGACCCCTTGGGCCATGGTTCCGGCCAAAGCCCGACCCAAGCCTATCCGATTGATCGAGACCGCGGTTTTCTATATAGTTTGAGGACATTTTATCCAACCGAGGTGGGCTATGGCTGAAAAAATCACTCCCCGCGAAGTCGACTACTCGCAGTGGTACATCGACATCGTCTTGAACGCGAAACTCGCCGACTATTCGCCGGTGAAAGGGAGCATGGTTATAAGGCCGCGCGGCTACGCCATCTGGGAGAGGATCCGCGACGAATTCGACCGCCGCTTCAAGGAGACGGGGCACCAGAACGCCTATTTCCCCCTCCTCATCCCCATGAGCTTCATGCAGAAGGAAGCCGAGCACGTCGAGGGCTTCGCCCCGGAGCTGGCCATCGTAACGCACGGCGGCGGCGAGGAGCTCGAGGAGCCCTACTGCATCCGCCCCACCAGCGAGACCATCATCTGGTCAAAATATAAGGAATGGATTCAGTCCTGGCGCGACCTCCCCATCCTCATCAACCAGTGGGCGAACGTCCTCCGCTGGGAGAAACGCACCCGCCTCTTCCTCCGCACTAGCGAGTTCCTGTGGCAGGAAGGCCACACCGCGCATGAAACCGCGAAAGAGGCCATCGAAGAGACTGAACGGATGATCGAAGTCTACCGCGACGTCGTCGAGCGCTACCTCTGCGTGCCCGTGGTCGTGGGCGTCAAGAGCGACACCGAGAAGTTCGCCGGCGCCGTCAACACCTACACCATCGAAGCGATGATGCAGGACAAGAAAGCCCTCCAGGCGGGCACCAGCCATTTCCTGGGACAGAACTTCGCCAAGGCCTTCGACGTGAAGTACCAGACGCGGGAAGGCGGACTCGACTACGTATGGGCGACGAGCTGGGGCGTTTCCACGCGCCTGGTCGGCGCCCTGATCATGACGCACTCCGACGACAAGGGCCTCGTCCTGCCCCCGACGGTCGCCCCCGAGGAAGCCGTCATCGTGCCCATCTACAAGAACGACAGCAAGGCGGGCGTCCTCGCCTACGCCGAAAAAGTCCGCGCCGCGCTCGCCGCCGCGGGCGTCCGCGTGGTCCTGGACAGCGACGACTCCTCCAGCCCCGGCTGGAAATTCGCCGAGTGGGAGATGCGCGGCACGCCGGTCCGCATCGAGATAGGCCCCAGGGACATGCAGGCTGAAAAACTCGTCCTGGTCCGAAGGGATACGGGCGAGAAGAGCTTCGTGCAGGCCGCCGAGGCGCCGACCGCGGTCAGGGCGGCTCTCGACGCCATCCAGACGGCGCTCTACGAACGCGCGAAGAATTTCCGCGAGGCGAACACCGTGGCCATCGGAACGAGGGAAGCGCTGCTCGATTTCTTCGGCGCCGAAGGCATGGGAACGGCCGACGCCAAGGGCGGATTCGCCGAGGCGCTCTGGTGCGGTTCCGCCGAATGCGAGGCCGAACTCAAGGCCAAGACCAAGGCGACGCTGCGCTGCCTGCCGCTGGGGCATCAGGAAAACATCGAGGGCGTCTGCGCCCTCTGCGGCGCCCCCGCCAAGCACAGGGCGATCTTCGCGCGCAACTACTGAACCGGCCGCCGCGGGGCCGAATCAAGGAAAAGCGAGGGCGTCCGGAAGCGAGCTTCCGGACGCCCTTTTCGTTTCGGCGCGGCCCCGCGCGGTCCGCCGCGCAGATTTTCAGCGCCTACGCATCCAGCCCCCGCGTCCAGCAGGCGACCCTGTTCCTCCCCTCGCGCTTGGCGCGGTAGAGGGCGCGGTCAGCCTGCACCAGGAGCGCTTCGAGCGTAAGCCCGGAGCTGTCTTCTCCGGAAACGGCCACGCCTATGCTCACGGTGATTGGAATGCTCGCTCCGCCGTGCTCCACGCGCAGCTCGGCCACGCTTCGCCGCATAGCCTCGGCCACCGCCAAAGCCTTGTCGGCGTCGACCGCGGCGAGCACGATCACGAATTCCTCGCCGCCGTAGCGTCCCAGGATATCCGAGGATCGTATGCGCTTCTTCAGCGTCTGAGCCACCGCGGCCAGAACCTCGTCGCCGGCCATGTGCCCATGAAGGTCGTTCACATCCTTGAAGAAATCGAGGTCGATCATCAGCAGGGCCATTGTCCCGCCGTAGCGCCTCACCCGCGCCGTTTCCTTCTCCGCGTCGTCAAAGAAGCGGTGGCGGTTGAATATCCTGGTGAGCATATCGTAGTTCGCGAAGCGGTAGAGCTTCTTGAAGAGCCGACGCATCGCCGTCACGTCCTTGAACATGAAGACCGAGCCGACCGCCTTCCCACCCTCGACGAGCTCCGTCCGCTTCACGTCGAAATACCGCGGATTGCCCGCTACCGCCAGCTTGAGTTCCTTGCCGCGGGACGCCGCTTTGCTGAGCTCGTCCCCCTCGGGGAAGTCGGCGATTTTCTTGCCGATGGTGTCGGCATGGAGCCAGGAGAACACGAGGCTGCCCGCCTTGTTGTAGTCGGAAATCCTCCCGCTCGCGTCCAGGATGATGATGCCCTCGCTGATCCCCGAGAAGACGATATCCTTGACGAGCTCGTCGGCTTTCAGGAAATCGTAGCGGATGATCACCACCAGCTGGAAGAACGCGGCGACCAGGAGCCCGAAGGGCGTCAGATCGATGTTGTAGGGCGAAAGTCCGAAATGGTAGATCAGCTCGAACGCCGTCACCGAGAGCGCGCCCAGCATCATCCAGAAGCCGCGGCTCGAAGCGCCCCGCTTGGAGGTTCTCCACTGTCGGAAGAACACGTAGAGCGAACCGAGCAGCGTCAGGTTCGAATAGATGGTAAAGACGATATACCAGGGTCCCTTCTCCAGGACGGCGAGCGGCTGGTTGTTGACGAAGACCGCCGACACTTCCCGGTAGTACAGGTGGTGATACTCGTTCGTCACGCAGAAGAAGAGGGTGAGCACCGGAACGGCGAACATGGCGAAATTCAATTGAAACGGCGGATTCCGCTTGTATTGGGATTTATACGCGAAGAGGAACCAGAAAGTGGGCAGGAAAGCGAGCCCGAAATACTCGACCTTCAGCCAAAACTTGATGTCATCGATGCTCTTGGCGCTGAGTTCGAAGGCGTATCCCAGCGCGTAGACCATGATGGCCAAAGAGAGCACCGCGAAGAGCGATGAGAACTGGCTGCGCCGGCGGATGAAGCAGTAGAAGAAGATGACTAGGAATATCGCCCCGGTCGCGAAGAGCAGCGTTCGAAGTAGTATCATCGCCTCTATACTCCTTTCGTTCCTAAGGCGGCGCTTGGCGCTTGATAGAATATACCATGCTGAAAGCGCGAATCCAATGGATTCCGCGGCGCCGGCCATCCTTGCCGAGCCGCCCCGCGGCGGATAGTATGGAAGCGATGCAGCCGGAAGACCTTCTTCTGTTCGCGGCGGACGCCGCGCGACTCATGCTCGAGAGCGGCGGCGAAACGTACCGCGCCGAGGACGCCGCCATGGGCATCATCGCGAGCCAGGGCGGCGCCGAGGCTGAGTGCTTCGCCACGAGCACCGGCCTCATGCTTTCCTATACCGGCGAGGACGGCAAAGTCCGCTCCGTCGTGCGCCGCGTCAAGAAGCGCGGCATGAACCTGGAGAAAGTGTCCCGCATCCACGCCCTCGTGGAAGCGCTCCAGGCCGACCGGATCGGTCTGGCTGCGGCGATGAACGAGCTCGACGGCATAGAGCGCATGCGCGAGCGCCCCGCCGTTGTGCTCACGCTCGCGAGCGCCTTCGGAGCCGCATTTTTCACGCTCCTTTTCGGCGGGCGAATCACCGACGCCGTCGCGGCGGCATTCTTGGGCGCCCTGCTCTCCTTCCTCATCCGCGGCTTCCAGCGTCTCAAATTCCCCGAATTTCTCACAAGCCTTGCCGGCGGGGCGGTCACCGCGCTCGTCTCCCTGGCCCTGCGTTCGCTCGGCGTCCCGATCAACCCGGATACGCTCATCATCGGGGTCATCATGCTCCTCGTGCCGGGAGTCGCCATCACCAACGCCATCCGCGACATCATCGCGGGCGATCTCGTCGCCGGCATAGCCCGGGGCGCCGACGCCCTCATCACCGCCGCCAGCATCTCCGCCGGCGCCGGCGCCGCCTTCGCCGTCTGGAAGCTGCTCGGCATCGGAGGCATCCGATGATCGCCTCCGACAGCTCCCTTCTCCCCACGGTCGTCGATTGGCTCAAGGGCCCGCTCTACGCCGCCCTGGCGACCTCGGCCTTCTCCATCCTCTTCGGCCTCCATTCCATCGACATCGCCCTGGCCTCGGGCGGAGCCGCCATAGGCTGGGCCACCTTCCTGGCGATGCAGTCAGCCGTGGCCCCCGCTTTCGCCGCTTTCGTGGCCGCCCTGGCCGCGGGCCTCTACGGTGAAATCGTCGGCTGGAGCAGGGCCAGGCCGGCCACCGTCTACATGATCGCGAGCATCATCCCCCTCGTCCCCGGCGGAGGCATGTACTTCACCATGCTCGCCTCCTTCGAGGGCGACCCGATGAAAGTGACGGAGTTGGGCATGGCCACGATCATGACCGCCGCCGCCATAGCAGCGGGCCTTGCAATCGCCAACGCCTTTGGTAGGATAATTTTTGCCGCGCTGGTCCATCCCCTGCTTCAAAGGAATAAAAAATAGCACATGTCGATTGAAACCGTACTGAGGATTGAAATAGACCTCTTCGCGCTCGCCATCCTCGCGATCATCGGCGGCTCGATCATCATGAGGAACCGCGATCACCGGCTCATCGATTCAAAACTATTCCTCCTCCTCATCATCAGCGTGGGACTCGTCATCATCAGCGAAGGCGCGACCTGGGTCGTCGACGGGCTGCCCGGAACCGCCGGCCGGATCGCCGGCTATGTCGTCAATTCGGTCTTCTACGCGCTCATCCTGATCCCGATGGGCATCTACCTCGTCTATGTCGACCATTTCACCGCGCCGGCGAAACCCCTCATCCTCTCGCCCTTTTTCTGGACCGCCATCGCCTTCGGCTTCATGGGCATCGTCTTCGCCGCGGCAAGCCCTCTCAAGGGTCTCCTTTTCTATTTGGACGAGGGCAACATCTACCATCGCGGGCCGATGAATTCGTTCTTCAACCTCCTCATGACTTTTATGGGCCTCCTTCCCGCAGGCCTCCTGATAATGCGGCGCAAAAACATTTCAAGCGCTTCCTTTTTGAACCTGATCCTCTATCCCATCATGCCGACCATCGGCGGCATACTCCAGGTTTTCATCTACGGCACCAACCTTTTCTGGGCCGCCACGGTCATCGCCGTGCTGCTCACCTTCGTCAATGTCCAGAACCGGCAGATCGACAGCGACTACCTGACGGGAACCTTCAACCGATCGAGCCTGCGGGAATACCTCGCCGGGCTTCTGCGCCGAGTGCGGGGAAGGCGGACCTTCGCCGGCATCATGCTCGACCTGGATTATTTCAAGCAGATCAACGACCAGTGCGGCCACAGCGTCGGCGACCAGGCCCTGATCGAAATGGCGGAGATCCTCCGCGCGTCGGTCCGCAAGACCGACTTCGTCGCCCGCTACGGCGGCGACGAGTTCATCGTGATACTCGAAACGGGCGACACGCTGGTTCTTGACGATGTTTCGGGGAGGATCAAGGCCAACATCGCGGCCTCCAACCGCCCATCCATGCCCTATACGCTCTCGGCGAGTATGGGCAAGGCCGTTTTCGACTTGGAGTTGGACAGAAATTTTGATATTTTCATAAAAAGGCTCGATCGGCTCATGTACGAGGACAAGGCTCGCCTCGCCCTCGGCAGCTGAAAACCGCGCCGCAGGAGTTCCCATGCCATTCACGCTCATCGAGGAGCGCCACGTTCCCGAAATCGATTCCCTCGTCCGCCTCTACCGCCACGACGCCACGGGGGCTCGCCTCCTGTCGGTCATCAACGCGGACGAGAACAAGTCCTTCGGCATCAGCTTCCGTACGCCGCCCGCGCGCTCGGACGGCGTGGCCCACATCCTCGAGCATTCCGTGCTCTGCGGCTCGAAGAAATATCCCGTCAAGGAACCCTTCGTCGAGCTGATGAAAGGCTCGCTGAACACCTTCCTGAACGCCTTCACCTATCCCGACAAGACCGTCTACCCCGTGGCCTCGACGAACGCCAAGGATTTCTACAACCTCATCGACGTCTACATGGACGCCGTGCTCGCGCCGCGCATCACCGAGGACACCTTCCGCCAGGAAGGCTGGCACTACGAGGTCGACGCCGAAACGGGCGCCCTCACGCGCAAGGGCGTCGTCTTCAACGAGATGAAAGGCGCCTACTCCGATCCCGACGACATGCATGACGACCTCTGCCGGCGCTCGCTCTTCCCCGACACGGCCTACGGACTGGACTCGGGTGGCGACCCGGCGGTCATCCCCCAGCTCGACTACGCCGCGTTCAAGGCCTTCCACGAGACCTACTACCACCCTTCGAACTCGTTCATCTATTTTTACGGCGACGACGACCCGACCGAGCGGCTCGCCATCATCGAACGCTGGCTCGAGC
>MTLD01000013.1_pt1 | contig 13217 bp, 11 predicted proteins | sample 1982471 | NCBI WGS metagenome assembly MTLD01 (sample SAMN05712604, study PRJNA340218) | biofilm metagenome | isolation source: sample SPM anode biofilm adapted to -50 mV | place: USA | collected 2012-02-03
TATGAGGTCCACGGCATGATCCGCCGCTCGTCGTCCTTCAACACCGGGCGCATCAATCACATCTACCGCGACCCCCACGAGAAGGACGTCCGCCTGTTCCTGCACTACGGCGACCTGAACGATGCCAGTTCCATCAACAAGCTGCTGAGGGATATTCAGCCGGACGAGATTTATAACCTGGGTGCCCAGAGCCATGTCCGGGTATCGTTCGACGTACCCGAATATACCGGTGAGGTGGATGCCCTGGGTGCGGTCCGCATCCTGGAAGGGATACGCGAGACCGGCCTGAACACCAGATTCTACCAGGCATCTTCCTCTGAACTGTACGGCAAGGTGGTAGAGACCCCACAGAAAGAGACCACCCCTTTCTATCCCCGTTCTCCTTACGCCTGTGCCAAGGCCTATGCCTTTTACATCACCCAGAACTACCGCGAAAGCTACGGCATGCATGCCAGCAACGGCATCCTCTTCAACCACGAATCCCCCCGCAGAGGCGAAACCTTTGTCACCCGCAAGATTACCCGGGCCGCGGCCCGCATCAAACTGGGCATGCAGGGCTGCCTCTACCTGGGCAACCTGGACGCCAAGCGTGACTGGGGCTTTGCCGGTGACTACGTTGAAGCCATGTGGCTGATGCTGCAGCAGGAACAAGCCGAAGATTACGTAATTGCCACCGGTGAGACCTACTCTGTCCGCACCTTTGCCGAAAAGGTCTTTGAGCGCCTCGGAATGCCGCTGGAATGGCAGGGGAACGGTGAAGCCGAAAAAGGCATCGACCGCAACAGCGGCAAGACTGTCATCCAGATCGACCCCAAATACTTCCGTCCGGCCGAGGTTGACCTACTCCTGGGCGATCCCTCCAAGGCCAAGCGCCAGCTGGGTTGGGAACTCAAGACCAACTTCGATCAGCTGGTCAATATGATGGTGGACGCGGACCTGGAACAGGCCGAGCGGGAGAAAAGGGCCAATGGATAAGGGGGCGCGGATATTCTTGGCAGGGTACCGGGCTCTGTTATCGGCCAAAACTTCAAGCCCAAAGAGTTCGAGAACTTTGCACAAAGATTCAGCCAGGAATTAGGGTTGCACAATGAGCCCGCTGTAGCCAAAATTCATCCAAAGAGAAATTCATCTTTCTCGCAGCCGAGTTTGGGGAATCGGCGCCAACAGATTTCCCACCAAATTTATACACGATATCCAGACGATACGGAAAAGCGTTATGCACAGCACCTTCTTTAAGGGGGTAAACAAAACTGCCCTCCTTTTGGAATACACGAATTTATCGTAATATCTTTCTCCATCGATACTATGAGCGTCTTTCCCACCAAAAGGATCATCCATGTAGACGACGTGCCTGGCGCACGTTTAACTCCGCAACTAAATGTATTTATTTATTAAGTGTTCATTCATGAAAAGACAACATAAATTATGACAGAAACAAATCTCATAGACTGTTCAAATACCAAACTTGCAGGAAATGATTATTATCTTCAAGGACGTTCTGATGTCGCAAAGTTAATTCCTTATGGCTGCAAGAGCATTTTGGAAATTGGCTGTGGTTTTGGCGCACTCGGACGTGTACTAATAAAGCGCCAGAATTGTTGTATCGATGGTATAGAAATCAACCCAGAAGCAGAATCACACCTAAAGGGAGTCTATAGGAAGTACTGGATCGGAGATATCGAACGGATTCAACTTGACCACGGCCAGGAGTATGACTGCATTCTCCTTCCAGATGTGCTTGAGCACTTGATTAACCCCTGGTCAACATTATCAAGACTTGCAACCCTATTATCAGCAGATGGTGTTGTGGTTGCAAGCATTCCGAATGTGCGCAACATTGGGATTCTATATCGCCTCCTAGTAAAAGGGCGGTGGGAGTACGTAGAGTCAGGTCTGCTAGACCGCGGCCATCTGCGTTTTTTTACACGATCTGAGATTGTCCATCTTTTTAAAAACTGTGGTTTTGAAATTGGAGCGTGGGAGGTAAACCGCGATCACTATCCAGGAATTAAAGGATTAGCCGTAAGAGCTGCCCGCTTGTTCGTCCCAGACCTTGATGTTTGCCAATTTCGCTTGCTTGCCAGAAAAATAGGGCAGATCTAATACAATCGTTTAATTCTACAAGTTACATCTTATACGCAGCTACACTGAGCTGCCTTCGAATATGCCGCTTTATAAAAGGGCCTTTATGACCATTAATGACAGGTGTTCCTCATGACTGTTAGAAGGAACACTTTTTATAATTTATTCGGTACATTACTGCCAACCATCGTAACGCTCTTAACTGTTCCCATCTACCTTCGTTTGATTGGCGTGGACAGGTATGGGATACTGGTTATTGCGTGGGTTATTCTCGGTTACTTTGGGGTATTTGACTTAGGCTTGGGACGTGCCACGGCACAGCGTATCGCTTCCATGAAGCATGCAGAACCAAGCAAGCGTGCTGAAGTATTCTGGACTGCCTTAGCACTGAACACTGTTTTTGGAGTGATTGGCGGTTTATTTCTCTGGCCTGTGGCAACGTACTATTTTACCAATTATCTGCATGTTCCTAAACAACTACAACTGGAGATTCTGGCTGCCGTCCCATGGCTTGTTTTCGCCATGCCAGTTTCAACAGTCTCCGGTGTCCTTAGCGGATCACTACAAGGGCGCGAACGTTTTCTAGCACTTAACGTGTGCTCTGTGCTCGAATCAACTCTTTCACAATTATTTCCCTTGGCGGTCGTCTGGTTACATGGCCCCAATATTGCTTGGCTTGTGCCAGCCACTTTACTGGGACGTGTCTTGGTCTTCTTGATTATGTTTGTTCAATGTTATTTGCACTTACCTCTAACCAAGGTAGTGACGATGAATCGGAATTTATTAGTGCCACTTTTCAGGTTTGGGGGGTGGGTAACTGTTACCAGTTTTATCGGTCCGTTGCTCTCTACATTCGACCGCTTCATAATTGGATCAATAGCCGGTCCAAAGGCTGTAACTTATTACACTGTACCATTCAGTATCATTTCCCGAGTTTCAACAATTCCCGGCAGTCTTGCGAACACGCTATTCCCCAGATTTTCTGCCACTTCAGAAGAAGAACGCTTGCGCCTAATGAAAGAAGCCATACAAGTTCTGAGCGTAATCATGACGCCGTTAATAATAATCGGCATCTTAATCATGGAGCCTTTTCTCACATGGTGGGTAGGGCAAGATGTGGCAAAGAACTCCGCTTTCATCGGGGAGATTCTCGCCATAGGTTTTTGGTTTAACGGACTGGCAACTATCCCTTTTGCACGGTTACAAGCTGAAGAAAGGCCAGATCTTATTGCAAAATGCCATCTAGCAGAAATCCTTCCGTATCTTGCATTTATGGCGATTGCCCTGCACACTTGGGGTGTTTTGGGGGCAGCCTTTGGTTGGAGTCTTCGGGCTACTGTTGATGCAATATTACTCTTCTGGGCGAGCAGGACAGTTCCTCGAAGTTTCATGATTCATCTACCACCTTTGCTGTTTATGGGGTTGGCAAGTATTGCAGTCTTTGTATTTCCTTTAACATCAGTGTTCCGATGGATAGCTGGAACTGGCGCGCTTCTAGGCTGCTTGGGCTGGGCTTGGCGTTCAGCGCCAACTTCAGTCAGAAAATTTGTGGTGGATGGTACTAATATTTTGCACAAGGCTTTCAGTTGCCATGATAAGACTGTCAAGCATAAGACAGATTGACAATCGGCTTATATTTAAGAAATTTTCCCTGTAAATTTGATCATATGGATTAATTACATAGTCAAGACATGCTTTATTGTTTGGAGGCGGCCCAGCGATGTTTTTATTTAAAAAGAAAAAATATCAAAATGTCATATATGATGAAAATTTTTTCAGGTCACAATGGTTTGAAAACTGGGATGAACTGAAATATGTACTTCGAAAGTTGTTGTTAAGCAATAAACGTTGGTCTACAGTTTTAGATTTCGGTTGCGGACCAGGCGTTATGATAGACCTTATGAATGATGAGGGAATAGATTATACTGGTTACGATTGTTCTTCTGAAGCAAGAGAACTCTATCTAAAGCACTATGGTCAACACCCCGAAAAGTATCTTACTAGTTTACCTGTAAATAGACCATTTGACTTATTCTTGTCATTTGACGTCTTTGAGCATATGACTGACGAGCAAATCAGCTGTATTCTTTCTCAAGTTTCCACAATCCCTTGTTTAATGATTAATGTCAGCAGAGTCAAAAATATCCCAGGGCACATCAACTTGAAATCAGATAAACAATGGATTCGTTTGTTTAACTTAAACAACTATCATTATATGGAGCAGGAAACAAAGCAATTAAGGAAACTGTACGCTGATATTCGACCGAATCAACCTGATTTGTGGCATAGAAATTTGTTTTTATTCGAAAGATCACAATAGTTTCTAACAAGACTTCATGGCAACACACAATAATTTGTTTACTATGTATTACACCAACGGGGTTTTATGGCTGCAATACCAATTTGTTTGAATAATATGCAGAGTATTTATTCGGGGTGATTAGAATGGAGTCTTCAGATGTGAAATGCAGTTCAAATTTATTAGACATGAATACATATAAAAAAGGCATGGTTAGTATAATAATACCATCCATGACTCGATCAAAGTGGTCCAGCTTCAAGACTGCTATTAAGCGACGTTATCTCCTGAGAGATGCAATTACGGACATAATAAATAATGTAAAATGCCCCTATGAAATTATTGTAATTTGCAATAGTTATGAAGACAAGAAATTGGTAGATTATATAGTAACCAATAAAAATATAAATAAATTTTGTCTGAATAGCGTAAATGTGGGTGTACCACGTGCTTGGAACATGGGAGCTGAGTTAGCTCAGGGCGAATTCCTTTGTTTTGCTAATGATGATGTTGAGATCGGGGAAAATTCTTTAGAAGAGTTAATAAAAGTACTTTCTGCTCATGGAATCGGTCAGGTTGGTCCAATGGGAACAAAATGGCATAGAACATCACCAGGTGAATATGTGGGAAGTCAAAAGATAGAAGAAGCAGATGCAATTTCTGGTTGGTTATTTGTGATCAAACGGCAGGTTTTTGATCAGGTTGGAGGATTTGACATAGCTTATACACCAGCTTTGTGTGAAGAAATCGATATTAGTTTCGCAATTCGAAATGCTGGCTACAAATGTTTAGTCGTCCCAGGCTTAAACGCGAAACATCATCATATTTCAGGTGCAAGCAGCACTAATAGACCTATCAAGGCGTTAGACATTGAAATAGACAGAGACGAGTTGACTGCTCGGAATAAGGCATACTTTGAAAAAAAATGGTCAGTTTTTTGGAAATAAGGTTTTGTGCAATACCGTCAAGATAATAAATAGACAAGGGGTCATGACAAATAGATGATTTAGTGGAGTATGCCTTTGCCTTTAAAATGTTTTGGAAGTAGTGGTTAACAATAATGAAATATACACTAGCTCTGTCGTTTGTGGTAATACAAGTTGCAGGTGAAGCGTTGCGCATCCCCCTGATGCCACTAGCCTTGTCACAAATGGTTTTCTTTTGCGCTATAGTTATCATTACTTTAACATTCCTAAGTATTTCGACCAAAGCTACGTGTTACTTTGGATCTATCGATAAAAGTATTCTCCTATTCGCCTTATATCTTATGCTGGCTGTGATGATAGGTTTATATGGTGGTGCGGGATTGGGTCGCATAAACGAAGACCTAGTCCCATTATTGATCCTGCTGTCCAGCTACCTCGCGACACGTATTATTGTAAGAAACACCTCTAGCATGCGAACCATCATCGACGGAATTCTTCTTGGAAGTTTTTTAGCTGCGCTCAAACTGATAATTATAGTAATCAGCCCGGTCCAAGTAGACTGGACTGGGCCGTGGCAAGCACTACGTTCCGAGGGATATGGATTGGTACGTGTGATCCTCAACGGAGCCGATCTATTCTTCGTGGTATCAACTATCATGACATCTGTTCTGTGGTTGACAGCAAGTACCAGAGGTAATTGGAGGAATGTGGCAGGAATGCTCTCCGTAGTGGCTGTGTTCTTCGCAGGGACAAGATCTAATTGGGCAGGACTCGGCTTGGCCCTTCTTGTGGTGATCATCATTGCTGGATCGTTCTCGCTTATTCGGTGGCGCCGAGTTTTCCTAATAGGAACAATCGGTACAGTCTTGTTGATATCCATGTTTGTAGTATCAGGGTCCATTCAATCAGCAGCAAGTGATGGGGGACCGGCTACTACTCATGACCGAGAAATTCCTATTGTCCTCCGGCTTCTTGAGAGTGAGGGGATATTGAAGCAGATCAATAATGCCGTCATTCTTGGAAATGGGATGGGTTCCACTTATGAATATTTCAACCTGTTCAATGTTGTTTCAACCCAGTGGAGTCACAATGCCTATTTGATGCTCATATTAAAGGGCGGCATTCTTGGTTTTATACTATTTTTTATGGTCGTGTTCAGAGTAATGCGACAGGCTTTGCGGCTAGTGCGAACAGAGCACCCTTGGCGGGTGGAATTAATCGGACTCATGGGTGCGATCATAGCCGTACTCGTACTGTCAATCGGAGCAAATAAGATTTTTTCGTTTTCAGGTTGTATTTTCCTGGGAGTGGCGTTTGCTATTGTGCAGATCGCCAAAATTTACAGTAGGTCACTCAACAATCCCAGCCCGGCAATAACCGGTCAACAACACAAGATTTTGCAGCCTGTTCATCAATCAAGTTTGGAGAATGAGGTATAAGCAGTTATGCGCATTGGGATTGATGTTAAAAACCTCTCACTGGCGGGGGGTGGGATCAGCACTTTCATACGAGCAGTATTGCCAGGCCTTATGAGCCTTGATTCACGTGTCCAATACATAGCCATCGGTCCGATGGAGGCGCTGTCAGATTTGCCTGAAGGATTACGCCGCGTGCCTCTAGAAATTCCCAAATTGCTTGGGCCTGCTCGCCTGCCTGTATATGACCAGTGGCAATTGCGGCATGCTATCAATCGTGAAAAGACAGACCTCTTCTTCAGCCCTTATTTCGATGCTCCTGTAGGAATGCATATTCCTACAGTTGTTACAATGTGTGATGCGGTGCATCTTAGATACCCTGAACTTTACCCTTGGCGACAGCGCATTTATTATCAGACACTGATGCGACTGCACGGTTCAAGTGCCGCAGCGATTGTAACTATTTCCGAATTTTCGAAGTCAGAACTTGTAGAACTTGCAGGCATCGACCCCAGCAAAATTCATGTGGTTCACCTTGCGTTATCGCCAAAGTTCATGCCGCCTACATCAGGTCTAGCCGACCACGAAACTCTTAGTCGGTACAATGTGCCGCCAGACTATGTACTCTATACTGGTGGCGCTGAGGCAAGGAAGAACATCAGAGGCATGCTCTGGGCATACGCAGCATGGAAAGAGCTGCGGCGGGATATCCCACCATTAGTGCTCACTGGGGATAAGGCTCGTTTTGAACTGTACCGCGAAGATCTGGACAAGCTCGGAATTGGCCGCGGAGTGCATTTGACAGGTCGAGTTACCGAAGTAGACTTACCACATATCTACGCGAACGCCCTTGCCGTCATCTATCCGAGCCTTTACGAAGGATTCGGCTTTCCACTGCTAGAGGCCATGGCTTCTGGAGTACCTATAGTGTGCTCGCGACGTGCCTCCATGCCGGAGATTGCGGGCAATGCAGCGCTCTACTTCGAGCCTGATCAACCCGACGACATAATTGCTGCCCTTGAAGCAGTCACTGGGGACCATAAATTGCGTACTGAACTTGTTGCAAAAGGTGTCATTCGATTACAAGACTTCACCTTGGATAAAACAACTGCTGCTCTCGGGCGCACGATCCTCAGTGCAGCAAGAAGATCGATATGAATCCTTCTATTCTGCTCTTCTCTTCGACATACTGGGATGACCCCCTTATAACACCACAACAGATAGCTCTTGAACTCGCCCACCGTTATCGTGTGTTGTTTGTCGAGCCATCTCCAAACTATATTTATATTTGTGACCCAAAGCTCAACAAGCGGTGGTTACGTGTCGCGCAGAAACCCCGTAAAGTTGGAGATGATCTGTATGTGTACAGCCCGCCACCAATGCTACCGCTGAAGACACAAGCTTCATTGTTTAACTGGCTCAGCCAGCAATGGATTCGTCCGTTCATTAATCGCGCTCTCGCCTCGCTTGGAATGACTAACCCGGTGTTATTAACGTTTGTCCCGCACACCCATGCCGCTCTGGGATGTTACAATGAATCTATAATCTGCTACTACTGCATCGATGATATGGGAACACTATCGAAGCTGATTAATCCTCGCATTGTAGCAGGCTATGAGCGACAGTTACTCAACAGGGCCGATCTAGTTTTCACGACTTCTAAAGCTCTGCAAATAAAATTTTCGCAACAACATAAGCGAGTGCACCTATTTCCCAATGGTGCCGATCCAGATCTCTACTCCCGCGCGCTTGCCTCTGAGACTGCCATACCCCCGACTATTGCCGACCTTCCGCATCCTATTCTTGGTTTCAGTGGTGTTTCTGATTTTAGATTGGATCTGAACCTGCTAGAGGATGTTGCACGACAAAGACCCGACTGGTCTTTTGTGTTTGTGGGCCCGGTCAGAACTTCGGTTAAGGCTCTTGAACGTTTACCTAATGTACACTTCGTGCAGAATCAACCGGTATCTGAGTTACCAGCATATTTCAAAGCGTTTGACGTGGCTCTGATTCCGTATGCTCTTGTGCCAATGGTTATGTCTATTTACCCAACTAAACTGAATGAGTACCTAGCTGCAGGGCTTCCAGTAATAACAAGCATGCTACCCGAGTTGGTTGACTGTCCAGATGAAATAGTATGTAGAGTTTCATGCGCAAAAGATCTCATCTCAGCTGTGGAGCGTCTTTGGCCGACACGACACAATCCCATACAAACTGCTACTCGGGTTGCATATGCAGGACAGAATAGTTGGGCTCACCGAGCAATGGGCATAGCCGATCTCATTGACTCGTGCCTTGAGGAGCGTACACCGCTTGATTCGTGATACCAATCTGATAGCTCAGCACATTTGTTGTATTCAGTTGCCGCCAAAAATACTGGGAACCGGCGTTTTTGCCATCAGCTTAAACGGCTGATGTTTCCACGCGGGCAATAAGATCTAAAGGATATAAAATGGGATTAAAAGTTAACTGGCTTTCGTATCTTGATCCAGAAGTGTACGCAGGGGGCGGGGAAAGAATAGGCCGGGAACTTCTTGCAGAAGCCGCACGTAGAGGGCACATAGTTAAGATCAGTAGTGCTCGTTGGGGGAAATTATCACGCTTTGCAGGGCCGCGTATCCGCTTGCACAAATCACCTGATGTGTGGGTTTTGACTGATATTTGGAACTGTCCGGAACAAAAGCGACGTTTTCCGCAAGCGATCCTAGATGTAGCATTAGGATCTGGGCGTTACGTAACGTTGGATAATGCTTGGACTACTGTATGCTGTAAACCTCTCTTTCCTTGCAATGGTGATGTCTCTATATGCCCCAATAGTTGCACATCTTCCAGGGCTAGAGAGGTATATTTGGGAGCCATTGTTCAGGTATTTCTTTCAAAGCTACACAGGGAACTTGTTGAGAAAACAATCGGAATCCATCTTCCACAGGCTATCGAAATGCCTCCAACCGTAGATCGCGATTTTTTTTGCAATTTAGGATTCAATAGAAATATCCCATTCCTTTTTGTCGGGACTATTTCAGATTACAAAGGAGCAATCGAAGTCGAAAGAAGGTTTGGTAATCTGGGCCTTCACTGGGCAGGAAAGAACGTTACCGGTCGGCACCTTGATGGTGTGCATCTCGGTATCCTAAATGACCTCCAACTCCGAGATGTTTACAACCGGACCCAACATTTTGTTCATCTTCCTGAATGGAGTGAGCCAATGGGGCGAACAGTTATTGAAGCCCTCCTCTGTGGCTGTCAGGTAATACTAAATAACAAAGTAGGCGCTGCTGGCTGGGGAACTACTGAAGAAGAGCTTCGCGCACTGCCAGATGGGGCCACTGTTTTTTGGGATTGTGTGGAATCCAGGATTAATGAATGAGCGTCTATCCTGGGACTAGTCGCGCTTACAGTTTCAATTGGTTAACAAAAGAAAGCTTGAAGCCATGAATAGAATCGTGGTCGCTACAATTTTATGAGAAAAAAAGTGATCTGCCATTTGATTGCTTCTGGGCTCACCAATCATGGGCCAAGCAACATTATTGTTCCAATTGCCGCCCGCTCCAATCAAGATCGCTTTCAAATGCACGTTTGGCTACTCTACCCCCCGCCTGTAAGTCGTGACCCGAAAGATATTATTTGTAGTGCCGGTGCTGGATACCAAGTATTCAGAATGAAATCTTTCCTGGACGTACGCATTTTAATGCCGTTAGTGGGGCAACTGCGAGCGTTAAAACCTGACATCCTGCATTGCCATCTGGTACGAGCCAATCTTTACGGTCGGATAGCCGCTCGACTGGCCGGAGTTCCAGTGGTAATCTGCACTCATCATGGTATCGATGATTACACTGTAAGTGACCATTGGCGAGATCGAATAGTTAGGAGTGTGGAAAGGCTAACTGATCGCTGGGTAACTTGTCATGTCGCAGTATCAGAGGACATGCGCCGGGCAGCCATTCGATATCATGGCATTGCATCATCTAAAATAGTGGCCATCCCAAATGGCGTAGATACAGACTTATATATGCGTCAACAAGACAAACGTAATGCTGTTCGCCAGGATCTTGGCCTTGAACCTGACGCACTCGTGGTGGGGTCCGTCGGCAATTTCAACTCAATCAAGAACTTTAAACTATTGGTCCATATTGCAAAATCAATAACAGATCATCACGATGGGGTACAGTTTCTTATTGTTGGTGAAGGGGACCAACACCATGAAGTAAAAGTTCTAGTAGACGAACTAGGCTTGACTCATAAAGTTATTCTACCAGGGTTTCGTGCCGATATCCCGCGCATCCTGAGCGCGCTTGATATATTTGCGCTGACTTCGCGATCCGAGGGTTTTTGCCTTGCAATTGCCGAAGCCATGGCGTCAGAGTTACCTTGCGTGGCCTTTGATGTAGGCGCTTTGAATGAGTTGGTGGTGGACAATCAGACAGGTTTTCTGGTTTCGGCGGATGATTCGGAGGCATTTTGTGTGGCGTTGAAACGACTAATAACTACACCGGCACTACGTTCTAGCATGGGGGATGCGGCCCATAGGCGAGCTAGAGAACTGTTTTCTATTGAACACATGGTATGGCGCTATAATGATCTGTATGAGCGATTGGTTGCTAAATTCTGATGAGTAATCCCCCGGCGTTGCATGGGGTGCTTATTAGAATTGGTTTTGAATTTTAAAATAAATGGATATATCTAGCTATGCTTGATTGCAACGCGTCAATTGTTGTCTACAACAATCCACCCGACATAATTATAAGAACCATCAATAGTGTTTTGTCTTGTTCGGTAAAACTAGAACTTCATATCGTAGATAATTCACCAACGCCGGCACTTAAGCCATCGCTTGTCAATTTACACGTTAAATATCATTTTTATGGTTCTAATGCCGGGTATGGCAAGGGCCACAACATGGCATTAGCTGAATCTCTGCAAGGCAAATATCACATTATTATTAATCCTGATATCATCATTACTCCATCAGCCATCGAATCTTTATTATATTTTATGGATACTAATCCGGACATTGGAATTGTTTGTCCTAAAGTCCTTAACGAGGACGGTTCCATACAACATCTGAACAAGCGTTACCCTTCTGTATTCGACCTGTTTGCACGCCGTTTCTTTCCTAAATCGTTACATTACCTCATTCAACAAAAGATGGATCGATATGAAATGAAAGACGTGGGTTATGAAAATATTTGTGATGTTGAGTGTATTTCCGGTTGCTTCATGTTTTGCCGCTCAGAAGTGCTAAAGGCGGTTGGTGGATTCGATGGTAGATACTTCATGTATTTCGAGGACTTTGACCTAAGTAGAAAAGTACAACAATTAGGCTTCCGTACCACCTACTGCCCTGATGCCACAGTAACTCACTTGTGGGAACGCGCCTCTCATAAGAGAATCAAAATGACATGGGTATTTGTTGTGAACATGTTCCGGTACTTCAATAAGTGGGGTTGGAAATGGTTCTGAGCAAATCTGTTCTTGTCACGGGCGCCACTGGTTTTGTTGGCCGATTTCTCTGTTCCAGATTGTTGTCTGATAGAATGAATGTGAGGGGGACACTGCTGGAATCAGAATCACCATCATTACTCCTTGAGGGAGTTGAGCCTATTATTATTCAGCTTCTTGGCTTTGATACCTCCTGGAAAGGTGCTCTGGAAGGAGTTGATACTGTAATCCATTTGGCGGCACGTGTACATATCATGAATGATACATCTGCGGATCCCATAGCGGAGTTTCGCAAAGTGAATGTAGTCGGAACGACTCGACTGGCCAGAGAAGCAGCAATGGCGGGAGCAAAAAGACTGGTATTCATCAGTACCATCAAGGTAAACGGAGAAGAGTCGGCTGTGCCGTACACAGAAGAATCGCCGGCTCATCCGACAGACCCCTACGGCATCAGCAAATGGGAAGCGGAACAGGCACTGCGGCAGATTGAGGCAGAAACAGGCCTGGAAGTGGTTATCATCCGGCCAACACTGGTGTATGGACCCGGCGTCAAGGCCAATTTCCTCAGCATGATGAACGCTGTCCGGTGCGGTCTCCCGCTCCCGCTGGCTTCCATAGCCAACAAACGCAGCCTCATCTACGTGGGCAACCTGGCGGATGCGCTTGCCACCTGTGCGACGCACCCGGCAGCTGGGGGCAAGACATTTCTGGTCAGCGATGGTGAGGATGTCTCTACCCCGGAACTGATCCGCCGTACTGCTTCAGCCCTTGGCGTGACATCCCGCCTCTTCCCTGTCCCCCTTTCACTCATGCGTCTGGCAGGCAAAATCTCCGGCAGGAATGCGGTAATCGACCGGATAACAGGATCCCTTGCCGTGGACAGTTCGAAAATCAAACGGGAGCTGGGGTGGACGCCGCCATTCACGATGGAGGCAGGGTTGCGGGAGACAGCAGCATGGTATCTGAAAACAAATGGACTGGCATTATGAAACGGCTCTTTGACCTCCTCATGTCATGTGTTGTTCTTTGTTTGTGCTGCGGGCCTATGTTGTTGGT